>ERZ772967.914-NODE-914-length-21382-cov-32.116285_pt1 | contig 21382 bp, 19 predicted proteins | sample MGYA00511677_ERZ772967 | MGnify/ENA primary metagenome ERZ772967 (study PRJEB29015, sample SAMEA2737931) | human oral metagenome | biome: human oral; feature: human-associated habitat; material: dental | place: China | collected 2146 ...
CGTAGTCGGCGAGGGTTTGCTCGTGCAGGGTGATGGCCTGGTCGAGGTTCCCCGCATCCTGGTAGGCGGCGGCGAGGTTGCCTCGGCTGGTCAGGGTGTCGGGGTGGCGGGGTCCAAGGATGCGTTCGGCTTCGGTGAGGTTCTGCTCGAACAAGGCGATGGCCCGGTCGAGGTTCCCCGCATCCCGGTAGGCGCCGGCGAGGTTGTTCCGGCTGGTCAGGGTGTCAAGGTGGCGGGGCCCAAGGATGCGTTCGCGGTCGGTGAGGTTCTGCTGGAACAGGGCGATGGCCTGGTCGAGGTTTCCAGCAGCATGCCAGGCGGCGGCGAGGTTGCTTCGGCTGGTCAGGGTGTGGGGGTGGTGGGGTCCGAGGATGCGTTCGCGGTCGGTGAGGTTCTGCTCGAACAGGGGGATCGCCTGGTCTAGCATCCCGGCAACCTGATAGGCCTGAGCCAGGGTGTCCCTGCCGATGAATCGTTCCGGGGTGGAGGAGATGGTGGCTAACACGGCCTCGGCCTCATCGAAGCGCCACGAGGCCGCCAGCCAGCCGAGCAGGAGCACCCTCGTGGTGGGTGAGCCTTCTTCTTCGTCCAGTCGTTCGGCCCGGTCTACCCACTCAGGATTGATGCCGCGTTGCGGAACATCGCCCACCTCGTTCAGGGCCATCTTGAGCAGGAGCCGTCGCATCGGCCGGGTGTCGCCGTCCTTTCCGATTCGCGATTCGACGGCCTGCCGCACCGTGTTCGGCAGCGACATCAGCGGCTCGGCGTTATGGGCGCTAAGCGCGGCCAGGGCATTCTCGGCCTGGCCCAAGAGATTGAGCGAGGGGATCCTCGAGACCGGAAGACTGGTGAGCCGCCGCGCCAGAGCCAGACCCTCGTCGCTCTCGAAGGCGGCCAGCGCGGCCCGCCTGTACGCGTTGTCGTCGGAGTCGAGCAGTTGCTCGTGGTCGAACCAACTGATCAGGAAGTCGACGATGATCGGGAGGGGTTCTCCCCGCTGCTCTTTGATCTGGAAGGCGAGCCTGACCAGCGGTTCAGCCAGCTCATAGTAGGTGCGCCGCCGATCCAAATACTGGGCGAAGATCGTCGTCGCCGGCTGTACCCAGCCGCGATCTTGCAGATCGCCCATCGCCTTGGCGATGCTGCGCTGGTCCGCGCCAACCCGATCGGCCAACTCTTTCACCGGCAGTGGCCGATCGGCGGCAGCGAGCTCGGCCACGATCAGCCGCTGCTGAGGCGACAGCTGCTCCAACCGACTCTGGTAGTAGGGGGTCAGATCATCGAAGCGCTCGAGGAAGAAAGTCGACAGCTGCTGCAATCTGCCAACGGTGAGCGCACTGCCGAACATCGCCCAAATCCGGGGTTGGCCTCCCGCAAGATGGGCAATCGTATAGAGGCGGGCCAGATCCTGGTCGCGCTCCAACCGATCCTGCAATTCCCGGTCACCAGACTCCTGCGCCAACGCCAGCAGCATCAGCCGCGCATCCTCGGCAGAGAACGGTGACAGCCGGATAGTGTCAAAGAAGCCGAAGAAGGAATGGTTCTGCCGAGAGAGGTTTCGGTCTAGCCGGGTGGTGCTGCCGATCACCAGCAACCCCGGCTCGGTCTGCAGCAGGTGCCGCAACCGTTGCTGCCCGAGATCCCCGAGACCATCGAGGATCTGGTCGAGGTTCTCCAGCAGTACCAGCGCCGGCCCATCCTCCTGGATGCTGCGCCGCAGGGCGACCTCCAACCTCTGTTCGTCTCGCTCCTGAGAGGCATCCCACGAGAGACGCTCTCCGATGGCAGCCAGCAGCCGCCCGTACGAGACGATCGTCCAGGGATCCTCCGGCAACCAGGCGATCCGAAAACCAGCCTTCTCACGGATGAGAGCCTGGGAGCGGTGATACACGAGCGAGATCAGGTGGGTCTTGCCTGAACCCCGAGGGCCCACCAGCAGTGTGTGATGCGGGCTCGGGGTGGTCCCTAATTCCCGGACCCGCTGCATCAGCATCTCGAGGATCGGCTCGCGAACCACAAAGAGCTTCTCCAGCTGCTCGGCCGCCATAGTCGAGGGCGTATACCGAGAGATGACGCTCATGGTCGCCTACCGTACGGGAAGAGGACGCTGGCTGAGCGGAGGGCATCAAGAATCAGAGCGGGTCTCCCGACGTCGTGAGTGCACGTCCTGGAGTACCGCCATGGTCAGGTTCAGCACTATGCCCATGATGGCTGGCCAGGGCCTGTCCAGAGCCTGGCCGTCTGTGCTGATCGTGTGGATTGACTGCAGCACCACCCAGGTGGTGCGGCGGGTGACGCAGGTTCGCGCCGTGCGAATCACGAGGTCCCGCACTCGCAGCTCTTGGACAGCGATCGAGACCGTCCGGTCGGCATCGTGACGAGGATCGTACTGATCCATGGTTTCCTCCGATCTACGACGGATTCGTAGTACAAAGAATACAACGATGTCGTTGTCCATTGCAAGGGGTGGTGTGTCGTCCTGCGGGGCGAGCTGAAGGGGGAGGGAGATGGCCTTGGCTGGAGCCGGTACACTAAGACACCGCAGTACTGGGTCCCCATCGTCTAGCGGCCTAGGACACCGCCCTTTCAAGGCGGTTGCGCCGGTTCGAATCCGGTTGGGGATGCTGAGCGAGGCCGGACCGATGCCGAGTGGCGCCAGCCGTATCGGTCCGGCTATAGTTCTCACGGCCCGGCTCGCCGGGTTCGGCCTGTACCAGGCCCCGTAGCGCAGTTGGTTAGCGCGCCGCCCTGTCACGGCGGAGGTCGCGGGTTCGAGTCCCGTCGGGGTCGCTTATAGGCTTGGCCAGGTAGCTCAGTTGGTAGCAGCGTTCGCCTGAAAAGCGAAAGGTCGCCGGTTCGATCCCGGCCCTGGCCACCACCCTCTCATCCTCCAGCAGCCGCGGCTGCGAACCCGACGAAGGTGGTCTGGCAGCCTTCTCGCACCTCTTCCCTCCCCTGGTCGGTATCAGATTCAGACCAAGTGTTTGATCGTGCAAATCCAATGTTTTGCCTAGACAGAGGCTACTCAAGGCCTTAAGCAGGCTCTCATCGAGCCGGTAGTTGAACCTTGGATTGACCTATCTTGTTCGACGTGGACGCAACTTTCGTGAAGACCCGACCAGCTGGGCCAACCTCCTTCGAATACGAAGCGGCAGGCCTGGACTGGTTACGCGCTGCCGGAGCGGACGCGGCAGCGGTGGTCCGGGTGATCCAGGTGACGCCGACCAGGCTGACCCTGCAGCAACTCGACCACACCGCCACCACCGAGGCCGCAGCGGCTGACTTCGGGCGGCGGCTCGCCCGTACCCATAACGCCGGGGCTGAGGCCTTCGGCTGCCCCCCGCAGGGCTGGGAGGGTGACGGCTGGATTGGAGCCGAGCCGCTACCCCTGGTGCCGGAGCAGAGCTGGGGCGTGTTCTATGCCCGCCACCGCTGCCGGCCGTACCTGGAACGGGCCCTCGCCCGCGGCGCCCTGACCTCGGCTGATGCTGGGATCCTGGAACGGGTCCTGACGCGGATCGAATCCGGCGTCTTCGATGACGACGCTGGGCCAGCCCGGATCCATGGCGACTTGTGGGCCGGCAACGTGCTCCCGACCGAGAACGGCATCGTCCTGATCGACCCGGCCGCCCACGGGGGGCATCGGATCACCGACCTGGCGATGCTGTACCTCTTCGGGGCGCCGCGGCTGGAGACCGTACTGCGCGGGTACGAGCAGGAGAGCACCCAATTGCCGGCGAACTGGCGTCGCCTAGTCCCGTTGCACCAGATCCACCCGCTGCTGGTCCACGCGGCCATCTTCGGCGGTGGCTACGGGGCCCGGGCCGCGGCCGCCGCGCAGGAATACGCCTAGCGTTCACCGGGTCGCGGGGCCGGAGCCCGGCTGCCCACCGCTTCAGCAGGTCAGATACGCGCCCTCCCAGCGGCGGATCTGGTCGAAGAAGTCGGCGCGGACCTGGGCCGCGGACAGGCTGATGTCGTGGACGGCGCCCTCGATCCGGACCAGGGTGACATGGCGGCCCAGGTTCGGAGCCTGGGCGGCTAAGCGGTTGACATCAAGCACGACGTCGCAGCGGCTCGGCTCGTCCGACCAGCGGCGTCGGAAACTGGAACGGGCCGAGATCAGGGCCAGCACCGGGCAGCCGATCTGCAGACCCTGGCTGACCTGGGCGTGCCCGTCCATCACCGCCCGCAGCCAGCCGGCGCGGATCGGCTGGGTGGGGGTGGTCTTGACCGTCAGGTCCCAGTCCCAGGCGCCGTCGTAGTTGGTGTGCAAGGCCCGGGTGTAGAAGCCGTTGTCGCGGACCGGGATCGGCCAGGTCGCAGCCCTCGTGGCCAGGCCGCGGATGATCGGGCTTGCCACCGCCCGCAGCAGCGTCGAGCCCTGCAAGTCGATCCAGGGCGAGTTCAGCACCAGCCCGGCGATCTGGCCCGGGTGCCGGTGCGCCCACAGCGCCGCCGTCAGCCCGCCGGTGGAATGAGCACAGACCACGACCGTGGCATGGTGGCGACGCAGCCGTTCCAGCGCCGCGTCGATCTCGAGGTCATAGTCGGCGAGGTTGTCGACATAGCCGGGCAGTTCGCCGGGATGCAGGCTGCGTCCGTACCGGCGCAGGTCGAGCGCGTAGAAGTCATAGCCCAGCTCGTCCCAGAAGTCAGCGAGGTGGCTCTGGAAGAAATAGTCGTTCCAGCCGTGCAGGTACAGCACAGCCCGGGCGTGGCGTGGCCGATTCCGTCGGACCAGGGTAGCTGTGAGCTGCCCTATGCCCTCGTCTGGGTGGCGGCTGGTGCCGAGCAAGTCAAGGTCCCGGCTGCGGTATCCCGGCAGAAACCGATCGCGCTGCCACGGGTGCCAGCGCACCCCAACAGCCGGTGGGCCCAGATCAGCTGGCCCGGTCATCGACCGCTATAAGGTCTAGCCGGAGCGACGCATCTGCGTCGCGTCGCCCTCGTCCTCATCGTCGTCGACCGCGTCGTACTCCTCGTACTGAGCAGCGAGGTCTGCGTACGCCTCAGGGATGTCGTCGGAGCCACGGAGCTCACGCTCCAACGAGGAGAAATCCGTCGATACTGACCGGTACTTCAACTCGCGTGCAACCTTGGTCTGCTTCGCCTTCGCACGGCCGCGCCCCATAGAGCCAGCCCCCTCGCCTGTTATCGCTCGCGGAGTGGCCGCGGCACATGTCTGATTGGTTCGTGGGACCTAGATTACCGGGTCGCACCGGATGATCCAACCCCATCGGCAGTGTCGGACACAGAATCTTGAAACTCATCGGCGAGCGGACGGTGTTTCGGTGGCGGTCGACCGCAGGTACGGGGGTGACCGGGCCTTCTCGGGGTGAGAAGGAAGGCGGAGATACGGTCGACCGCGGGTACGGGCCGACCGCGCGCCACCGCTTGCGTAACGTTCTCGGTCAGCCGGTCGGCTGCGGGTACGACCGGCTAGCCGGCAGGGTGGGAGCCGACCAGGTCGACGCTGCCGTCACCCACATGGATCTCGCCTGCCACCCAGGAGGCGATCCCCCGCTCGGCGAGCAGCCGGACCGCCGGGTCGACCTGGTCTGCGGGCAGCACCACCGCCATCCCGACCCCCATGTTGAGAGTCGCCTCCAAGTCTGGCTGGCTGAGCTCGCCGAGACGCTGTAGCAGGGTGAAGATCGCAGCCGGCGTCCAGGTCGAGCGGTCCAGCCGGGCCGAGAGCCCGCAGGGCAGCACCCGGGCCAGGTTGGCGGCCAGACCACCACCGGTGATGTGGCTAATCGCGTGCACCTCAACGGCCCGCACCAGGTCCAGCACATCCCGCGCGTACACCCGGGTCGGTTCCAGCAGCTCCTCGCCCAGGCTGCGGCCCAGTTCCGGCAGCCGCTGGTCCAACCGCAGCCGCGCCTGGCGCAGCACTGCCCGGACCAGGCAATAGCCGTTAGAGTGCAGCCCAGACGAGGCCAGGGCCAGCACCACATCCCCAGCCACTACCCGCTGCGGGCCCAGGACCTGGTCGGCCTCGACCACCCCAGTGGTGGCGCCGGCCAGGTCGTACTCATCGGCGGCCAGCAGGCCCGGATGTTCGGCGGTCTCACCGCCCAGCAGCGCCGCCCCAGCCGCGGTGCAGGCGGCCGCGATCCCGGAGACGATCGACGCGATCCGCTCCGGGACTAGCCTCCCACAGGCGATGTAGTCGGTCACGAAGAGCGGCTCGGCGCCGACCACCACCAGGTCATCGACCAACATCCCCACCAGGTCCCAGCCGATCGTGTGGTGCAGGTCGAGGGCCTGGGCGATGGCTACTTTGGTGCCCACCCCGTCGGTGGAGGTGGCCAGCACCGGGCGGGTGTACGCGCGCAACGCACTGGCGTCGAAGAGACCCGCAAAACCGCCGATCCCGCCGATCACCTCAGGCCGGTGAGTGGCCCGGACATGCTCGCGCATCAGCTCCACGGCCCGGTCGCCGGCCTGGATGTCCACCCCGGCCCGGGCGTACGCACTGGTCATGAGACCTCCTGGCAGATACCGAGCTGCTCGGCAGCCCGGGGTGGGATCGGCACCGGGTAAGCGCCGTCGAAACAGGCCCGGCAGAGCCGGTCACCGGGGATACCGGTGGCAGCCACCAGCCCCTCCAAAGAGCAGTAGCCGAGCGAATCGGCCCCGATCGAACGGCAGATCTGCTCGACGCTCATCCCGGGGGCGATCAGCTCGGCCCGGGTGGCGAAGTCGATGCCGTAGAAGCAGGGCCATTCGACCGGCGGGGAAGAGATCCGCACGTGGACCTCACGGGCGCCGGCCTCCCGCAGCATCCGAACCAGCGCCCGCTGGGTATTGCCGCGCACGATCGAATCGTCCACCACTACCAGCCGCCGACCATGGATCACGTCGCGCAGCGGGTTCAGCTTGAGTCGGATCCCGAGCTGCCGGATGGTCTGCGAAGGCTGGATGAAAGTCCTGCCCACATAGGAGTTCTTGACCAATCCCATGCCGTACGGGATGCCTGAGGCCTCCGCATAGCCGATCGCGGCCGGGGTGCCAGACTCCGGCACCGGAATCACCAGGTCGGCGTCGACCGGGTGCTCCCGGGCCAGGGTACGGCCGATCTCGACCCGTACCTGGTGCACCCGCCGGCCCGAGATCACGGTGTCCGGCCGCGACAGGTAAACGTACTCGAATAGGCAGCCCTTCGGGCGGGCCTCGGCGAACCGTTCGGTACGGACCCCCTGGGCGTCGATGGTGAGCAGCTCACCCGGCTCCACCTCCCGGATCAGGGTGGCGCCCACGATGTCCAAGGCGGCGGTCTCGGAGGCGACCACCCAGCCGGCCGCAAGCCGGCCCAGCACCAGCGGCCGTACCCCCTGCGGGTCCCGCGCTGCGTACAGGCTGGTCTCGGTCATGAAGACCAGGCAGTACGCGCCGCGTAGCCGCGGCAGCAGATCCAGCGCCGCCTCACGCAGCCCGCGGTCGTGGTAGCTGCCGAGCAGCCCCGAGACCAGCGAGGTGTCATTGGTGGAGTCCAGATTCTGTTTGTGTGGCACCTGCTCGCCGGGGCTGCGGCGGGCCAGTAGCCGCTCCAACTGGTCGGTATTGGTGAGGTTGCCGTTGTGAGCCAGCGCCAAGCCGCCGCCGCCCAGCGCGCGGAAGATCGGCTGGGCATTGCTCCAGACACTCTCGCCGGTCGTCGAGTAGCGGGTATGCCCGATCGCGAGATGCCCGGTCAGCGAAGACAGGGTGGGCTCGTCGAAGACCTGCGAGACCAGCCCCATGTCTTTGAAGACCATGATCCGTTCGCCGTTGCTGACCGCCATCCCGGCTGACTCCTGGCCGCGGTGCTGCAGCGCGTAGAGCGCGAAATAGGTGAGTTTGGACACTTCTTCGTGCGGCGCCCAGACCCCGAAGACCCCACACTCATCCTGCGGGCCAACGTCGTGAGGGTTGAGCTCCTGGGTCAACCGACCGTCTCCACGCAGCACGAGGATCAGCCTAGCGAGGGTGACTGGAGATCTGCCCTCGCGGCGCTGTGGCACTACTAGCCGGCAGCCTGCGTGTTCAGCCCACCATCAGTCACCGTCGCGGGGCCGATGCTCACGGTTCAGGCTGGCCAGGAAGTCCGGGTCGTCGTCGGGAGCCATCGGGCGGCTGGGGGTGACGGGCTGGTCGGCGAGGCGTCGGGCCGGGCGGCCGAGAGCCAGCCACAGGAACGGGCCGAGGGCTGGTAGCAGGATGATCACGGCCACCCAGATCGGGCGGGGCAGGGTCCGTACCTCGTCGGGGCGGCTGGCGGCGCAGTCGAGAAAGCAGTACACCAGCAGCGCAACGGCGACGATCACGGGTAGATAGCGAAGCATCCTGGCCCTCTCTGCGGTCCTGGGTTCTCCTCCATCGTACGAGCCGCTAGGAGCGGCGCCACAGGTCGAAAGCCTGCTCGGCGACCTGCGGGTGGGCCGCCAGGATCCCGGTCCCTGGGGCCGGGAAGAGCACATCATGGCCCTGCTCGTCCCAGACCACCCCGCCAGCCTCGCGGACCAGCAACAGCGCGGCCAGGTGATCGATCGGGCAGAAGGCGTGGATTACCGCAGCCTGCCCCCAGCCGGCCGCGATCCCGGCCAGGGTCAAGGTGCCGGAGCCCATCACCCGCAGCGTGACATGCTGGGCGGCCGCGCGGCGGAACAGCCGCGCCATCCCGGGCCAGGCCTCGTGGGCGGCCAATTCGGTCAGCATCACCTGCAGCCGCGGCCGCCCGTCGAGGCTCAGCGGCTGCCCGTTGCGGGTGGCGCCCAGCCCGTACCCGGCCAGCAGGATCTCGCCCAGCCAAGGCTGGGTGACCGCTGCCACGTACGGCTGGTCACCGACCGCCAAGGCCAGGCTGAAACCGGTCCAGGGGATTCGGCTGGCGAGGTTCGTGGTCCCATCCACCGGGTCCAGGTACCAGGTCGGCCCGGCGCCCGGTTCGCCGCCCTGCTCCTCGCCGACCACGGTATGGCCGGGCAGCTCGGCCGCGATGATCGTACGGACCCGTTCCTCGATGGCGGTGTCTACCTCGGTGACCAGGTCCGCGGGATGAGCCTTGGCGGTGACCTCGCCGAGCGGGGCATCACGGGTGTACGCGGCGGCCCAGTCCGCCAACCGGCCGGCCACTGCCAGCGAGCGCTGCAGCTCGGCCGCCGGCAGGGCCGTTGGCAGGCTGACCGATTCCGGCTGGCGGGGCTGCTCCTGGCAGACCGTACCCAGCAGCCGTATCTGGTCGGTGGTGATCGCGTCGACCCCGAGCCCGAGCAGCCAGCGCATCACGGCAGCCTCGTTGGCCGTCCAGGCCCAGGCCTGCAGGCCGAGCTCATGCACCTGGGTGACCAGGGCCGATGACCAGTCGGTCCATTCGGCGTTCACCGCGAAGGGGCGGATCTGAGTGAGCAGGTCCAGGTCGAGTGGACCCCCGCGGTGCCCGTACTGCAGCGGCGCGGCCGGGTACTCGCGCCGCAGCGCCAGCATCGCCTCGCTAGAGCCACAGCAGGCGACCTCGATCGCCAGCGACAAAGACGCGGCGACCTGGGCGGCAGCGAGCGCGTCCCGGGGCGTGGTGGAATCGATCAGCACCCGGGCCGAGCGGCTGGCCGCCAGCTCCAGCACCTCCTCCAGCAGCGGCACCCGATCCGAGGCCCCACCCAGCCGCCGGATCTGCTCCCAGTCGACCTCTGCGGCCGCGGCCGGCAGCCCCCACAGCCGCCGCAAAGTGGTGTCGTGCAGGACGATGCTGCGCCCGTCGCGGGTGGTCCGGACATCGACCTCCAGCCAGTCACAGCCCACGTCGAGGGCGTGAGCGAAGCCGTCGAGGGTGTTTTCTCGGCGGGCTGCGGGGTGGCCTCGGTGGGCGACGCGGAGCACGGGCGGCATGCGCACACCCTAGGGCTGGCTGGTGCCGGCTGCAGGGCCGGGTTAGCCGGCCCGGTACGGACGGTCAGCGCCGAGACGAGCGGGGCTCGACCGACAGCCACGGGCGACGTCTGGTCATGTGCACCTCGACGCCGGGGGAGCGCAGCAGGTAGGCCGACACCCCCGCAAACAGTACGATCACCCCGCCGGCGCAGAGCCAGACCGTGGCGCGGGCCCCGAAAGCTGCTCCGACCTGGCCGATCACCGGGGAAACGATCGGAGTCAGGCCCAGGATCATCGCGCTCCACAGGGCCATCACCCGGCCCCGGAATCTGGGCTCCACCCCCATCTGGATCAGGGCATTCGCGGTCACCATCACCTGGACCGAGGTCCAGCCGAGCGGGACCATCAGCAGCGTAAAGGCCCAGAAGGTGGGCGACAGCGCGGAAGCTGCCAGACAACCAGCAAACAGGCCGAGCGCCACGGCGACGTGCCGGATCCGGGGCCGCCGGCGCCGGGCCGCCAACAGGGCAGCGGTGAGTGAGCCGATCCCCATCACCGATCCCAGGGCGCCGAATTCGCCGGCCCCCTTGCCGAACACCTGGGTGGCCATCAGCGGATTGGTGATCGAGAAGTTGAAACCGAATGCCCCCATTCCGGCCGCGATCGTCAGCAGCAAGGCCAGATCGGCCCGCTTCGCTACGTACCGCAGCGCCAGCAGCAGGCTGCCGGACTGTCGGTCCTTGACCCGGGCCGTGGTCATCCGGGCCGAATCCAGCCGTAGCAGGCAGCAGGCATGCACCAGGTACGCGACGGCGTTCACCACGAAGACCCAGCCGCTGCCGATCAGCGCGATCAAGATTCCCGCCGCGCCGGGGCCCAGCAGGCGGGCCGCGTTGAAACTGGTGCTGTTCAGGCCGATCGCGTTGGAGACCTTCTCGGGCGGCACCATCTCCGAGACGATCGCCTGCCGGCAGGGTGCGTCGAAGGCCCCGGCGATCCCGTCCAGGGTGGCCAGGGCAAAGACCTGCCACAACCGCAGCTGCCCGGTCAGGCTGAGCACCGACAAGGTCACGATGTCGGTGAACAGCACCGCCTGGGCGGCCAGCATGATGGTCCGCTTCGGGAACCGGTCCGACAACGAGCCGGCCACCGGGGTCAACACCAGGGTCGGTAGGAACATGATCGCGGTGAGCCACCCCAACGCCTGGGCGTCGCCGGCGGTAAGTTCCACCAGCACCACCCAGGACTGGGCGGTCCGGGTCATCCAGATCCCAATATTGGAGGCGGTGACCCCGATGAAGTAGCGCCGATAGTTGGCGAAGCCGAGGCTGGAGAAGGTACGGCTCATGCCTGCACCACCGTACGCAGGTTCACGGCGGGAGCTGTAGCGGGCACGACGATCACAGGGGTCGAGACGACAACCAGGTGGATGATGCCACGAACTGTACGCCGCTACGCCGCGGGCCGGCGGACCTGGCCTGCGCCGGGCCGTGTCGTCCACAGCGGCTCGCTCGGCCGGTCCCGCTACCATCGAGCCGTGCCTGGCCTGCGACTCGTACCACCGGGCGGAGTCCTGGCCGCGCTGCAGCAGGCACTCGACGGTGGGGAACCGTTCGCGCCGCTGCCCGAGCCGGGCCCGGAACGGGAGCGACTCGTGGCGGCCCTGCGGCCCGACCAGCCCGTCACCGAGGACCATGCCGCGGTGGTAGTGGCCACCAGTGGCTCCACCGGAGACCCTCGCGGGGTGGTGCTGTCGCGCCCGGCCCTGGTCACGGCAGCGAACCTGGCCCATAACCGGCTCGGTGGCCCCGGGGTCTGGGTCTGTGCCCTGCCCCAGCACCACGTGGCCGGGCTGATGGTGTTGGTCCGGTCCCTGGTGGCCGGGCGGCAACCGATCCTGGTCTCACCGCGGCTGACCGGCTTGGCGACGCTGCAGCTGAGCCGGCCGGCGTACCTCTCGCTGGTCCCGGCCCAGCTGTACCGGGCGCTACGGGACCCGGACACCCGGGCGGCGCTGGGCCGTTTCGACGCGGTACTGGTCGGGGGCGCCGCCACCAGCCAGGACGAAGTGGAGGCGGCCCGCCGGGCACAAATCCGGGTAGTCACCACGTACGGCGCCAGTGAGACCTGCGGTGGGGTGGTCTACGACGGGCTGCCGCTGGACCAGGTCACGGTCAAGGTGCTGGAGACTGACCAGATCACGATCACTACCCCCACCCTGTGTTCCGGCTACCGGCTCGACCCGGCCCGTACCCGGTCGATACTGGCGGGGAAGACCTTCCTGACATCCGACCGGGGCAGCTGGGTCGATGGGCGGCTGGTGGTGCGCGGGCGAGTCGACGACGTGGTGATCAGCGGCGGGGTGAATGTTGACCTGGCCGCGTTACAACGCCTCGTCGACGCCGAGTACGGGGCGGAGCAGGTGGTGGTGGCCGCGATCCCGGACCCGCGCTGGGGACAGCGGGTGGTCGCGGTCAGCGTCGCCGAGGTGAATCTGCCGCAGCTGGTGCGGCGGCTACGGCCTCAGGTCGCCAGGGCGGCGGAGCCGACCGAGCTGCGCCAGGTCGCCGAAGTGCCGCGAACCAGGTCCGGGAAGATCGATCGGGCCCAGATCGTGGCCCTGTGGCAGGAGTGACGGTGGCAACGCTGGGGCAGTGGATCGAAGGGGCCAGGCCGCGAACTTTACCGGCGGCGGTGTCGCCGGTGCTGGTAGGGGCTGGGGCGGCCTGGTTCGCCGGCGGCCGGATCCGGTGGCTGGTCGCGGCCGGCTGCCTGCTGGTGTCACTGGCGTTGCAGGTGGGGGTGAACTTCGCCAACGACTATTCCGACGGGATCCGGGGCACCGACGCCGACCGGGTCGGGCCGATGCGGCTGGTAGGTTCCGGCGCGGCCCCGCCGCGGCAGGTGAAGTTGGCGGCCTTCGGCTGTTTCGCGGTAGCAGCTGGTGCCGGCTTGGCGGTGGTGGCCGGCTCAGGGCAGTGGTGGCTGCTGCTGGTCGGGCTGGGGTGCATCCTGGCCGCCTGGTATTACACCGGCGGTCAGCACCCGTACGGCTACGCCGGGTGGGGTGAGGTGATGGTCTTTCTCTGCTTCGGACTGGTGGCGGTGTTGGGGACCACCCAGGTGCTGTTGGGCCGGGTGACCTGGGATGCGTTGTACGGGGCGGTCGCGGTCGGCGCGATCAGTTGCGCGGTCCTGGTTGCGAACAACTTGCGGGACCTGGTTTCAGATCGCGCCTGCGGGAAACGGACCCTGGCCACCCGACTCGGGGACCGCGGTAGCCGCTGGTTTTACCTCGCCCTGGCCCTGACCGCTGCCGCGGCAGTGGGTCTGGCCGCCCTCAGCACCCCCTGGGCGTTGCTCGGTCTGCTTGGGGTGGTGCTGCTCGCCGGCCCGGCACGGACCGTACTCGCAGGGGCCCAGGGGCCGGCGCTGATCGGGGTCTTGAGGAATACCGGATTGGCCGGGCTGGTGCTGGCCGCCGGGCTCACCCTCGGTTGGGCACTGGGATCGTGAACCCGTCCGCCTGGGCGCAGGCTCAGGCAATCAGACACAGTTGACCGTCGTCGGTATCCTCTGGACAGTCGTGGCGGGAGGAGCCAGGTGTCGCAGCAGCCAGAGGGATTGGGGATTCCGGGATCAGGGCCCTCGTTCGGGCCGCCTGCCGGTTATGGGCCGTCTTATCTGCCGGCGTCCGGGGGCCAACCCTCGTATCTGCCTGACGCGGCAGCCTCCACAGCCGCGGCTGGGGTATCACCTTCGGCCACGGGGGTGATTGCGACCGGTGCCGGTTCGGGCCAGGTCCGTGACCACCACATCCAGCCGTTCAGCCCTGATCAGCCCGTCCAGCCGGTTCGGCCCGGTGCGCCGATGGCTCAGCCGGCCCAGCCGATGACCCGACCCGGTGCGCCGGTGATCCAGCAGCCCCCGTCCCCGCTCGTCCAGCCGGCCACTCAGCCCGGTATGCCACCGTCCCAGCCGGGCACGGCCCGTGCGCAGTCGGATCTGTCCCAGGGAGAGGCCTCGCAGCCGTACCCGCCGGCCGGTGTCAACTTCCCAGCCCCGGACCCGGCCCAGCTGGGCGACCAGCAGAATCCCAACGTCCGGGAGCAGGTTGGGCGGGGGCTGTTGTACGCCACGGCCGCGATCGTGGTCGGATCGGTCCTGTCGGTGCTGCTGCTCCAGGCTGGTTTTATCTCGTCCCTGGTGGCCTTCCTGATGGCCTGGGGCGGGGCCCGGCTCTACCAGGTGGGGGCCGGCCGGCCGGCCCGCGAAGGCGCCGTACCGCTGGTGATCCTGCTGGCCGTCGGCGTGATCGTCTGTTGGGAGGTGAGCCTGGGCTACGCATTGCACCGCCAGGTCGTCGAGGAACTCGGTCCAGACGTAGCGCTTGGCACCACAGTCGAGATCATGGGATCCGCTGAATTCCAGGTCGACTCGTTGCGGCATGGGCTGGTATTCATGCTGCTGGGAGCGCTCGGGATCTTCGGCACGGTCCGCGGGCTGCTCACCCGACGCGGCTAGCTCTGGTCGGAACGCAGCCACTGCCGCAGGGCATAGGTGGCGCGGACATCGTCCTCGTTGTACTCCAGTATCCGGCGCCGGGATTCCGCTCGGGCTTCGGGGCTGTCGGCTTGGATCGCCTCAGCGAACCAGGTCTGCGAATTGAGACCGCCTGGATCATCGTCGCGCCACGAGAACCCCGGGCCGGCCTGCGCGACTCGTTTCAGGCCGAGCCCGTACGCGCCGAAGTAGTGCTGGCGGACCACTTCGAACAGGTCGACGAAGACCTCCCGGGTCAGCTTCGCCGCCCAGACCAGGGCCGGTCGGGCGCAGAGCTGCGCCAGGCGTTGGATCCGCAGCACCTCGTGCGACGAATAGTGGTACACCCGGACGCTGCCGTCGGTGCCGGTCACCAGTGTCCGTAACCAGCTCAGGGCCCGCTCCGCCAGGTCCCGCTCCCGCCGTTCCGACAGCGGTGCGAATTCGGAGAAGTTGACGTAACAGGGAGATTCGCTGCCGCCGGTGTGGGTGACCAGGAAACCCCACAAATAGACTCGGTCCTCGGCGGAGGCCTCGATGTCGAGGTCGATCTCGAGGTCGGCGACCGGGAGTTCTGCCCGCTGTTCGGTCACCCGTTCCAATTCCATCCCGGCCACCATCAGCCGGGCCCGGTGTGCCGCCACCCGAATCCGTTCCTCACCGCCGGGACGGTGACCTACCTCTGGCAGGTAGCGGGGTAGCAGCTGTTCGAGGTCGACCGCGGCCAGGTCGGCCAGGGTCGCCACCCGTAGCCGTCGTAATACCGCGATCTCGCGGACATCGAGCGGTGACTTCGCGATCCGCAGGCTGAGATCGTCGTCGCCGAGCTGGGGTCGGCACACCTGCCACCACAGGCAGCGATCGCATTCCCGGATCCGGATCGGGGTCACCGCCAGCGGCGGATCGTCCGGCTCACCGCGTTGCCGCAGAGCGATGCCTGCCACCCGGACCCGGAAGCCGTGCTCATGGTCGTACCGCTCCAGCGGGCTGCGGCGGGTCCAGCCCGCGGCGGCGGTCCGGGAGAAGGTCCGGATCTGTTTCTGGTCCAACCGAACCCAGACCACCGGGTGCTGCAGGTCTTTGACCGTGTCGGTGGCGATGATCGCGCCGTACGGGCTGGCGTCCGCCGCGAGACCGGCCGCTTCCAGCAGCCTCCAGTAGTGCGCCAACTGGAGCAGGTCCGGTTCCCGTCCGGACAGCCGCAGAATCGTTCCCGGGATCCGGTGGGCATCCTTCAGCCAGGGTGTGGCCAGCGTCGATACCGGAATCGGGACATGGTTCGGGCCGGGCGTGATCCGTTCCAGTACCCGGTGGAACTTCACCATCGCCGGATGGTAGCCGGGCCGGCCCTGGGCGGTGTCAGGGCCGCGTAGCCACAGATCGGCCCGGCCGCTGCGGTGACCGGCCAGGTCGAGCGGCAGTGCCCCCGCGACCACCACCGGTGCCCCGGCGGTGAAAGCCTTTTGAGCGGCCTCGACCTGCGCCGGCCAGGGCTGGTCGCGCCACGGACGGCAGTCGACTGCCTGGTCGCCGAGGATGTCGACTACCTGGCCCAGCATCTGCTGGGTGAAAGCCTGGCCGCCGTTGAACAATTCCTGCAAGGATTCGTCGACTGGCTCGGGTTGTGACAGCCCTGGCAGGAAGAGGTTCTGGGTTTTGACAGGACAGCTGCGGGCGGCGTACTCGTCGAGGACGAAGTCGCTCACCCGGCCGCCTTCTGCGCCCGGTGGAGCGCCACGATTCCTCCGGTCAGGTTACGGTGGGCGATCTGCTCCCAGCCGCTGTCGGCGAGGATCGCAGCCAGGTGCTGCTGGTCAGGCCAGGCCGTGATCGACTCGACCAGGTAGTCGTAGGCAGCCGGATTGGGGGAAACCTGCCCGGCGACGGCCGGTACCACCGCCGGCAGGTATGTCTGATAGATCCGCCGCCACGGCCCCCAGACCGGTACTGAGAATTCGCAGATCACCAGCCGCCCGCCGGGTCGGGTGACCCGGAGCATCTCGACCAGGGCCGCGCGGGTGTCGTGTACGTTGCGCAGCCCGAACGAGATCGTGACCGCGTCGAAGCAATCGTCAGCGAAGGGCAGCGCCAGCGCATCCCCGGCGACAAAGCTCAGACCGGGGTGGCGGCGACGGCCCTGGGTCAGCATCCCCAGGCTCATGTCGGTAGCGATCACGAGCGCCCCGGCATCGGCGATCGGGCCGGTACTGCTGCCGGTGCCGGCGGCCAGGTCCAGCACGATCTCGCCCGGCTGCGGGGCCAGCGATTCCAGTGCTGCCTGGCGCCAGAGCGAGGTCAGCCCAAGCGAGGCCAGGGCATTGATCACGTCGTACCGCGGCGCCAGCCGGTCGAACATCGCGGCCACATCCGTACGGTGCTTGGCCAAGGTGGCGCGAGCTGAGGTGCGGTCGTTCATGGCGTTAGCCTCCCACGCGGCGCGCAGCGCGGATGCACCAGGCGGGGCCAGATGAGAGAATGAAGAACCATGGCGAAACAGCGCACCTGCGTGCTCAAGGTCTCGAAGATGACCAAGTCGTACGGCCCGGTGGCCATCGTGAAGGACTTCTCGCTCGAGGTGTGGTCGGGACAGGCGATAGCCCTGACCGGACGCAATGGTGCCGGTAAGTCCACCATTCTGCGTTGCCTGGTCGGCGCCGACCGGCCCGATGACGGCACGATCGAGATCTGTGGCAATCCGCTGCGGGAATCGGACCCGCAGATCCGCCGGGATCTGGCGACCGTGATCGACGACCTGGACTTCTTTCCCGACCTGTCGGTGGTGGAGCATCTGGATCTGCTGGCCCGTGCGCACGGGCTGCCTGATTCTGATGACGCGGTCGACGAGGTACTGCACGAGGTTCAACTGGTTGCCCAGTCCGGCCAGCTGCCGGGTACCTTGTCATCTGGGCAGCGCCGCCGGTTGGCGTTGGCGACCGCCTTCGTACGGCCCCGCAAGCTCTTGGTGTTGGACGAACCCGAGCAGCGCCTCGATGTCGAAGGGGTGCAGTGGCTGGCCGAACGGTTACGGCGCGAACGCGAGGAGGGGCTGGCGATCGTGATGGCGAGCCATGAGCCGCAGCTGGTGGACGCGGTGGCGACTACGACCGTACGGGTGGGAGCGCCGGCATGAGCAAACGCAGCCGCAAGCGCGCCGCGCAGAAATCCCCAGCCAGCTCGCCGGGTCAGACCGTGGCTCCGTCGCCGGGCCCGGCCTCTTTGTCAACCGTTCCCCCGAAGATCGACCCGGTACCGCAGACCCCGGTCGAGTCAGGCCCGGTGTGGGAGCACAGCCTGCTCGATCTGGAGCCGGATCCGGTCTCAGAGCGAGACCTCAGGCGGCTGATGGCCGATTGGCGCAAGGGCCGGGCCACCCGGCACCTGTGGGACCTGATCCAGGACGGTTATGTTGCGATCCTGGCGATCGTGATGCTCGGGGCGATGGTGGTCAGCGTGGTAGTCCGGGCCCAGGGTGTGATCTCGCAATGCTCGTCGGCGAGTTGCCAGTCCGGACGTAGCCTGCTGCCGTGGGCTGCCCTGTTTGGGGTGCTGTCGTTGACTCTGCTGGTGTCGCGGCTGTTCGGTCCGGTGGTGGCCTCGGCTGCGGAGGGTTTCTGGCTGATGGAGGCGCCTATCCGACGCGGCCGGCTGCTGGTCGGGCGTCTGGTCGGGGTGGTGCTGCTGGCGGGTGTCGTGGCCGCCGGTTTTGGGGCCCTGGTGGCGGCGCTGACCGGTTCGTCGGCGGCTGCGGTCTGGTCCTGGGCCATGGCCGCCGGTTGTGGCTCGTCGGCCCTGGTCGCGTTGGCTGCTGCCCAGCAGACCTTGGAGCAGGGCTGGTTGGTGAGGCTGTTGCAGTGGTTGACCGGTGCGATCGGCCTGGTCGTGCTGCTGGGGGTGGTCTCAGTGGCGGCCGGCTGGGCGAGCCTGCCCGGTTTCGCGGCCGCGACCGATCTGACCGTCCGCCTGGCTCGGCTGGCGGCGGCCGCCGGTGTAGTGGTGCTGCTGGTGGCGCTGGCGGTGGCGCTACCCCGGTTGGATCGGATCCGCCGGACCCGGCTGGTCTCAGGAGGGTCCCTGGTGGCCGGGATGCAGGGCGCTATGTTCGCCATGGACTTCGGGCTGATGCGTGACATCCTGGTGGAGCGGGAGGCCGCCGAGCGCGGCCATGTCCGGCCCCGTCGGGGCCGCGGGCTCGGCGTCAGCGCGTTGATCTGGCGTGACGCTCAGCGGCTGGTCCGCTTCCCCAAGCAGGTGATCGGGCTGCTGCTGAGCATCGTGGTCCCGTACGCGGTGGCGGCGCTCGGGCTGGGCACGCTGAACCCGTTCGTCTCATCGCTGGTGCTGTTGGCCGCGCTGGTGCCGCTGCTCGGCACACTGCGGGTGCTGACCCGGACCCGCGGGCTGGCCCGGGCCTTCCCGTTCAAGACCAGCGAGTTGCGTACCGCCGCGATGGCGGTGCCGGGGGCGCTGGCGGTGCTGTGGTGCGTCAGCGTGGTCCCGGCCTTCCTCGGTCTCGGCTCCGGGGTGCACCATGACCTAATGACCGGCGTCTCGCAGGCCCTGATCACGGCCTTGGCGGGATGCGTCGCCGCGGTCCGATGGGTCTCGGCGAAACCGGTCGATTACAACCAGCCGCTGGTTCAGACTGGTTTTGGGGCGATGCCGCCCGGGATGATGGGCAATCTGATCAAGGGCATCGACATGGTGGCTTTGATTGTCGGGCCGATGCTGCTGGGCGCCCCGACCTGGGTGTCGCTCGGGATTGGCCTGGTCGCCCTCCTCGTGCTGCGTGGCGGCTTCGACCAGGAGGAACTGAAGGCGCTGCAAGAGGAACAACGCCGCCAGATGGCCGAATCCTCCGCAAAGCCTGAGAAGCGCCAGATCCCCCCGCCTCGCCGTCGATCCTAGTGCGCCGTGTGCGACGGTGGTGGACGGTTGGCTTTGGCGAGGACTTCCTCGGCGGCGGTTTCAACCGTCGTAGCCATGATCCGGCGATGGCCTCGCCGGCGTGGCCGGCCTGAGCGCGGTGCATCCAACCCGCCATGCCACGCTCGCCATAGCGCCGGCGCCAGCAGCCGTTCCTGATGACCATCTCAAAGCCCAAGAGCGGGAGCAGGAGAATGGCTCATGACCGATCCTGCCAAAAACATACCATTGATAAACTAACGGTACGCCTCACTGGGTGAGTTTCATCAGGAACAATATGTACAGCAGGTGCAGGGGAACCACCACTCCGGCATAGAAGGCGACGGCTCCGGCTGGTCTGGGTGGTGTGGTGTCGATACGTCCTTCGTGTTTGACGAGGTAGGGGGCTGCGTAGTGTGGGGTGAGTCCTCCGGCCTTCGTGTTGAGATAGGCCTCGCTGATTCCCCAGTCTTTTCCGATGCGCATGGAGATGCGCAGATGGTGTCGTCCGGGTGGGAGCTGGATCTGGTTGATGCCCCAGTGGGCTGAGACGAGTTCTCCATTTATCCGGGCCTCGGGCGCGAAGATCACAAATGAGGGATTGCGCGAGGGAATGAGAACATAGGTGAGAATCATGCGTCTCCATCCGGCCAATGGTTACCGACCACTAAAGAAGTCGCTGGCCGAGGCCAGCCGTGAGACGGAAAACCGTTCAGCGAATCATTGATGCGCTGGATGGCCTCAGCGCCTTGCTCGCTGACCCGATGCCGCGCCTTCGTGAAGTCCTGAATTGCTGATCTGAGGGAAGTAAGCTTGTTAATAATAGCCACCACTGTGACTGCGATAGGCGTGAGATGATCACTCCGCCGGGCTCCAAGGTTGATGCCCACAGTGTGACCCCGATCATCGAGGATGACGATAATGCTGGCCGGTCTCGTCGGGGTATTCTCCGGGCGGCGGATGAAAGCTGCCGAGGGTGGGAATGTTAATCATGACAGCTACGTCATCACATGAGGCGATCACCGACTCGCTGGGGTGAACTTCAGTCAGGTAGTGGGGGGTGCTGTCTGATGCGATCGGGCCGGTCGCCGCCAGCTTGTCGCCAGGGGCTGGAGCATGGACGGCTGCCAGTTGTTGGCGATCGTGTCATTCGGGGGAGTCTGGGGAGTCGGGGAACAGGATGCTGAGGTCGGTCATGAGGGTGTGGGGGGCAATGTCGGAGAGGAGGACGACGTGGGTGATGGCGTCGGCGATTTCGATGTCGGTGACTTTGAGTGATCCGCCGAAGTGGTAGGTAGGGACGAAGGTGTACATGGTGTCGGGTCCGACTGGGCCGTGGGCTTTGAGGGCCTGGTCGAACATCTCTTGGTCGTCGTATCCGAGCAGATCGGCCTCGGGGAATCCCAGGGCAACCGCGTAGATCTGCAGGTTACGGTCATTTTCAGTGCCCATATCCTGGGCGGAATCCGCCATCGGGTAGATGTTCCCGAGTACCGGGTTGATGGCCAGGCTCTGGCCGGTGCGTTCGCCCCAGAGGTAGAGCTTGCCGAAGGCGGTGCGGGTGATGGCGTGCCAGGTGTCGGGTCCCATGGCGAGGTGGGGGATGAGGCCGTCGGTCCAGGCGTCGACGGCTGGTTGCCATTCGACGGGGTCGCATAGCCAGCCCCGTCCATCGCAGAAGCCGGCGAAGCCGTATTCTCTCCAGAGCCGCAGCAGCAGCGGCGGGAAGATACCCGCGAACTGTTCGTACCGTTCCGACGGCACGGGTTTGGTGGCGATGGGGTCCCCAACTCCGTTGTGGATCTCGGATAGGTATTCATCAATGATCATGTTGTACTCCAGTGGATAGCCTCACAGCATCAGGAATGTTCAGCCGCTGACTTGGCAGAGCCGCTGTAGGTTTACCGGTCTAGGGTGGCTGCTCGATTGCTATCTGTTTGTCTGTGTGGGTTGAGGCCATGTCATTCGGGGGAGTCTGGGGAGTCGGGGAACAGGATGCTGAGGTCGGTCATGAGGGTGTGGGGGGCAATGTCGGAGAGGAGGACGACGTGGGTGATGGCGTCGGCGATTTCGATGTCGGTGA
>ERZ772967.915-NODE-915-length-21380-cov-3.243986_pt1 | contig 21380 bp, 22 predicted proteins | sample MGYA00511677_ERZ772967 | MGnify/ENA primary metagenome ERZ772967 (study PRJEB29015, sample SAMEA2737931) | human oral metagenome | biome: human oral; feature: human-associated habitat; material: dental | place: China | collected 2146 ...
AATGCCATTTTTTCCTCTCGATTATAGATAAAATATTTCCTTTATTCCGTTATAAATTAATAAGCCGCCGAATATTAAAAATACAAAACCGGCAACGAGATCGACATAACGGTGATATTGATGATAAATTCGCTTTGCCATAGGACGGGAAAAGAGCACGAAAACCAAATAAAAATAGATGAACGTTTCGATCACGATAATGACAAACGCCGCCCCCATTTCCCATATTTCCGTCATATTAATCAATACCAATGACATCACACTGGCAAAATAGACAACCGCCTTAGGATTCGATAAATTAACAAATAATCCCCTTAAAATTTCTTTTTTGGCGTTGTCTCGGCGATTTAATTCACTTGTTGACAAATGATCTAACGCAGCATATTTTTGACTTTTTATCATTGTTACGCCCTGATACGCTAAATAACTACCGCCGAGGAACATGATCACGCCATGTAAAGTCGGCACGGTAACAAATAGTATCGCCAGCCCCAGCATGGATGCGGCCGCCCAAAACATGATGCCAAGCGTAATGCCGCATATGCCATAAATCCCATGACGTTTCGAATCTCCGACCGCCATGCGAGCCACATAAAAGAAATCAGGTCCGGGCGTCATTAAACCGAATAAATGCACAATCATTAAATTCAATATCAAAACCAACCGCGAATCAAATAAATCACCGCTACGGCATAGCCTGCCGCCAGCACGTCATCAATCATAATCCCAAACCCGTTTTCAATACGCCGGTCAAAATAACGAATCGGAAACGGTTTTAAAATATCAAATAATCGAAATAACCCAAAAGCCGCAATAACCCAAGTCCATGAAAGCGTCGGCACGGCGGCTAAAACAATAAACATTCCGATAAATTCATCCCATACCAACGCACCGTGATCATGAACGCCCATATCATCCGCCGTTTTTTGACATAAGTAACAGCCTGTCACAAAGCCAAGTGCGGTCAAAATCAAAAAGGTTTCAAGGGATAGGCAATGCAACAAGGCTACGCCGATAAATGTCGCCAATAAACTCCCCCACGTTCCCGGCGCAGGGCGAAGCAAGCCCGAACCGAAACCCACCGCAAATAAATGCGTAGAATTTGTCAATCGAAGTTTTTTTAAAGGTTCAGTTCCACTCATTCCCTCTCCTTAAAATGGTCAAAACCACCCGAATAATTCACCTCCGCAGGCTTTCCATGCCGCAATAGCACTAGCTGTGGTATTTTAGATTCGGCTATGACACGACCGATACAAGTACAGGCTACACCCGTCTGAGCCGCAATACGCGCAATTGCCGCACGATTTTCAGTCGGCACGGTAAAACATAATTCATAATCTTCGCCGCCGATAAGTGCATAACGCTCCGCTTGTTCCCGCCCGACATAATTTAATAAAGCGTCTGACATCGGCAATTGCGACAACTCAAGTTCGGCGGCGCATCCGCTTCGTTCCAAAATATGGGATAAGTCCGCCGTCAGACCGTCCGAAATATCCAAAGCGGCATTCGCAACGGTGCGCAAAGCAAGGCCTAATGCGACACGGGGAGTCGGTCGTAAATGGCGTTGTATTAAAAATTCTCGTGAAAAATCCACCGCACTTTGAGATGATAAGGGCGCTTGATTCACCGACGTTTGATGGGGTGGTGCCGCGAATATTGCTTGCAGACCCGCCGCACTATCGCCTAACGTTCCGGATACATAAATCAGATCGCCTGCTTTCGCTTGATGGCGATAAAGTGCCTTTTCCTTCGGTACGATACCTTGTGCGGTTATCGTAATGGAAAGCGGTCCTTTTGTCGTATCGCCGCCGATAAGGCGAACCTGATAATCGGCTAAAACGGCAAACAAACTTTGGCTAAAACCGACCAACCAGTTTTCGTTGATGTGAGGCAAGGTTAACGCTAAAGAAATCCACATCGGCCGCGCGCCCATCGCCGCTAAATCGCTTAAATTCGTGGTAACCGCTTTATATGCCAAATCCGCAGGTGAAATAGACGGTAAGAAATGCGTATTTTCCACCATCGTATCGGTCGTAATCGCCAATTGATACCCCGCCGGTAACTCCGTCAAGGCGCAATCGTCGCCTATCGCAATGACAACGCCGGAATCGCCGCACTGCGTCGGTTGCGGCCGAACGAAATATCGCTGAATTAGCTCAAATTCATTTTTTATCGCCATAAAATTTACGTATAAAGATACGATAAATAAAGAAATAAGGCAGGTTAATACCTGCCGTTTCTTATTTGTGTTTAGTTGACCCGACCCAAAGCGGGGGCAATTTTGTCCAATACGCCGTTAATATATTTATGGCCATCTTCTGCACCGAAGACTTTCGCTACTTCGATAGCCTCGTTAATCACGACCTTGTACGGCACGTCGGGTTGGAACTGTAATTCATAAACCGCCAAACGCAAAATCGCTTTTTCAATCGGATCCAACTCATCAAGAGAACGATCCAAATAACCGCTCATCGTGAAATCAACGGCTTCAACATTATCTATTGTTTGACGCAACAAATGGCGAAAATAAGGTTTATCCACCCCTTGTAGATCCTGCTCCGTTAAAAAATTTAATTCCACCAATTCGGCGGCGTTGCCCGAAACGGCCCAAGAATATAAGGCCTGCACGGCGCACTCTCTGGCTCGGCGACGCGGTGAAACTTTTTTTGGTTGCTTCGTCATGAATTACACCGCTTCAATTTGTTGTAACAAATTCACCATTTCCAAGGCGACTAACGCAGCTTCCGCCCCTTTATTTCCGGCTTTTGTGCCAGCTCGCTCAATCGCCTGCTCAATATTTTCAGTGGTTAATACGCCGAAAGCGACCGGAATTTCAGCCTCCATCGCAACACGTCCCAAGCCGTTACTCGCTTCCCCGGCGACATATTCAAAATGGGCTGTGCCACCACGAATGACAGTGCCTAACGCCACAATCGCATCATATTTTTGACTTGCGGCCAAACGACGAGCGACTAACGGAAGTTCATAAGCGCCCGGCGCACGAACTAACGTAATATTCTCTTCTTTCACCTGTCCGATGCGTTTCAACGCATCTAACGCACCTTCTAATAAACTTTCATTAATAAAGCTGTTAAAACGTGCGATAACGACGGCGATTTTCGCATTAGGCGCCGCAATTGCGCCTTCTAATATTTGCATAATTTTTTATCCCAATAAATCTTAAAGTGCGGCCGAATTTTAGCATAAAATCCGCTGCCGAGTCAGTAATTATCTCAATGTACACAATAAAATAAAAACTCCTGCGAAGGCCGTTTTTTTAGGCTAAAATACGGCACATTAATCTCCAAAATAAGGAACTCATATGCAAAAAAAAACCTTCGGCAGCGCACTGATTATCGCCGGAACGACTATCGGCGCCGGCATGTTGGCTATGCCGCTGACTTCCGCCGAAATGGGCTTTGCTTATACGCTGTTTCTCCTTGTCGCCCTTTGGGCGCTACTTTCCTATAGCGCACTGTTGCTGGTGGAAGTTTATCAACGCGCCGAGCGGCAAGACGCGGGCATCGCAAGCCTCGCCGAGCAATATTTCGGTTTACCGGGGCGATTTCTCGCCACGCTTTCATTGATTGTTTTCATGTATGCCATTCTCACCGCTTACATCAGCGGCAGCGGCGGCGATTTATTATCGCCCATCTTTGCCTTCCTAGGCGATCAGGCAAAAAATATCTCCATTATCATCTTTACACTGATTTTCGGCACTTTTGTAACTATTGGTACCGGTTCGGTAGATCTGGTCACACGCCTGCTCTTTATTCTTAAATTAATTGTGTTCGGTATTGTATTACTCACAATGTTGCCGAATGTGACGTTCGATAATCTGAAGGCCATGCCGTTGAAAGATTTTCTACTTATTTCGGCGAGTCCCGTGTTTTTCACCTCCTTCGGTTTCCATGTCGTCATTCCAAGTATTAATAAATACTTAAACGGCGACATCAAACGCCTTCGGATTGCCATTCTTATCGGCACAGGAATTCCGCTGCTTGCTTACGCATTATGGCAAATGGCCATTCATGGCGCCTTTGCTCAAACGGAATTCGTACGTATCGTACGAGCGAACCCGACGTTAGGCGGTATTGTCGAAGCCACCCATCAAGCCACCGGCAGCACGCTCATCAGCCGTGCCGTCGCCGCTTTTTCTATTCTCGCGCTCATTACGTCGTTTTTAGGGGTCGCCTTGTCCTTATTCGATTGTTTGGATGATTTGCTCAAACGCGTAAATATCCGCACTAACCGCCTAAAATTAGGCTTACTCACCTTTATTCCGGCGATTTTCTTTGCATTGTTTTACCTGGATTTCCTCAATGCACTGACTTACGCCGGTCAAATGTTCACCTTTTTCGGCCTCGTATTACCCGTCGGCATGGCATGGCGTATGCGTCGCCTGTACCCCGAGCTGCCTTATCGCGTCAGCGGCGGTAATATCACCTTATTTATTGCATTCTTGCTCGGCTTGCTCATTATGAATGTTCCGTTCATCATCCATGCCGGCTATCTACCTGCAGTTATCGGCAGTTAGCCCTTTTGCTCAGACAAAAATCCCGCTTAATGTTATTTAAGCGGGATAGCGAATTAAAGACACTCAGTTTCTCAGTTCAAGGCTCCTCAATCACAAATTCAAACCAATCAATCACGTCTTTTTCATGCACGCCGTCGGCAATCAACACACCGGCATCGTTCACCGAGTGAGGATCGCCCGAAATCAACGGATGCCAATGCGGTAGTGGTTTGCCTTCATAAATCAAACGATAGGCGCAAGTTTGCGGCAACCAATGAAAATCCGGCAGATTCTTTTTGGTCAGCTTGGTGCAATCCGTTTCGAGCTTAAAGCGCTCGGGATAATTACCACATTTGCCGGTTTTCACATCCAACAAATTGCAGGCGATGCGCGTGTAATACAGTTTTTGCCGCTTGCCGTGCCCTTGAATGTATTTGCGGTAACAACATTTGCCGCAACCGTCACAAAGCGCTTCCCATTCGGCTTCGTTCATTTCAAGTAAGGATTTGGTCTGCCAAAAATGATTTTGCATTGTTTTTACCACGAAGAACGGCCGAAATCCGTGATTTCCAGCCCCAATTGTTGTTCCAATTCGTTAATTTTATCGCGCAACTGTTCCCGTTGTTCAATGGCGTAAGGACGCATTTTAGAATCAGCTTGCTCGGCATCACCTAAAGCCTTTAATCGCTCACGGAGACGTTTTAAACGATAAAAATCCGCTTCGTGTTCACGTTCGAAAACCACCCGTTGCCGCCCGCGTTGATATTCGGCTTCCAAGCCCGCCGCATTCGAGCAAATTCGATAATTCATCGGCAAACCGTCGTAACCCAAACGATAAAATGTGTTATTCGCACAATACCCGTTACGATAACCACGCTCAAAGGCCGCTTGATCAACTTTCCGATATTCGCCGCAACGTCGTGTATAATAGTCGATGCCGTCCTTTGCCGTTTCACGTCCGTCCGCACCGTACAAATAACCGGCGTGATACCAATCCTGACTGACGCGCACGCAATATTCCTCCGTTGATTCGCCGATCATCGATTCTAAAACCATCATCGGAACGGTTATCGGCAACGTGACAATCGTCCATAAAGTTTCACAGCCCGCTAGCCCGAAGCTCATCAGTAATAAGCTCAAAAATTTTAACTTTTTCATTTTCTTTTCTTCCGGATAAACAAAGGAAGATTAACAGATACTGCCAATCCTCCTTAAAAGTGCGGTCATAAAACATCGCGTTTTTTATAAACGACCAACGGCCTTACGGGTTAATTCCGAAAGATTTCGTGTCTTTATCGTATTTAAGCCCCGAATGAGAGCCTTCCGTGCCGTTAAAATAAATATCTTTCGATTGTGAACAAGCCGTAACGGTCAACGCCGCCAAGATTAATAACAATACCGATTTCATCAAAATCCCTCTTTTAAACTTACGGTTAAATTAAACACTAAATGTTCAGGACGGCTGTCTTTGCTGTCAGCGCAGAAGTAGCCTTCTCGTTCGAATTGGTAGCCTTTTTCAGCGATTGCGTTACCAAGGCTTTGCTCTACGAAGCCATGTTTAACCACTAAAGAAGTGGGATTTAACACACTTTCAATGTTTTCTTCTGCACCCGGATTTGGCACGGTGAAAAGGCGTTCATATAAACGGAATTCCGCCGGGTGATTGTGTGCGGCAGAAACCCAGTGAATCACGCCTTTTACTTTGCGACCATCCGCCGGATTTTTGCCCAAGGTTTCCGGGTCGTAAGTACAGAAAATCGTGGTGATTTCACCATTAGCATCTTTTTCTACGCGTTCCGCTTTAATCACATAAGCATTGCGCAAACGCACTTCTTTACCTAACACCAAGCGTTTGTATTGTTTATTCGCTTCTTCGCGGAAATCCGCACGATCAATGTAGATTTCTTTGCTGAACGGCAATTGGCGCTCCCCTAATTCCGGACGATTCGGATGATTCGGCGCAGTCAATATTTCTTCACCATTAAAGTTTTCAATCACCACCTTGACAGGGTCGATAACCGCCATCGCACGCGGGGCATTTTGGTTTAAATCGTCGCGAATGCAGGATTCCAACGCGCTGTATTCCACCACGTTATCTTGTTTGGTCACGCCGATACGGCGACAGAATTCACGAATTGATGCGGGCGTATAGCCGCGACGACGCAAGCCGGAAATCGTCGGCATACGCGGATCGTTCCAGCCGTCCACAATGCCTTCATTGACTAATTTTAATAACTTACGTTTAGAGGTTAAGGTGCCTTCCAAATTCAAACGGGAAAATTCATATTGGTGCGGCAACGGACGTTCAATACTGATATTTTCCAACACCCAGTCGTATAAACGGCGGTTATCTTGGAATTCCAAGGTACACAATGAATGTGTAATACGTTCCAGTGCGTCGGAAATACAGTGGGTGAAATCGTACATTGGATAAATGCACCACTTATCGCCCGTTTGATGATGATGCGCAAATTTGATCCGATATAACACCGGATCGCGCATCACTATAAACGGCGACGCCATATCAATTTTTGCGCGCAAACTGGCTTTGCCCTCGGCAAATTCGCCATTTTTCATCTTTTCAAACAAGACCAGATTTTCCGCCACGCTGCGATCACGGAACGGACTATTTTTACCCGGCTCGGTCAATGTGCCGCGATATTCACGCATTTGCTCCGGCGAAAGCTCATCCACATAGGCCAAACCTTTTTCAATTAATTCAATGGCATAACCGTACAATCGATCGAAATAATCCGACGCATAACGAGGCTCACCGGCCCACTTAAATCCAAGCCATTCGACATCCGCCTTAATCGAATCCACATATTCGACTTCTTCCTTAGTCGGGTTCGTGTCGTCAAAGCGTAAATTGCATAACCCTTGATAATCTCGCGCAATTCCAAAATTCAAACAAATAGATTTTGCATGGCCGATGTGCAAATATCCATTAGGCTCAGGCGGAAAGCGCGTATAGACATGCTCGTATTTCCCTGAGGCTAAATCCTCATCAATAATTTGGCGAATAAAATTAGACGGACGCACCCTGTCGTTTTTTTCATCGTTTTTAAGTTCAAAAGAGTCAATCATAATATTTCATCGATTAAGTTAAAAATGACTTCATTCTACAAGCTAACCCCCCTATGCGCAAGACAGGAAAGGGAGTAAGAGAAATAAAGGAAGGAAAAAGAAACGAACTTAAAATCGACCGCACTTTTCCATAACTCTCAAACAGGCAGATAACATTCTAATTCAAAAAAATTTCCCATTGATAAATTTTTGCGATCCGGATCGTAAAGACAATTTAAGGGGGTTGGTTTGTATATATGAAGCGGATTAAAGTGTTTCTAAAAGGAAAATAAAGCGTAAAGTGCGGTTAAAAATAGGGGAGTTTAATGAAAGGTTTTACATTGTTAGAAGCATTAATCAGCCTTTTTATTATTTCCGTTGTGTTACTTTTTTCTATGCCGTATTGGGAGCAAAGTGAACAACAATTTTTACAAAAAGAGCAGCAAAATCTTTATCTTTTCCTTCGTACAATTCAAGCGCGCGCAGAAAATTCGTCACAAATTTGGCTGATTCTGGCTAATCGTAATCCGGTAAATAATGAATGGTGTCTTACTGCGCAGGTTAAACGCAATCAATTATGCAATTGCCTTACGCGGCAACCTTGCGAAAAGTCGCTTTACGCGCATTTTTATTATCCTCAATTTCCGCAAAAAACCGTCTTGATTAGCCCGAAATGGTATCCCACCGAGGTGGCCCGTTTTAACGGTTCGCGTAATACGATTGATGCGAACTGTTTTGTATTGCAGGCCGGCGGGCAGAGAACGTTATTTTCATTTTTTAATATCGGTACGATCAGATTAAAAAGTGGTCAACCGGCCAGCGCTTGTAGCTAATGCTTAGGAAAGAACACGAATGAGAGGTTTAACGATTCCAATTGTAAAGGGGCAAACTTTAATCGGATTACTGGTTTCATTGGCGCTGGCGACGATATTTTTGCTGACTCTTAGTCAATTTTATACCCATATTCAAATTCAAAATCGCGATATTATGTTAAGTCTTTCACTGCAAGCCGAAATGCAGCGAATTTTGCAACTGATTGCGAAAGATTTGCGTCGTGCCGGGTTTCGGGCGGTGAATGAAAAATTGATTCAATCTAATTTGTCGTTATTTGAATTGGATTCAAAAGGGACGGCAATAACGATTTCTCAGGCGAATAATGCGCCGCAAAATAGTTGTGTTCTCTTTTTCTATGACTTGAATGCAAACGGTTGCATTGGTGAAAAATATACCGCTAATAATTGTATGGCGGGTGGAAGGAATGAGGCGAAGTCTATTGAAAAAGAGTTGTTCGGTTATAAGTTGAACGGGAAAATGGTGGAAACACGACAAACGTATAAAAGTGCGGTCGATTCCCGTTGTGATTCCGTCGAATGCAAACGCTATCTGGCGCAGCAAACTTGTAATGCCGGCGGGGGCTGGACGGATTTGTTCGATGAAAAGGAATTTGAGGTGTTGCAGTTAATTTTTACACCGTTGGCGAATAATCGAGGCATTGAAGTGAGGCTGTCGGCAAATTTGGTTCAACGCAAGGACATTCGTTACGACAGCAGTATTGTCATTCCCTTGTTGAATCAGGAACCGTAATGCGAAAAGGAAATCAATGGATGTTAAAGGCAAAACCACAAAAGGGCATCGTAACATTGACGGCATTGATTTTGTTGTCCGGCATGTTGGTCGCTTTTTTATTGTTTCAGGGAAATTATTTGCATGGCTACCTTGAACAAGCGGTGCAACGCAAAGATTATGTGACGAGAAGCTTGATATTACAGCAAAAAAGTCTTGCGGAAAGGGGATCTGTTTGCCGTAAACTGCCATTAAATTTGACAGAAAAAGTTAAACAGGTCAATTTTGAGTTAGCCGGTGCGGAAGATAAATTAAATTATTCCGTGTGGTGTCTACGTGCGATGCTATTAAAAAAAGCGCCGACAAAAGGCATGAATGAAGGTGATTATTCTACTTTTATCGTTGAGGCGAATCTTGCCCTTTTTCGACCGCACTTTTCGATATTAAAAGCGCCTTTAGAATCAAATGCAATACCGCAAATTTACTGGTTTGATAAGACCCAATCACAGTGGACGATTAACGGCACATTGAGCGGTATTTTTATTGCAGAAGGCGATTTGGAACTGTTCGGTAAGGGAAAATTGAGCGGGGCGGTGATTACGGGCGGTAAATTAAAGGCGGATAAAAATATCTCTATCACTTATAGTAAATCAACCGTGTCGAATTTAATGCAAAAATATAGTCAATGGCAATTAGCGGAGAAAAGCTGGAATGATCTTAATCCCGAATAAAGGTATGGGCATGCTGAGTTTTTTAGTCACATTAATGATATTTAGTTTTTTATTTACAGCTATCGGTAAATGGTCAGCCAATCAGCGACAACACGCCGCTGTAATTTATCAACAATATCAAGCGATTCAAATCGCGGAAAATCAAGGACAGCGGCAATTTCTTGATTTGTCGTGTAAAAGTAATATCCGTCAAAACGCACTGCACTTCACTGTCGATTGTTCGGGAAATAAGATTACTGTGCGATACCCATTGGGTGAAATTTCATTGAAAACGGAGTAAACTAACGCAACGTTTTAACCCACCGGTAATAGGACGCGCGTTGTTCACCACATATTATTCAAATCGGCTTGAAAAACAAAAAGATATTCTGTTGTATTTGCTGGAAAGCTTACCGCTTGAAGATCCGCTGCAGCAGGAAATTATTTTAGTGCAAAGTCCCGGCATGGCGCAGTGGTTGCAAATGGAAATGGCCAAACGTCAGGGCATTGCGGCAAATATTCGTTTTCCTATGCCGGCAACGTTTATCTGGCAGCTTTATACGGATAATTTCAACGACATTGAATCACATAATCCCTTTGATAAACAGCTGATGGTATGGCATCTCATGCGTCTGTTACCAACGCTTTTAGATTCGCCGCCTTTTGCGCTGTTACGCAAATATCTGGAGAGCTCACCTCATTCGGCGCAATATAAACTCTACCAATTAAGCGAAAAAATAGCCGCACTTTTTGATCAATATTTAGTTTATCGTCCGGAATGGATTCGACGTTGGGAACACGATCTGACGCTTGATTTCCCTCAGGCGCAAAGTTCACACAATGAACGTTCGACGCTGCGGATTCAGGAGCATAGCCGCTGGCAGGGCATATTATGGCGAGCGCTTGCGGAAACGATACATTCGAGCAAAGAAGCCCCCCATCAACACCGCACAGCCTTAAACGAGCGCTTTTTGGCGCTATTGGCTGCTCCGCAGGCACAAAAGAAACTGCCGCCGCGTATTTTTATTTTTGGCATTTCGGCCCTTCCCGGCGTTTATCTTAACCTTTTTCAGGAAATTTCAACCGAGTGTGATGTCCATCTTTTTTTCCAAAATCCAAGTCAGGAATATTGGGGAGATATTCGGGATCAGCGCGCTCAATATTTACAAACCCGCCGGCGTATTCATTTTGACACACACACCGATACGCCATTATTTTCATCTCGGCAACTCGAACAAATTGCGCAAGGCCGGCTTGATATCACCGCACAAAATGAGCATTTACTCATGGGCAATCCGCTATTGGCCTCGTGGGGAAAAATGGGGCGTGATTTCTTGTATTTGCTTTTGCGTGATGAGGAACGCGTGCCAAGTTATGCCATTGAGGCTTATGAGCCTTATCGTGACAATACGCTGCTTGGTCGATTACAAAACGAAATTTTAACCTTAGCGCCGACACATTCAACGCAAAACTTAACGAAAAATGACCGCACTTTAACGATTCATCGCTGCCATAGTGCAATGCGCGAAGTAGAGGTTTTGCAGGATTATTTGTTGGCGCTGTTTAATCAAAACCGCGACAAAGCCGAAGATGAACGTATTACGCCGAAAGATGTTGTCGTCATGGCGGCGGATATTAATCAATATCTGCCTTATATTCAAGCCGTTTTTGGCCAAAAACAAACTGATCTTCCGGCGATTCCTTTTTCTGTTTCCGATCATCGTCTGTCACAAAGTAATGTGCTGGTTTCCACTTATTTGACCTTTTTACATTTATATGAAAGCCGATTTAGCGCAGAAGAGATCCTTGCGTTGCTTGATGTGCCAGCAGTGCGTGAACGTTTTCGAATTGAATTAACCGATTTGGCGCAAATTCGTCACTGGGTGAGGGAATCCGGCATTCGTTTCGGTTTAAATAAGGACAGTGACTCGACACAAATGAATTATAATTCCTGGCAAGCCGGTTTGGAGCGCATGTTGCTGGGGAATGCATTACGTGAAAATAACGGCGTTTGGCAACAAAGTTTAGGTCTGGATAGCAGTTACGGTTTAAAAGGGCAGGTTGTCGGCGAATTGGTTCAGTTTTTTACGCGGCTGACACAATGGGCGAAAACACTGGAAACATCACATACGGCGGAACAATGGCGACAGTTATTAATTCGTTTATTAGATGATTTTTTCGTATCAAACGATGACACCAACGAGGCTCTACTTTACCTCCAGGATACAATTAATACCTGGGCGGAAGCGCTGCAAACGGCAAACTTTGATCAGCCGCTACAAATTGACGTGGTTGCCGATGTAATGTGTAAACGCTTGTCAGAAGCGGCGACGAGCCTGACGTTTTTATCGGGAAAGGTGAATTTTTGTACATTATTACCGATGCGTTCCATTCCGTTTAAAGTGGTCTGTTTGCTTGGTATGAACGACGGCGATTTTCCGCGCTTACAAACGCCGGAGAGTTTTGATTTAATGCAATACGATGTGCGTAAAGGCGACCGTGTTCATCGTGATGATGATCGCTATTTATTTTTAGAAGCGCTATTGGCGGCACGCAATTATTTTTACATAAGTTATGTCGGACGTTCTATGATTGATAATCAAGTTCGGGCGCCGTCAGTATTAGTCGGACAATTACTGGATTATGTTAACAACGGCGATAATACCGAGGAAGCGCCACTTCACGTTATTGAACATACGATGACGCCGTTTAATCCGCTCAACTTTTTGCCTGAAATTAACGACGGGATGATGAAAAATAATGACTCCTACCGCACGTTTAATCGCCAATGGCTGCCGTTATTAAATAAGCCGGCAATCTTAACCGAATTTACCTCTCCACTGCCTTCTGCCCATGAGGAAGCGGGTGAAACCATCAATATTGAATTAGCGGATTTGGTGCGTTTTGTGGAAAATCCCGTGCGCTTTTTCTTTGAACGACAATTAGGGGTTTATTTTTATGACGACGAACAACCGATTGCCGATAGTGAAAATTTTGCGCTGTCGGGTTTGGAACGCAATGCGGTCGGCCGAGCACTGGTGTCTTTAAAAGAAAGCGAATTTGATGATTATTTTGACCGTCAACAAATAAAAGGCCTCCTGCCGCGAGCCGAATTTGCCGCCGTATATGCGGCCGAAGTGCGGTCGGAAGTTTTAGCGTTTCAACAAAAAATTCAAAATTATCAGGATACGACAAGTGAGTCGGTGGATCTTGAAATTAAAACCACACGGGGAAAAATTCGGCTAACGGGTTATATCGAACAATTGGTCGGTGCGCAAAAACAATATGTAGAATGGCGTTTTGCCACATATAAAGAACGCTATTTGATTCGCCCGTGGATTTATTATTTAATTCAGATATTGCTACGCGAGGAGGCGGTTGCGCCGTTGTTGATAACCAAGGAAGGAGAACGAACGCTAAAAACAATGGAAAAAACGACCGCACTTGCCCAATTACAAATCTATCTGGAAGCCTATTTAGCCGGTCGTTCGCAAATTCAATTAGTGCCGACGGTTATGGATAAAATCAGTCGATTCATGCCGAAAGAAGGGGATGAATTAACCTTGAATACGATTTTAAGTTTGGCACAGAATGACGAATATCGCTATTACCAGGCCGATCCTTACTGGGTGCGCGTGTTGGCGCAAACCGATGTATTTAATCACGCAGAGGCGCGCGAGGCATTAAGCGCTCGCGTAAAAGAATGGTTCGCTCAAATGCTGGAAAAATAAGCAAATAAAGAGCAGTGAATAAATATTGTTACCGCGCCGTTTTTGTTAAGATGGCGTCTTTTGAAATAAGAGGTTTTATGCGTTGTCCGTTTTGTTCCACAGAAGAGACTAAAGTGATTGACAGCCGCCTTGTCTCGGACGGCTATCAGGTTCGCCGCCGCCGTGAGTGCGGTCATTGTCATGAACGTTTCACGACATTTGAAAGCGCCGAATTAATTGTGCCGAAAGTCATAAAAAATGATGGCACGCGCGAACCGTTTAACGAGGAGAAACTCCGCCGCGGTATTCAGCATGCCTTAGAAAAGCGCCCGGTCAGCGCAGACGACGTGGAAAAAGCCATCAGTCATATTATTCATCAATTAAGAGCAACCGGCGAGCGCGAAGTATCAAGCCGTTTAGTTGGAAAATTAGCCATGAATGAATTGAAAAAACTGGATAAGGTCGCTTATATTCGCTTTGCGTCGGTTTATTTAAGTTTTGATAATATCAATCAATTTACGACAGAAATCGAGAGCCTCAGAGATTAACCGCAATGGCTGAATTTTCTCAACAAGATCATGATTTTATGCAACTTGCCTTAACGTTGGCTGAAAAAGGCCGGTATACGGCGACGCCTAATCCGGCGGTCGGTTGTGTTTTAGTTAAAAACGGTAAAATTGTCGGCGCGGGCTTTCATGCTAAAGCGGGACAGCCTCATGCGGAACGTATCGCTTTGGCGCAAGCAGGGGCGCAGGCGAAAGGCGCGACGGCGTATGTTACGCTTGAGCCCTGTGCGCATTACGGCCGAACGCCGCCTTGCGCATTAGGGTTGATTGACGCCGGCGTTGTAAAGGTGATTGCGGCAATGTCGGATCCGAATCCACAGGTTGCCGGAAAAGGATTTCACATGTTGTCTAAGGCCGGTATCGCGTGTCGGGTCGGATTATTGGCCGATTCGGCGGCAGCATTAAATAAAGGCTTTTTTACCCGTATGCGAACGGGAATGCCTTTAGTCCGTTTGAAGTTGGCGATGAGCTTGGATGGGCGAACGGCAATGGCAAGCGGCGAAAGTAAATGGATTACCGGTGCGTCGGCGCGCGCCGACGTACAAAAAGAGCGGTCGAAATCCTGCGCGATTTTATCGACGGCCGCGACCGTATTAGCAGATGATCCGAGTTTAACCGTTCGTCGAGAGGAATTACCCGAAGCGGTTTTACAGGTTTATCCGCAACCTGAATTGCGTCAGCCGATACGTATTATTTTGGATTCACAAAACCGGGTTCAACCGCAATATAAACTGTTTGAGACGGCGGCGCCGATTTGGTTGGTGGGGACGCAGAAACGCGACATGCACCGCTTTCCGAGCCATTGCGAACAAATTTTATTACCCGAGGGCTTTTGTTTTTCGATGTTATTACGCGAACTGGGATTGCGCCAAATTAATTCCCTTTGGGTGGAAGCGGGGGCTAATTTGGCCGGAAGCCTTGTTGAGCAAAAAGTCGTCGATGAACTGATTTTATATATGGCGCCCAAATTGTTAGGTGATTCGGCGCGCGGGTTGTGCCATTTGCCTCATTTAACCCGATTAGCTGATGCGCCGCAGTGGGAGTGCACTAATATGAGTCGAATAGGCGATGATCTGAAGCTTGTTTATCAACCGATAAAAGAATAAAAAATAAGGATAAATCATGTTAAAAAAATTATGGCAATCCGTACTGATTGGCCTGGCCGCAGCCGGCATTATTTTATTTCTAGTGCCGAAACTGCAAACCTCCGATTTGTTTTCCGATGAAGTGTTGTCGTTTAAGAACGCCGTGCGCGTTGCTTCTCCGGCTGTCGTAAATGTGTATAACCGCTCTTTCTCCTCAGCCAGCATTAATGAACAAGATCAACTGAAAGTCAATAATTTAGGCTCCGGCGTGATTATGACGAAAGACGGATATATTTTGACCAATAAACATGTCGTTCAAAATGCCGATCAAATTGTGGTGGCGTTGCAAAACGGGCATATTTACGAAGCAAGTCTCATCGGTTCGGATAATTTAACGGATTTAGCCGTACTCAAAATTCATGCGGATAATTTATCGACGATTCCGCAAAATCTGCAACGTCAAGTTCATGTAGGCGATATCGCGCTGGCTATCGGCAATCCTTATAATTTGGGGCAAAGCGTTTCACAAGGGATTATTAGCGCCGTTGGACGTAGCGCAGTGGGCGATTCCGTCGGGCGACAAAATTTTATTCAAACCGATGCGTCGATTAATCGCGGTAATTCCGGCGGCGCGTTGATTAATTCCGCCGGCGAATTGGTCGGAATCAGCACGTTAAGCATTGGCAAGACGGCAAATGAAATTGCCGAAGGCTTGAATTTTGCCATTCCGATTGATATTGCGAACGACGTTTTGCAAAAAATCATGCGTGACGGACGGGTGATTCGCGGTTATTTAGGGGTTAGTAGCGATATCGGCACAAGCGGCGAAGGGATTTTAATTACGGATATTAGAGAAAATAGCCCGGCGGCGAAAGCCGGTATGCAAGTGGGGGATGTCATCATAAAATTTAACGAAATGGAAGGCATTACAGCGCCCGAAATGATGCAAATTATCAGTAATACTAAACCGAACACGACGGTACAAATTACGGTTGAACGCTTAGGACAATATTTAATTCTGCCTGTGTTGGTGGAAGAATTACCGTCAAATTAAAAATAAGAGACGTTATGGAAATAAAAACTAGCCATTTTTTTGCCTGCCTAGATCGCTTACGTTTAATTCAACGTTGGTCATTAATGCGTAAAGTTGAAAAAGAAAACCTTGCAGAACATAGTTTGCAGGTCGCTTTTGTCGCACAGGCGCTGGCTATCGTCAAAAATCGTTTTTTCGGCGGCAACACGGCGCCCGAACGTATTGCGGTTATGGCGATGTATCATGATACGTCGGAGATTTTCACCGGCGATTTGCCAACGCCAATTAAGTATTTTAATCCGGAAATTACACAAGCTTATAAGCAAATTGAAAATGCCGCAGAGCAACACTTGCTGAATCTTTTACCGGACGATTTACAAAATGATTTCGCCCCTTATTTGGATCATCGCCGTTTTACCGACGAAGAAAAACATTTAATCAAACAGGCGGATTTGATTTGTGCCTATATTAAAGCACAATTTGAGCTGGCACAGGGGAATCAGGAATTTAAAACGGCGAAAACCCGCCTTGAAGCTTTAATGCAAGAATGGCACAGCGAAGAAATGGACTATTTTATGACGGTTTTTATGCCGAGCTTCGGACGGCCGATTGATGAAATCACGCTATAGTTTGTTGACATCGGCTGTATTTTTGTGCAAAAGTGCGGTCGATTTTAATAGAATTTCACATCATTCACATCAAAAGAACAGAATGCTCCCCCAGACGATAACCATAATAACCAACGCGACAAATACAGCGGCCGAGCCCTGATCTTTAGCCCGTCCGGACAACTCATGTCGTTCTGTGCCGATACGATCGACAACGGCTTCAACGGCACTGTTGAGCAGTTCAACTGCCAGAACCAATAATACCGAGACAATCATCAACGCCACTTCGATTTTATCTTTACCTAACCACAATGCTAACGGAATAAGTATCGCTGCCAATACACATTCATGACGAAATGCCGCTTCATATTTAAACGCACTTTTTAATCCTTGAACGGAGTAGCGTGTTCAATTAATCAAGTGAGTCAATCCGGTTGTTTTATGCATAAATTTTCCTATAAACGTTTTGCTTCGATCACATCATCCAATTTTTCCAATCGGGTTAAAATTTTGCTTAGTACATCGACATTATGTAATTCAATTTGCATATCAATCGTTGCCACTTGCTTTTTTGTATCAGAGCGACTGGAAACACTTAATACGCTAATTTTTTCATTGGCCAATACGGTTGTAATATCACGTAAAAGGCCGTTACGATCTCCTGCAACAATGCGAATATTAAGATGAAAACCGCCTGTTGCGCTACTCCCCCACATGGATTCCACCACACGCTCCGGGTGGGCTGCTTGCAGTTCCAGAAACTGCTCGCAATCAATTCGATGAATAGAAATACCACGTCCCATGGTAATATAGCCCGCAATAATATCGCCGGGGATCGGTTGGCAGCAGCGCGCCATATGATGCATTAAATTGCCGACGCCTTCTACAATCACATAGCCATTTTGCGGCTCGGTTTTTTGTTGAGCAAGGTTGGCGCTTTTATTCGCTACATGGCGTAGAATTTCCTGATCCGCTTCTTCGGCGGACGTTTTAATAAGCTTGCTTTGTAAAAAATTGATTAAGTGATTTAAGCGAATATCGCCGCTACCGATCCCTGAATATAAATCCTCTAATGTTTTCAAGTTATAACGAGGTAGGGCAAACTGTTCCACTTGTTTTAAACTCATATTTAAGCGGGCAATTTCGTTATCTAACAATTCCTTACCGGCAGGAACGTTTTTGTCACGATCCTGCTTCTTAAACCAAGCCTGAATCTTCGCACGGGATTTTGCCGTATGCGTAAATCCCAAATTAGGATTTAACCAGTCGCGACTCGGATTTGGATTTTTTTGCGTAATAATATCAACTTGATCGCCCATTTGAAGCTGATAGGTAAACGGAACAATGCGCCCGCCGACCTTTGCGCCGATGCAACGGTGGCCGATTTCACTATGAATAGCATAGGCAAAATCCAACGGCGTAGAGCCCGTCGGTAAATCAATCACCTCCCCTTTCGGCGTAAAAACATAAACGCGATCATCAAAAACCTGACTGCGAATTTCCGCCATAAGCTCACCGGAATCAGAAATATCATCCTGCCATGCTAACAATTTACGCAGCCAGGCGATTTTTTCCTCATAAGCAGATAAGCTCCCTGTTGTGCCTTCTTTATATTTCCAATGCGCCGCGACGCCGAGCTCGGCATCATCGTGCATTTGTTGCGTCCGAATTTGAACTTCTACTGGTTTGCCGCCTTTACCTAATACAACCGTGTGAATAGATTGATAACCATTCGGTTTAGGATTGGCCACATAATCGTCAAATTCTTTCGGCAGATGTTTAAAATGCGTATGCACAATCCCTAACGCGGTATAACAGTCTTGTAATTTTTGTACGATAATTCTGACCGCTCTTACGTCATATAATCCGTCAAATTCAAGATGTTTTTTCTGCATCTTGCGCCAAATGCTGTAAATATGTTTCGGACGACCGTAAATTTCGACGTTTTCTAAACTTTCCCGTAAATAACCGCTTAATTCATCAATAAAATCGGCGATATATTGCTCACGATCCAAACGGCGCTCCTGCAACAAATTGGCAATCGCGCGATATTGTTCGGGATGTAAGCAACGGAAGCAATAATCTTCCAGCTCCCATTTCAATTGCCCAATCCCTAATCGATTGGCCAAAGGCGCATAAATATTACTACATTCTTTTGCCGCAAGAACCAATTCTTCTTCGGTGCAACGTTTTTCACCATTACGCAAAAAAGTAATACGTTCGGCCAATTTGATAATCATGCTGCGAAAATCATCAACCATCGCCAATAACATTCGTCGCACATTATCTATTTGCGCCGCATCATTTGAATGGCTGGCATTAAGCTGGCGGATATTGTCCATCTCCAGCACGCCTTTCAATAATTTGGTGATCTTATCGCCAAAATCGTCATTGATCTGTTCTAAGGTGATACATTCTGTCGCCAAGGCCGGAAAAAGTATTGCCGTGACCAAACTCTCGGCATCCATATTCAACTCGTGGAGGATTTCCACCATTTCTACGCCCGATTGCAATGTAGCGGCACAATTTAACATGGTATCCGTCTTTGCCGCCATATATCGCTGAGCATAGTGCCAAGCATGAATCAGACTCTGTTCGATCTCTTTCGGTACGCCTAAATCAGCACACCAGGATTCGATCACAAAATTTTGCGGATCAACCAAATGCGAACCTCGAACGGCAACCATAACTCCCCTCCTTGATGTATAGCGATTTAAACGAAAACCAAACGATATATTGGCATGACAATCGTTATATCACGAAATTCAATTTGTATTTCAACAAAATGATGGTTTCCTGAATAACGTCATAGATTCTAAATGGCCGGTTTGCGGAAACATATCAATCGCAGCGACTTTGTCTATTTTATATCCCGCCTGTAATAAAATCTCCGCATCACGCACTAATGTGGAAGGATTACAAGAGACATATAAAATTCTCTCCGCGCCAAGCTGACACAGCGCATTTAACGCAAAAGCCGCTCCGCTGCGGGGCGGGTCTAATAAGATCTTATTAAAACGCGTCGCCGCCCACGGCTGAGATATAAAGGATTGAGTCAAATCCGCTTGAAAAAAACGGACGTTTTCACAACCATTACGCTTCGCATTATCACAAGCCTTATCAACCATTTCCGAAACGCCTTCAATACCGACCGCACTTTTAACATATTTCGACAACGGCAGAGTGAAATTTCCCATACCACAGAACAAATCCAGCACATTATCGTTGCGACTTGGCGCCAGCCAATCTAAAGCCGTTTGAATCATTTGCCGATTTAAATCGGCATTCACCTGGATAAAATCGTGCAAATCAAATTGTAATTTAATCTCATCGGTCACTTCATAATAGGGTAACTCGCCGCTTAGATGGTGAACGTCTCGATCATCCTGAACAAATAGCATAATCTGTTCGCCTCGGGCAAAATCGACTAACAAAGTGCGGTCATTTTCAGATAAATTTCCGATCACCCGCAATAACATCGCCACCCCATTATCCGCGGCGACTAATTCCACATGCCCCAGCGTCTTAGGCACCGACCACTGTGGCAAAAGTGCGGTCAATTTTGCGATTAAATCGGTAAATCGCGCATCAGCCACCAAACAATCGACAATATTTACAACACAATTGGAGCGCGCCTGACGAAAACCCATTTCAGGCCGCCCATTTTTGGGATTTATCACAATGCTCAATCGCACCCGACGTCGATACCGCCAAGGTTCTCCCGCCAGTATCGGCATTTTTTGAATAGGCGACGGCTGTAAACGACTTAATTGATGAAATAACGCGCGTTGTTTCGCAGAACGCTGCATCACAATCGGAATATGCTGACTCTGACAACCGCCGCATTGTTCATAATGAAGGCAAGGCGGGGTTTGCCGCTCGGGCGCCGAAACGAACCAGTGTTCGGCAATCGCCTGCCCATAATGACGCTTTTCGTCTATTACGACACATTGAACTTGTTCTTGCGGCAACGCATTTGAAATAAACCAAGTTTTGCCCTCAATTTTGGCAACCCCTCGTCCTTGGTAATCCAAATCGAGAATCTTTGCCGCAATCGTTTTATTTTTTTGTGTTTTTGCAACGGGAGAATAAAATAACGCCATATTTTATTTACTCATGTAAAGTAAGTCTTTGGTAAATAATTCTCTGCTTTTTAATGGCTTATCGCCTAAATAAGGCTTTAATGCAATTCGTGTAAAACGTTTCGCCGCGTGTAAAACGTCAGGTTCGGTAAACGTTAACGAGTCAAAAGCTAATAACTCTCGACCATAAAAGGTTAAATTATCTTTAATTAACGATGCAATAAATCCTTTTTCGGCACGATAACGGTAAGTCATTGACGGATCGATTGGTTCACCGGAGCCCGCGCAATGGCTAAAATCAATGCCGTAACCCAATATTCTAAGCAAATTAAACTCAAAACGACGCAAGACGGGCTCAATATTCTCTCGAGCGGCCAGCCCAATTAAACATTGTAAATATTCATGAAACAATTGCGGATTTGCCGTTTCCGGCTCAATTAC
>ERZ772967.920-NODE-920-length-21304-cov-55.908325_pt1 | contig 21304 bp, 17 predicted proteins | sample MGYA00511677_ERZ772967 | MGnify/ENA primary metagenome ERZ772967 (study PRJEB29015, sample SAMEA2737931) | human oral metagenome | biome: human oral; feature: human-associated habitat; material: dental | place: China | collected 2146 ...
CGTACATGAATGCGCGTGGTCGTACGCTGCGGCGCCGGGTCGTACTGTAGGGGGGGCTTTAAGGTACGACCGCGCGAGCCCGGGTACGACCTCGTGGATCTGGGTACGACCGTGCGGCGTCGGGTACGACCCCGCGGTGCTGGTCGGGCCCGGCGCGGCGCGATCCGGCGCTCGTGGGGGAACGACTCCCGCCGGCGCACGGCCTCGTTCCCGTCGAGGTCGACATTTCGGTGCGAGTCCGACGACGCCGCCGTCGGACTCGCACCGAAATGCCCACCTCGCGCCGAAATGCCCACCTCGCGGCCCCGGCCCCCGGGCGCGCCGCCGTCGAACCGATCTCGGTGCGGAACTGAACCGATCTCGGCACGGAACCGGACCGATCTCGACGCGGAACTCGACCGATCTCGGCGACTGCGGGCCCGGCCTTCGCAGGCCCGAGAGCGCCACTCCCGCTTTGGCCCCACCGTCGCCCTCCGCCCCCGGCGTTGTCCCCAACCCGGCGTCGCGCTGGCCCGGGCATCGCGGGCGTAAAATCAATCGATCCGCACGACATCGCACGCGCACCGTCCCGCACCGGAGCCGGGCGCTGCACTCGTCAGCGACCCCGAGTCCCAGGGTCCCGCCGCTCCGTCAGGGCGTTGCGCGTCCTCTCAAAGAAGCTGGAGTCGTTCCGACCGTGAGCAGCACCTTCGAGTCGCTGAAGTTCCACAACTACCGTCTCTGGTTCTGCGCCGCCCTCGTCGCCAACACCGGGACGTGGATGCAGCGCGTGGCCCAGGACTGGCTCGTGCTGCGAGTTCTCACCGACGACTCCGCAGCGGCCACGGGGATGACGACCGCGCTCCAGTTCCTGCCGGCGATGCTTCTGAGCGCGCACGCCGGGCTCGTCGTCGACCGTGTGGACCAGCGCAGGTTCCTCGTCATCACCCAGACGGCGATGGGCGTCGTCTCGGCGCTCCTCGCCGTTGACGTCCTGATGGGGCGCGCCCAGCTGTGGCATGTCTATCTCGCAGCCCTCGCCACCGGCGTCGCGAGCGTCTATGACGCTCCCGCCCGGCAGATCTTCGTGGCGCGGATGGTCCCCGCCGGAGACCTCGCCAACGCAGTGGGCCTGAACTCGGCCTCCTTCAACGCCGCCCGCTTGCTGGGACCCGCGGCGGCCGGTCTGGTGATCGCCTGGATCGGGGCGGGCTGGGTCTTCCTGGTCAACGCGCTCACCTTCCTGTTCCCGGCCCTGGTGCTGATGACCATGCGCGTCTCCGAGCTCTACGATCTCCCCCGCGCGGCGCGGGCGAAGGGACAGGTGCGCGAGGGACTGGCATACATGCGCCACCGCGCGGACATCATCGTCATCATCGTGGTCATCTCGGTGGTCTCGATGCTCACGCTGAACTTCCAGGTCACCATGGCCGCCATGGTCCGCAGTGCTTTCGCCATGGAGTCCGACGCCTACGGCACGGTCTCCTCGGTCTTCGCGATCGGCTCGCTCGCCGGCGCCCTGTGGGCGGCGCGCCGTCGTTCCCCGCGCGTGCGCACGGTCGTCGGCGCCTCGTTCCTCCTGGGGGCCTTCACGCTGGTCATGGCCGTCATGCCGAGCTATTGGCTCTTCGCCGCCTCCACGATCCCGGTCGGGCTGTGCGTGCTCACCGTCCTGACCGCCGCCAACCAGACGGTGCAGCTGACCACCGCGCCGGACATGCGCGGGCGCGTCATGAGCCTGTACATGATGTGCCTCCTGGGGACGACGCCGATCGGGTCGCCGCTGATCGGGTGGGTCTCGGACACCTGGGGGCCGCGCACGTCCCTGCTGGTGGGCGGCGCCGCGGCGGTGGCGGTCTCCCTGATCGCAGCCGTGTGGGCCCGCCGCCACTGGCATGTGAGCCTGACCTACTCCTCTACTCGTCGCCACCTGTCGGCGGGCGGATCGCACGGGCGGGCGCTGCCGCCGCGGCGGGGCTCCTCGCCGGACGACGACGCCGGGTGAGCCGCGGCGCGCTCGGCGGTGCCCTCGGGCCCGCGAGGAGAGCCGCCGGCCCCGACGGGGCGACATCATCGACGTCGCCAGGCAGTGCCCTCGGGCCCGTGAGGAGAGCCGCCGGCAGGCGGGGCCGCCTACGCGGCGCGGCTCAAGGCGTCCTCGGGCCCGCGAGGAGGGCTTTGGGACCCCGCCCCGCCCGACGGCATCCGGTGGGCGCGGCTGGGGCGGGGACGCGGGAGCCCCTGGGCGCGGGGCTCGGCCTGTACATGCTGGAGGAGATCGGGGAACAGAAACCGGGAGCCCCTGGGCGCGGGGCTCGGTCTCTCCGCCGTATCGCGGGTTGGCTCCATGACGCCCGGATATTGTGGAATCCGGGGCGCGGGCCGGTCGGGACCCGCCGCTCGCATGGCGTCCACCCGACGCCGTCGAATCGCGAGGAGGCGCTGAGCGTGAGTGAGCTCATCGACACGACGGAGATGTATCTCAAGACCGTCTACGAGATGGAGGAGGACGGCGTTCCTCCCTTGCGGGCGCGCATTGTGGAGCGTCTCGACCACTCCGGGCCCACGGTCTCCCAGACGGTCGCCCGTATGGAGCGCGACGGCCTCATTCATGTGGCGGAGAACCGGTCGCTTGAGCTCACACAGACGGGTCGAGCCCGGGCCACCGAGGTCATTCGCAAGCACAGACTTGCGGAAAGACTGCTCCTCGACGTCATCGGCATGGACCGTCGCCTGATTCATGAGGAGGCCTGTCGCTGGGAGCACGTGATGAGCGAGCAGGTCGAGGAGCGTCTGGCGGAGATCCTCCGGGACACCGACACGGACCCGTTCGGCAACGACATCCCCCCGGACGCCGCGGTGCGCCCGGCGCCCGCCGCCGATGAGGTCAGCGCGGCGCACCTGAGCCGATCGGGGGAGACCAGTGCGGTCGTCTCGCGCGTGGGCGAGCCCATTCAGGCCGATGCCGAGCTCATCGCCCGGGTCGAGGACGCCGATATCCGGGTCGGTGAGACGGTCCGTCTGCGTGCGGCCTCCGGCGGCGTGCGCGTGGCCGGTCCCACGCAGGAGCCCGTGATGCTCTCCCGCGACCTCGCGCCCCATCTCTTCCTGCGCAGGTGAGCGCATGCGGGCCGAGTCTCGTCCGATCTCGCCCGCGCCCGATGAGCTCCGCCGGAGACGGCCACGGTCGTCCGTCGCGTCTCACTGCGATGAGCCGTCGCGCCCTCGCCCGACGGGACTCGCTCCCCCCTTTCCCCGTTCCATCGGCCTTCCCGCTCGGGCTCGGCGCCTCCCGCCTCCGCCCCCCCCTCCTCCGGCGGGGTGCGCGGAGGCGCCTCGACGACGACGGGTTCCGGGCGGCACCGACGTCGTTTTCCCCGAGTTTCCCGGGTTCGAGGCGGGTAGCGCGGCTGCTGTGACGAGGGGCCCGGGCGCGTGGGTGATCCCACAGAGGTCCGGCGTCCACCGGCTTCACACGGGAGGTAAAAGTCCGCTAACGTAATTGGCGCAGTCGATGAAGTCGGCTGTGGAGAGGCGGGCAGAGCCTAAGCCTGCCGGTGCCTCGCCTCTTCCGTGATCGTACTCAAGACACCATCGGCAGGCCCGGGGGAACCACTTTCTCCGGCTCGGGTCCCGCCCACGCGGTTGGCCCGAGCCTTGGGGTGAAGCCCGCGCAAGCGGGCCGGGCGTCTCCCGCCCGAACCCGACAGCTAACTCCGTCGGCTCTTCAGGAGAAAATTCAGTGACTTCAAGCGACAAGGCCCGTCACCGCAAGGCCGCTCCCCCGCTGACCCCGCTGTCCACCGCCGGTCCCGTTGCCCGCCGCGGCCTCGCCGTCGCCGCATCCTCGGGTCTGGCTCTCACAATCATCGCCTCCGGCGCCAATGCCGCCGGGGATGGCGCGGACGTCGGCGACTCCGCCGGTGCGCTGACGAAGACGGGGGTCGACACCCTCGCCAATGACGCTCGTGAGGCCGTCACCACGAACGCGGCCATCACCACGTCCCAGACGTCCAGGCTCGAGGCCGCCGACCCGGTCGCGGATGTCACCGCCGAGGCCCCGGCGCCCGTCGTCGAGCAGCGGCCCGCCGCCCAGGAGGCCGCTCCTCAGGAGGAGACCCCGGCGCAGGCGCCGGCCGAGGCGGAGCAGGCCCCGGCGGCTTCCGCGGAGGAGTCGCCCGCCCCCGCTTCTCCGGCGCCCGCCTCCTCGGCCGGCTCGATCGCCGCCCTCGCCATGCAGTACGTCGGCTCCCCCTATGTGTGGGGCGCCTCGGGGCCGAGTGCCTTCGACTGCTCCGGTCTCGTGTCCTACGTGTACGGCCAGTTCGGCACCTCGCTGCCCCACTCGTCCGAGGGGATCCGCAGCGCCGGCACTCCCATCTCGGCTGCCGAGGCCCAGCCCGGCGACGTCATCTGGTGGCCCGGCCACGTCGCCATCTACGCCGGCGACGGCATGATGGTCTCCGCCGAGGACGAGAGCACCGGCGTTCGCTACCTCCCCGTCCGGTCCGGCGGTACCTTCCTCCGTATGTGAGAGGCGCGTTTCTTCGCGTCCCAGGCCGTCCCCGGTCTCAGTGTTTCTCAAGATCGGGGACGGTTTTTCATCCTGGGGGAGGAGGCGCACGAAACAAAAGTGTGATCTCCCACAGTCGTGTGCGTGATCTGGCCGTGACATGCCGGGCTCCCCTCGGGTAGCGTTGCCCCTGTTGCGAGGCCCTCCTCGTGATCCTCGGTTCGAGGCTTCGTCCTGCCGCTCGAACTGGGGCTCCTTTCCCAAGCTATGGCAGGAACGGGGGAACCACAGAATGGATCGCGGTGCGCTGCGCTCCGCGAACCTCAGGGGTGAAGTCTGCGAGAGCAGGCCGGGCTTCTCCAGTCCGAACCCGACAGCTCACCTCGGCAGCTCAACAAGGAGAGAAATGTCCAGCACCAAGGCTCGTCATCGCAAGGATGCCCGTCCCGTCACGTCCGTCACCCCGGTGGCGCGCCGCAGCCTCGCCGCTGCCGCTTCCTCGGGTCTCGCGCTGACGATGATCGCCTCGGGCGCTCACGCGGCCGGGAGCACGGAGGCCGAGGCCTCCGCCGGCTCCTTGAAGGAGGCCGGTGTTGGCACGCTCGCGGCCAATGCTCGTGCGGCGGTATCCACTAATGCCGCGGTTCACGTCTCTCCGGACGCCTCCACCGAGGCCGCCGACGTCGCTGCCGACGTGACCGCCGAGGCTCCCGTCGTCGAGCAGCCCGCACCGCAGGCCAACACCAACACCGACGAGTCGACCTCCAACTCCACCACCGCCACGAACGCTTCGGCCACGGAGAACGCGGCCGATTCCGGGCGCTCCACGTCGAACCCCGCCCCGGCACCCGCATCCAACGCCGGGGGCGCTGTGGCGATCGCCATGCAGTACGTCGGTCGGCCCTACGTCTCCGGCGCCGCGGGGCCGGACGCCTTCGACTGCTCGGGCCTCGTCCAGTACGTCTACGCGCAGATGGGCATCTCTCTTCCGCGTACCGCCCAGGCGCAGGGTTCGGCGGGCAGGCTCGTCTCCGCCGCTGAGGCCCAGCCCGGCGACATCGTCTACTTCGGCCACCACGTGGGCATCTACGCCGGTGACGGCAAGATGATCGATGCCGGCACGGAGTCCACCGGCGTCGTCTACCGCGACATCTACGAGACCCCGATCGGTTACGTGCGAGTCGGCTGAGGTCGTCGCGCCGGCGCGGTGGAGCGGTCGTCCCCTCGGGGCGGCCGCTTTCTCGCGTTCCTCGCCTCCCGCGCTTGCGCCTCCCGTACTCGTTGGACCCTGCCCGCCTTCGTCGGGCCCTGGCCGTGCTCCTCCGGACACCGGCCTCTGAGCGGGCCCGTTCTCTTCGGGCTCCGCCCTCTGGCCGGGAACCGCTCTCTGCCCCGGGGCCCGCCTTCTTCCCCGGGGTCCCGCCCGAGCCGCGACCCTCCTCGAGCCTCCGGAGCCCGGGCTGAGGCAGGACACTCGTTTGTTGACGCAAGCCACACAAGGCGGTGGCGTTCAGTGGCTTTGACCACACGGCATTGCGAGGCAGAATGATCCGTATCGGATTCCCGGCGCCTGGAGAAAGGGGCACAAGTCATGTCCGAAGGCGGAGTCATCCTGGTCGGAGTTGATGGATCACCGGAGTCGCTCGGTGCGGTCGACTGGGCGGTCGCCCGGGCCGCCTGCGAGGACTGGCGGGTCCACATCCTGTGCGCGTACTCCCTGCCCTCCTTCACCACTGCTTCCCTGGACGGCGGGTACGCGGCTCTCGACGACACGGCCGTGCGGTCGGGCGCCCAGGCCGTCGTCGATGAGGCGGTCGCCCGAATCCGGGACAAGGGAGTGCCCGTGACCAGTTCCCTGGAGACGGGCGACCCGGCCGGAGTGCTCGTCGACCTGTCCGACGAGGCGGCTCTGACCGTCGTCGGCACTCGCGGCGGCGGCGGTTTCGCCGACCGCCTGCTCGGAACCGTCTCGTCGGCGCTGCCGGCCCACGCCCACTGCCCCGCGATCGTGGTTCCCCGTCATACCGAGGGCTCCGACTACACGCCCGTGCGCCGCATCGTGGTCGGCGTGGACGGCTCGGACTCGGCCCGCAAGGCGCTGCGCTGGGCCGTGCACGAGGCCGATGTCTGGGATGCCGAGCTCACCGCCATCGCCGCCGTGCCCATGGCCTCCGGCGCCGGCGCGCTGGCGTGGCTGCCGGCGGCCGTTGATCGGGAGCAGGTACTCGCCGACGTCCGCTCCGGCCTGGACCGCGCCGTGGCGGACGCGATCGAGGGACATCCCAAGGTGGTGGTGCGTCGTCACGCGTTGGACGGCAATGCGGCCGAGCTCATGGCGGAGTTCTCCACCGCCGTGGACCTGGTCGTCGTGGGCTCACGCGGCCGGGGCGGGTTCTCGGGGCTGCTGCTGGGCTCGGTGAGCCAGGGCGTCCTGTCGCACGCGTCCTGCCCGGTCATGGTGGTGCCCGCCCGGACCAAGGATGAGGCCTCCGCGGGAGGGCGCAGCCAGGGCATCCCCTGGGGGCGCGCCTGAAGGTCCGAGCAGCGGGAGCATCTCGATCCTGCCGCGGCCCCGTGGCTCCGCCTCGGCGCCGCGTGCGGTAGGGTTGGGCGCGGGCCCTCGTAGCTCAGGGGATAGAGCACCGCTCTCCTAAAGCGGGTGTCGCGCGTTCGAATCGCGCCGGGGGCACGTGATGCGAGGGGCCCGCCCCGATGATCCATCGGGGCGGGCCCCTCGCGTATCCGGCGGGCTCCTCGCTGCGCGAGGACGCTGCGGCCCGGCTCGGGCGGGCCTCTCGCGTATCGGGTGGCTCCGCATCTCGACCGGCCCGCCGGGTCCCGACCGGGCCCTCGGGTGCGGTCGGGCCGACGCTCGGCGCGCGAGAACCCCGGACGATCTCTCGGTGCGGAGGCGAACCGATCTCGACGCCGAGGACCGGCTCGAGAGAGCTCCGGGTCGCGATCCGACCGGGCCGCAACCGGGTTGGAGCCGGTCCGAGATCGGCGGAGGAGGTCACACCCGCGCCGCCCAACATGTCGTGGCTCGGGTCGGAGTGCCTGCGCCCTTCGGCGCCCTCCTGCCGATATGTTGGGTATATGACGCCTTCACTCTTCTCATTCGGACGCAGCCGGCGTCGCGCCGGCGAGCCGACGGGTCAGCCCGAAGATGTTGCCGCGTCCACTCCATCGCCGCCCGTGCCGCAGGAGGAACCCGCTCCGCCCGTCGAGCCTCCGGCGCCTCCCGTGTCCCCCGAGCGCCGGGCCCTGGTGGATGATGCCCTGACCGCCTGGCGCGACGAGCTCATCGACGTGGGGGGCGCCTCCAGCCTGGACGACATCGGACTGCTCGATGCTGTCGTGGACCTCACGACCGCCCATCCCTCCGGGCTGGCGCAGCTCTACGCCGGGCGTCCTACGCACCTGGGCAACCTCGTGCGCGAGCACGAGGCCCTGGGGCGGGCGCGCCAGAGTCTGAGGGATGTCGCGGGGCACATGAATCTGCTGGCCCGCCAGTTCGGCGTCGCCCCCGTCTACCTCGCCATCGGCGTGGCGACCTGGACCGAGACCGTGCCGGCCGACGAACCCGCGCCCCGCCTCATGGCCCCGTTCGCCCCGCGGCCCCGAGCGGGCGACGCGACGGGCGACTCCGCTGGTCCCGCCGCGCCCGTGAACCCGGCCGGCGCCGCTGGCGCCGCACCCGCGAGCCCGGCGAGCCCCGAGACGGTGAGCCCGGCCAATCCCGGGCCCGTCAGCCCGGCCGACGCCGGCGCGGCGGGTGCGCCGGCATCGGCTGCGTCGGGTGCGGCGGGCACACCGCCGTCGGCCGCATCGGGCATGTCGGCCTCCCGCCGCGACGCCAGGGCCGCCGAGCACGGTGACGCGTCCGGGGCCCGGATGATCGTGCGTCACGTCAACGCCCCCGTGCTCCTGCGCCCCGTGCGGCTGTCCAGCGCCACCGCCGAGCCCTCGCTCACCCTGGACCCCTCCATCGAGGTCAACCCCGTGCTCACCCGGGCCCTGCAGCGCTACGGCTCGACCACCGATGTCGAGGCCATCGCGCACGCCGCCCTGTCCGCGGAGGGCTTCACCCCGCGCGCCGCGCTGGCGCGCATCGGGAGCCTGGGCCGGGAGTACCTGCCCGGCTTCGAGATTCACGAGCGCCTCGTCGTGGGGGCCTTCGTCCATCCGGGTCAGGCTCTCATCGAGGACTTCGACGCCACCATCGAGCGCGCCCGCACCTCCGCGCTCGTCGCCGCGCTCGCCGGGGACGACATCGCCCGCGACGCCCTCGACGTCGAGCTGCCCGCCCCCGGGGCCGAGGACCGCCCGCCCGGCGCCGAGCGCGGCGCGGGCGACCTCGACCCCGCGCAGCTCGACGCCGTCGAGGCTGTCGGCTCGGGCGCCTCGCTGCTGCTGGACGCCCCGCCCGGCTCCGACGCGGCCGCGTCCCTGGCCGCCATCGCCGCCGACGCCGCCGCCTCGGGCCGCACCGTGCTCCACGTGCCCGCCACCAGCGCCGACGGGCACGCCGTCGCGGATGCGCTGCGAGACCTGGGGCTGGGCGAGATCGTGCTGGACCTGACCGAGGACGCCTCCTGGCGCCGCCACGCGGGCGAGGGCATCAAGGAGGCCCTCGGGGCGACGCCGCCCGCGCTCGACGTCGCCGCGATCGTCGATATGCGCGAGCGCCTGACGTCCGTGCGCGCGCACCTGACCCGGTACGTCGAGGCGCTCCACAGACGTCGCGAGCCCTGGGGCGTGTCCGCCCACGACGCCCTGCAGAGGCTCGCCGACCTCACCACCGGGCGCGTGCGGGCGCGCACCAAGGAGCGGATCGCGCCGGAGCGACTCGAGCGCCTCGACGACGACGGGTGCAGCCGTGCCGTCGCCCTCCTCACTCGCGCCAACATGCTGGGGGTCTTCTCCCCGCGGACGCGCTCGTCGGTCTGGAACGGCATCAGCATCACCGATATCGACGAGGCCACCGACGTGCTCGCCCAGCTGGGCCGGCTCGCCGATGAGCTCCTGCCGGCCGTTCTGCGGCACACCGCCGAGGTGGCCTCCGATACCGGGCTCACCTGCGCCTCCACCCTCGCCGACTGGTGCGAGCAGCTCGACATGCTCGACGGTGTGCGCGACTCCCTCGATATCTTCATCCCCGAGGTCTTCGAGCGCTCGGCCGCGGACATGGTCATCGCCACGGCCTCCAGGCGATGGCGCGAGGAGCGCAGCATCGAGATGAGCGCCTCGACCCGTCGGCGCTTCATCCGGCAGGCCAAGGACCTCGTGCGCCCGGGGCGCGATGTCGATGACCTGCACGCCGAGCTGGTCGAGGTCCAGCAGCGCCGTGAGGTCTGGCGGCGCCACGATCCCGAGGGCGGATGGCCCACTCTTCCGTCCGGGCTGGACGAGATGAGGACGATCGCCGCTCGGGCCCGCCGGGCCGTCGCCGAGGTCCAGCCCGTGCTCGGGCGCGCGCAGGGCGCCCCGGACCTCATGGACATGAGCCTGGGGGACCTCAAGACCCATGTGCGCGCCCTGGCCGACGACGACACCACGGCTCAGATCCTCCCCGAGCTCGGTCGCGTCACGGCGCAGCTCGACGACCTGGGCCTGGTGCCGCTGGCGAAGGACCTGGCCGATCGCGGCATCGACTCGGGCCAGATCGAGGACGAGCTCACCTACTGCTGGTGGTCCTCGCTGCTGGCGCGGATCCTGCGCGACGACCCGGCCCTGGGCGGGCTCGACGCCCGCGCCCTCAACGACATGGCCGACTCGCTGCGAGAGCTGGACACCGCCCAGGCGGGCTCGCTGGCCGCTCCCGTGGCCCACGCCTGCGCCCGCCGAGTGCGCGCCGCCGTCGAGGCCGACAAGGACGACGCGCGCGAGCTGTACCGCGCCCTGTCCCGCGACGACGGGGTTCCGCTGCGCGACATCATCGCGGCCCACCCGGTGTCCCTGATCGCCAAGCCGGTGTGGATCGTCCCGCCCACGCTCGTCCCCCAGGTGCTGACGCCGGATGCCGTCGTCGATCTGGCGGTCCTGGACGCGAGCGCCCAGATGCCGGTCGCGCAGGTGATGCCGGCCTTCGTACGGGCCGAGCAGGTCCTGGTCGTGGGGGACCCGCGGCGGGCGACCTCCGGTCTGGCCGCCGAGCTCGGGCCGCTGCTGCCCAGCGTCACCCTGCCCACCGGTCGCAACACCCTCGACCCGCGAATCGCCGCCTTCCTGGCGACCAACGGCTACGAGGGCGTCGTCGAGGCCGTGCCCTCCCCGCCCGGGACGTCCAACCTGTCCCTCGACCTCGTGGAAGGGCGGGGCATGCCGGCACCCGGCCAGATGGCCGTGGAGTCGGTACCCGCCGAGGTCGAGCACGTCGTCGATCTGGTCATCGACCACGCCCTGAGCCATCCCGAGAGCTCCCTGGCGGTCGTGGCTCTCAACGAACGGCACGCCGAGGAGATCCGCAGGGCCGCCGCCGCCGCGGTGGCGGGCTCCGTGGCCCTGGAGGAGTTCTTCGCCGCCGGGATCGCCGAGCCCTTCGTCGTCGTGGACCTGTCCGAGGCGCGCTCGCTGCGCCGGGACCACGCCATTGTCTCCGTCGGCTACGCCAAGACTCCGCACGGCCGCACCATCCACAGCTTCGGCCCCGTCTCCCGGGCCGGCGGGATGGTGGGGCTCGTGGAGGCGCTGTGCGTGTCGCGCAACCGCACGCGGGTCGTCTCCTGCCTGGGGCCCGACGACCTCGACCCCGAGCGGCTGCACGCCCCGGGCGCCCGGCTGCTGCGCGAGGTGCTCCTGCGCGCCTCGGGGACGGACGCCGTGGAGATCGAGGACGCCGCGGTGCCCGATCGGCTCCTGGTCGATCTCGCCGAGCACCTGTGGCGCAAGGGACTGGAGGTGGTGCCCCGCTACGGCGTGCCCGGCGGTCCGCGCATCCCTCTGGCCATCGGGCACCCCGACTACCCCGGTGAGCTGTTCGTGGCCGTGCTGACCGACGACGACGCCTACGTCGCCGAGCCGAGCCTGCGACGCCGCGACCGCCACTGGGTGGAACGACTCCAGCGGCGGGGCTGGCTCGTGCACACGGCCTTCTCCGCCGGCGTCTTCGTCGATCCCGAGGCGGAGGCGCGCCGGGTCGAGGCGCTGGTGATGTCCGTTCTGACCGCGCGCTCCAGGGCCGAGCAGGTGCTCCGCGAGCCGGCGCCGCCCGCGCACGTGGAGGAGACGGCGCCACCGCCGCCACCGCCCGAGCCCGCGGCGCCGCCACCGCCGAGGAGCGCTCGTGGGCCTGAGGCGAGTCCCCGAGCGACGCGGCCGGGAGCCGTCGGTGCGCACGGCGCCGACGACGGGCGCACCCGGCGGCCCCCGATCGTCGAGGGGCTGCCGCTGCAGGCCTACTCCGATGACCAGCTCGACGACATGATGGCGTGGATCCGCTCCGACGGCGTCAAGCGCGACGAGGAAGCCGAGATCGAGGAGCTGCGGGCCGCGCTCGCGCTGACGCGTCACGGCGCGGGCATCAGCGCGGTGCTCTCCAACGCCGTGCGGCGGACCCGTTGAGCCGGCGGCGGCGCGCCGTCGCGCTCTCGCCGCAGGACCGGGCGCGGGTCGCGCGCGGCGATCGTCCCGAGGCGGACGCCGAGGTCGAGCGGCGCCGGGGGATCGACCCCCTGACGGACGCGCTCGCGCGCGAGGACGAGGCGCTCGGGTACCGGGGCGACGAGGAGAGCGTCGGCGCCAACGACAGCCGGCTTCTGCGCGACGTGCCTCCCCACTGGGGCTGAGGCCACTGGGGACGCCGAGGACGGGACGGCCGGGAGTGCGGTCAGCCGGCGACCGCGCGGACGGCGGGCCCGGCGATCCCGGCCCGCGTCTCGTCGCCGACCTCCTGGGTCGCGTGGGTGGGGGGCACCATCGGGACGCCGTGCGCCGGTGCGGGGGCGCCCACCGCGCGCAGCACGAAGGTGTCCAGGGCGTCGAGGTAGGCGGTGCGGGCGACCGGGTCCGTCGGCGTCGGGCGCCCGCCCATGACGCAGGCGTGCACGAGTGGGATGACCTGGGCCGGGTCCTGCGGCGGGATCGCCCCGTCGGCGACGGCGTCGTTGAGGATCTGGGCGAGCATCTGCGCCATGAGCCCGGCGTGCGCGCGCAGCCGACCGGCTGTTCCGCGGGAGACCGAGTTCGCCAGCGGGCCGGACGCGGGGAAGTGGAAGTGCCGTTTGATGAGGGCCTGCTGGCGCACGTAGACGCGCAGCCGATCTATGGGGTCCTCGACGCCCGCCAGCGCGGCGGAGAGCTCCTCGGCGTAGCGGGCGGTCTCGTGCTCCATGAAGGCCAGGAGGAGATCCTCCTTGTCGGCGAAGTGGTTGTAGACCGCAGTGCGCCCGACGCCGGCGTGCGCGGCGACGTCCGACAGGGTGATCTTGTCGAAGGAGCGTGCGGCCATCAGCCTCGAGAGCGCATCGAACAAGGCGGTGCGGGTTCGTTCGCGGTGCTCGGCGAGCGAACCTCCCATGATCTTCGGCATGCCATCACCCTAACCTACGAGGTGACGGAAATGCGATAACCGTCATATAGAACGTACGACGTGCGGGGGACGGGGCGCCGAAGCGTCCGCCGCTGCGCGGATCGCCGCCAGGATGGGTAGGTCGGCGGGCAGCCAGGGCAGCGCCTCGAGGTCGTCCCATGCGACCCATCGCACCGACGTGTGCGCCCGCCCGCATCGCGGTCCGTGGTCCGGGTCGGCCGGTTCCGCGAGCCAGACGCGCATCCGGTATCCGTGCATGGCGGGCCAGGCGGGGGAGTCGTCGCCGGGGAGGCGGGCGGAGGAGCCGTCCGCGGCGGCGTCCCGGGGCGGGGCCGTCACGGCCAGCTCGGGGGCCGGACGGACCTCGGGGCCCAGGGCCACGACCAGGTCGAGCTCCTCGGCCAGCTCTCGCGCGAGCGCCCGGGTCGGCGCCTCGCCGGGCTCGACCTTGCCACCGGGCAGCTCGTACTGGCCGGCGTGCTCGGCCGGGTAGGAGCGGGCGGCGCACAGCATGGCCGTGGGGCCGGCCAGACGGTCCACGACGGCGGCGGCCACCACGAGCCGGGAGGGGCGGTCGGTCATGCTCGGAACCCTATCGTCGTGCTTCGCCGAGATCGGTCGAGTTCCGGCTCGAGATCGGTTCGGCGGCGCTGGCGGGCGTCGAATCGGGCATATCGGTGCGAGCCCGACGACGGCGCCCTCCCCCCCCCGGGTGCTCCGCCGCTGAGGCCCGGGCCCGGACCGCACAGGCTCCTTGCAGCCATACCTGGCACACTTCCCGCCGTGAACATCGACTGGAACTCGTGGTGGCCCGACGCCGCCCTTCCCTTGTCCAACGGCGCCTCGGGCCGGTACGCCCTGTGGATCGCCCTCGCGGTTCTGGCGGCGGTGCTGGTCGTCCCGACGGCGCGGCGCTGGGGGCGCACCCTGGTCACCATCGTGCACGAGGCCGGGCACGCCGGCGCCGGTGTCCTCGTGGGCCGCAGGTTCCAGGGCTTCGTCGTCGAGAAGAACCTCGCCGGGCATGCCGTGACCGCCGGCAAGGAGCGCGGCCCCGGACGGATCTTCACCACCTGGGCGGGCTACCCGACTCCGGCGGTGCTCGGCGCTCTCATCGCCCTCGCCGCGCTGGGAGGCTGGAGCGGCCTCGTCCTCATCCTGGCCGCCGTGGTTCTGGTCGTGCTCCTGGTCATGTCCCGCTCCGTGCGCACGGTGCTCCTCGTCGCGTTCGTGGGTGCGCTCACGTTCGTCCTGTGGCGGTGGGGCGACGCCGTGGCCGGCGTCCCGCTGCGCGCGGGCATCGTCGCGGGGGTGGGGCTGGCACTGCTCGTGGGCGCCTGGGACTCCCTGCGCGATGTCGCCGCCTCCCGGGACGGCGCGCAGGATCATCGCACGCTGGCGGCGCTCACCGGCGTGCCCGCGGTGCTGTGGCTCGCCACCTGGTTCCTCGTCGACGCCGCGGCGACCGGCGCGGTGGCGTCGAGCATATGGAACGCCCTGACCTGAGTCCCCTCCTCGCCGAGCGCCGACCCGGGCGGCCAGGTGGCGGCGCCGGGCGGCTTCGACCGATACGCTGGGGCGAAGACGCATCTGGACCACTCACCCCAAGGAGCGCACGTATGACCGGTCCTCTTCACCTCCTCGCCCGAGGCCTTCTGGCCGGTGTCTTCGTCAGCGGCGGCATCAACCAGGTCAAGGGCGCGCATCTCCTCGCTCCCAAGGTCGACGCCGCCAAGGAGGAGTACGGGGTCATAATCGACGTGGCGGGAGAGGATCTGGTCCGGCTCAACGGCGCGGGCATGGCGATCGCCGGAGGGGCCCTCGCCCTGGGCGTGGCGCCGCGCCTGTCCGCCGCGGCTCTCATCGGCATGCTCATCCCGACGACGGTCGTCGGGCACCCCTTCTGGAAGCTGGAGGACGAGGCCAAGCGCCGCGCGGCGGTGTCGGGGATGTTCAACAATGCGGCCGTCATCGGCGGTCTGCTGCTCGTGGCCGCCGGGCGCAGGCGCTGAACTCCTGCCGGGCCGAGAGGCGCGACGAGGCGAAGGCGGTCAGGGGCGGGTGACAGGGGCGGGAACGCCGGGTCAAGAATAGGAAACCCGGAACCGCTGCGGCCCCGGGCCCTGCTGGAGCGGGTGACGGGAATCGAACCCGCGCTGTCAGCTTGGGAAGCTGAAGTTCTACCATTGAACTACACCCGCGCTCACCTGCCGTGAGGTGCTGGAGCAGCATACCTCACGTGGCCCCGAACGTGAAAACGTGTCCAATCAGGCTCTCCGAGTCGTACTCCGCCCCCCGCAGTTGTGGAGATGCGGGACGCAGACCCGTTAGCCTGGGCCGGGGTCGTCACTCGGGCGACCCTTCCCCACCAGTGAGAGGCCCTTGATGAGTAACGCGTATGACCCCTCCGGATATCCGCAGGCGATGCCCGGCGGCGGCACTCCCAGCGCCGACAGCGGCCAGGCGGCGGCCCCCTACTCGGCTCAGAGCCCCTATCCCTCCTCCGCGGCCTCGGGTGCGCAGGCGGGCTACCAGCAGCCCGGTTACCAGCAGCCCGGTTATCAGCAGGCGGGCTACCAGCAGCCCGGTGCGGCCTATGCGGCGGGCCCCGGGGCCCAGCAGAGCTACTACCCGGGGGCGGACCCGGGGCAGATGGGCTTCCAGCAGCCCGGCGCCTACTACGACCAGAAGTCCAAGGTCGCCGCCGGTCTGCTCGGCATCTTCCTGGGCTCGTTCGGCGTCCACAACTTCTATCTGGGCTACACCAACAAGGCCGTCGGCCAGCTGGTGGGGACGATCATCGGCTTCATCCTGAGCTTCATCGTCATCGGGATCTTCATCGTTCTCGGGATTGAGATCTGGGCGCTCGTCGAGGGCATCCTCATCCTGTGCGCGCAGCCCGGTTCGCAGCCGTGGGGCGTGGACGCCCGCGGGATCCCCCTGTCCAGTTGAGGCGCGCGGCCGGTGCGTCCGCCCGCTGCGAGCGCGCCGGCGCGGGCCTTGCGAGTGAGCGCGAGCAGCGCGCTTCGTCTCTCGCTGGGATAGCTGAGTTGGGATGGCACAATCGACCCGTGCTCCTCTCCGATCGCGACATCCGCGCCGAGCTCGACGCCGCCCGTGTCGTCCTCGACCCCTATGATCCAGAGATGCTCCAGCCCGCCTCGATCGATGTGCGGCTGGACCGCTGGTTCCGCCTGTTCGACAACCACCGCTATCCGGTGATCGACCCGGCTGTGGAGCAGGACGGCCTCACCCACGTCATCGACGTCGGCCCCGACGATCCCTTCGTCCTGCACCCCGGCGAGTTCGTGCTCGGCTCCACCTACGAGCGCGTCACTCTGCCCGACGACGTCGCCGCCCGTCTGGAGGGCAAGTCGAGCCTGGGGCGTCTCGGCCTGCTCACCCATTCCACCGCCGGCTTCATCGATCCCGGCTTCACCGGGCACGTCACGCTCGAGTTGAGCAACACCGCCACCATGCCGATCAAGCTGTGGCCGGGCATGAAGGTCGGCCAGCTCTGCTTCTTCCGCCTGTCCAGCCCCGCTCAGGCTCCCTACGGCTCCGGTGCGCACGGCTCGCGCTACCAGGGGCAGCGCGGCCCGACAGCGTCACGGGGCCACATGTCCTTCCGCCGGATACGCATTGAGGATCCGAGCGAATCGATCTCGGGGGGAGCCCGCTTCAATGATGCGTCCTCGGCCGGAACCGAGGTGCAGGCATGACGACGCACCGGGCCGACGGGCCCTCCCGTTGGCCCGGCGAGCCACTCCGTCGGGCTGCCGATACAGGGCGTCGAGCCGCCGGTCCGGCTCGTGGGACTGGTGGTTCTGCCGGGGGCGGTGACGGTGCGTCCCGTCGGGCCGGCAGAGGTCGTCGGGCCGCCGGTTCCGCTGGCGGGGCTGCTGCTCCGGCTTATGCGCCTCGAGGGACGGGTCGTCGGACCGCCGGTTCCGCTGGCGAGGCCGCTGACCCCGCCCGCGAGGCCTCCGCTTCCGTCCCTCGGACCGCCGCTCTCTCTCGTGAGACCCCTGGTCCCGCTCGCGAGGCCGCTGCTCCCGCCTACGCGCCCCGAGGGACGGGGCGCCGGGGTGGTACGGGCCGGGCCGCCGGTCCGGTCCGTGGGACTGGTGGTTCTGCCGGGGGCGGTGACGGTGCGTCCCGTCGGGCCGGTAGAGGTCGTCGGGCCGCCGGTTCCGCTGGCGGGGCCGCTGCTCCCGCTGGCGGGGCTGCTGCTCCGGCTTATGCGCCTCGAGGGACGGGTCGTCGGACCGCCGGTTCCGCTGGCGAGGCCGCTGACCCCGCCCGCGAGGCCTCCGCTTCCGTCCCTCGGACCGCCGCTCTCTCTCGTGAGACCCCTGGTCCCGCTCGCGAGGCCGCTGCTCCCGCCTACGCGCCCCGAGGGACGGGGCGCCGGGGTGGTACGGGCCGGGCCGCCGGTCCGGTCCGTGGGACTGGTGGTTCTGCCGGGGGCGGTGATGATGCGTCCCGTCGGGCCGGTAGAGGTCGTCGGGCCGCCGCTCCCGCCCGTCGGGCCGCTAACCCCGCCCGAGAGACTCCGTCTGCCGCCCGAGAGGCCTCCACTTCCGCCACTCGGACCGCCGCCCCCTCTCGCGAGACCCCCGGTCCCGCCCGTCGGGCCGCTAACCCCGCCCGCGGAGTCCCCAGCGCCGCCCGTCGAGCCGGTGGACACGCGGCTGAGCCCGCCGCGAGCAGCGACCGCGCAGTCGCGTCCGCTGTGAGCATAGGCTCGGGCGACCTCGCTCTGTCCCTCCCCACCGAGACCGGCACCTTCTCCGCCTTCGGCGCTCTGCCCGTGGGACGTGTCGATACCCACCACCTGCTGGTTCTGGCCGCGGACATCACCGCCGATGAGGTCGAGGCCCTCGCCATGTCCCAGGACCTGCACTCCGGATGGGTCGGCGCCTCTCGCCTCCAGCTCCTCCCGGGCATCGAGCTTCAGGGGCCCTGGGCCGTCGATGATGAGCTGCGGGGGATGCTCGGCCTGCCGGACTGGGCCGCGCAGGTCATGATGCTGGAGTGCGAACCGACGCGCAGCGGCCCCTTGCCCGCCGCGCTCACCGGCATCGACGCACTGTCCGACGCCTTCCCGCTGGCCCAGCCCACCGGCAACGAGCTCATCGCCCTGACCCGGCTGCGGGCGATCGCCCGTCGTCTGGCCGGAGCGCTGCGTTTGGCGGGCGACCCCGCGGTCCCCGGAGGCAAGCCGCGGCCCGTGCTCCTGACCCCCGATCCGGAGACGTCCACATCCCTGACCGTCTACGCGCCCGTGTGGATCGCACCGGACGCGTCGGTGACGCTCATCAGGGAGGTGGCGCCCGGTGCCAGCCTGCGCATGGACGCCACGAACATCTTCGGCCCCGGCGGACTGGAGGCCATCGGTCAGGAGGCTCTGGAACGACTCGTGGAGTCCATCGGCGAGGACGTCCTGGATGAGGCGTGGCGCCGGGCGGAGAAGCAGCGGCGCGAGGTGGGGGAGCTCGAGGACCGCGCTCTGGCCACGGGCGAGCCGATCGAGGAGATGCGCGACGGTTACGCCGTCGTCGCCGACGTCGATCCCGACATCCCCAGCCGGGGCGCCATCGAGGTGCGCGTCCTGGGTACCGACGAGATGCCCCTGGCGGTGCGGGGCGAGGCCTGGGCGTCGTCCGCGGGTGTGGTGTCCTACGGCGTCATCTGGCTACCGCGCGACTCCGCCGACGCTCGCGGCGAGACGATCTCCCGGGTGGCCCGACGCGCCCGCGGTGCCGCCCGCGAGCGCATCGAGCGGATCGCTCAGGTGCTCGCCGCTGCCGCGCACGGCGTGGCGGTGGACGACGACGGGTTCCTCGTCGCCCTGGATTGAGCCCGGACCCGACGCGCGCGAGGCGGTCGCCTGGGCGGGCGGGGCCGCGGGTCGGTGGTCGCCGCACCCGATGACGCGCGCGAGTCGGTCTGGACCACCGGACCGGGGCGACTCGGCGCAGGTGTCCGGTGTCCGAGTGGTCGATCAGCCGATGGATCTCCGCAACTCGCGCGGTCGGCGCAGCACGCCGTGGCCGCTGCGGGGCACCAGCCGGTCCTCCTGCGTCCGGGCGGCGGCCTCGTCCCATGTCCAGGCGGTGAAGGCCGCCGCCGACTCCAGGGATCGTGACCAGGCAACGGGACCATCGCCGCGCTCGCGGCCCACGGACATGTAGCGGCGCAGCAGGCCGGCCGAGGCGTGGGCGTCGTCCAGTGCGCAGTGGTGGCTGCCGATCGGTACGCCGGCCGCCTCGCAGCACGTCACCAGGCGCCGCGACGGGGTGACGATGTAGGTGCGGGCGAGTTCCATGGTGCACACCCGGGGGATGCGGGCCCCGCGACTGAGATGGCCGAGCGAGCCCAGCGCCTGCGTGAGGAAGCCGACGTCGAAGCGGGCGTTGTGGGCGACGACGGCGCGACCGGCGAGATCGCGCACGAGCAGGTCGGCGATATCCGCCAACCCCGGGGCACCGATGAGATCGTCGGCGACGAGCCCGTGGATGAAGGTGGGGCCCACGTCGACGCTCGCGCCGGGATCCACCAGCGTGGTCCAGCTGCTCTGCGTGGAGCCGTCGGGCGCCAGAAGCACCAGACCGATCTCGATAATGCGGTCCCTGGCGGGGGACAGGCCGGTGGTCTCCAGGTCGATGACCGCGTAGCCCACCTCGGCGGCGCTCACTGCGACCGGCGTCTCGACCCGTCTCGCCGCGGGCGCGGAGGCTCGCGCGGTCAGCGGGCGCAGCGCGCGGCCGGGGCGGTGGTAGAAGGGCATCGACGGCATCGTATAGGCCTCGATCCGCGAGGGGCCCCATCCGCGGTCGGGCTGCTCCGCGCGAGTCGGAGACGGCGTCGTCGAACTCGCCCCACCATGTCGGTCCATGTTGGTCCCGCGGTCCGGCAACCGGGATAGGCTCCGGAGCATGACCGATGCCGTGCCCGCTCCTGCACCCTCCCCCGTGCCCGCCGACGCGCCCACGCCGTCGACGTCCGCTCCCGCGTCTCTGCGCGTGCCCGCCACGACTCCCGTCACCAACTCGACCATCGCCGCTCAGCTCGCCCATCGCACCATTCGCGCCTACACCGACGAGCCCCTCGGCGAGGACACGGTCACCACGCTGCTCGACGTCGCCCGTCACTCCGCCACCGCGTCCTTCCAGCAGCAGCTCACCGTCATCCGCGTCCTCGACCCCGCCGTGCGCGAGCAGCTCCATCTCGCCTCGGGCCAGTCCTACGTCGGCGGGGACCGTGGTGAGCTCCTCGTCTTCGTCGTCGATCTGCATCGCAACGCCCTTCTGCGCGAGCGCGCCGGCGTTTCTCTCGAGCCCCTCGGGCGCACCGCCCTGTTCCTCCAGGGCGTCGAGGACGCCGTCATCGCCGCGCAGAACGTCGTCGTCGCCGCCGAGTCGCTCGGGCTCGGCACGACCTACCTCGGCTCGATCATCGGTGACGTCCGGCGTGTCATCGAGGCGCTCCATCTGCCCGTGCGCACATACCCGGTCCTCGGTCTGCTCGTCGGCCACCCCGCCCAGGACCCCCAGTACAAGCCCCGCCTGCCGCGCGAGATCGTGGTCGGGACGGACTCCTATCCGGAGCTCGACGACCACCTCGACGCGCTGACCGCTTACGACGCCGAGGTCGGGCAGTACTACGACCTGCGAGACTCCTCCAGGCGCGTGGACTCCTTCACCACTCAGATCGCACGAGCGCTGGGCGCGGGAGCGGCCTCTCGGGCACCCGTTCTAGAGGTTCTTCACGATCAGCTCCTGTGCCTGAGCTGAGTCGGTCGTGACGCGGACCTCCCCCTCACTCCACCGCTCATCCGCGCTGGCCGAGGGCGGGACCGCCCCGGCGCACGGAACCGGTCCGCTCACGGGCGCGGCCGCGGGGAGGCCCGCTGCCCTGCCCGCGGCTCTCCCCGCGGCGACCGCTCTGCCCGCGCTCGCCGCGTTCGACTTCCCCGTGGCCGTGATGGCCTCGGAGCTGGAGACGGATGGGAGCACGCGCGTGCTGGCCGAGGCGGGGGAGGTCGATGAGATCTTCCCCTTCGCCTCGGTGACCAAGCCGATCGTGGCCTGGAGCGCGCTGGTCGCCGTGGAGCGCGGCCTGCTCGACTTGGAGGCTCCGGCGCAGCCGGGTGAGGCGCGCAGCATGGCCGGGTCCTGCGCCGTGCCCGCCCCGGCTGGTTCCTGCGCCGTGCCCGCCCCGGCTGGTTCCTGCGCCGTGCCCGCCCCGGCTGGTTCCTGCGCCGTGCCCGCCCCGGC
>ERZ772967.924-NODE-924-length-21260-cov-6.348974_pt1 | contig 21260 bp, 10 predicted proteins | sample MGYA00511677_ERZ772967 | MGnify/ENA primary metagenome ERZ772967 (study PRJEB29015, sample SAMEA2737931) | human oral metagenome | biome: human oral; feature: human-associated habitat; material: dental | place: China | collected 2146 ...
AGGGGATCAGCGCCGCCGCCGCCATCCGCCGGGCCCTGCTCGACGACGGCCGCGGTGAGATCGAGGTCGAGCACTATGAGCACCACTACCGCTCCTGGATCGACTATGCCGAGGAGTTCCTCATTAGCTCCCCCGGGGTGTGGACCCACGAGCTCGACCAGTCCAATGCGCCCTCGACCCGCACCTGGAAGGGGCACCCGGACATCTACCACGCCCTGCAGGCCACCCTCGCCTCGCGCCTGCCCATCTGGCCCGCCATGGGCCCGGCACTGGCGGAGGGGCGCCTGGACCAGCCCGCCTCCCTCATCCCGGCCGGCGCCCAGCCGACGCGCCGACGCGGCTTCTTCTCCCGGGGCTGAAGCGAAGTCTTCTCCCGGGGTTGAAGCCGCGGCCCGGGCGGTGCGCCGTCCGGGGGATGGTAGGGTCGGGTCTGCCCCTCGGGGCACTGGAGAGGTGACAGAGCGGCCGAATGTGGCGGTCTTGAAAACCGCTGTGCGCTTGGCGCACCGGGGGTTCGAATCCCTCCCTCTCCGCGGTCCGCGCGCCTGGCCCCGCTCAGCGGGGGCGCCCGCCCGCCGGTCGCGCAGGACCCATCGGCTCCTGCTTGTGATCCGCCCGCGTACTCGGGCGCCCGCCGGTCGCGCTCCGCTCACCGGGTTCGGGCGTCGGCCGGGTCTGGGCGTCCGCCGGTTCCGGCGCGCGGTTTGCTCACCGGGTCCCGCGCCCGGTAGGCTTCCCTCACCCCCGGTCGAGCCGGGGATGGAGACGTCGCATAGTGGCCTAGTGCGCCTTCCTGCTAAGAAGGTTGGGGATAAAACCCCTCGGGAGTTCGAATCTCCCCGTCTCCGCCCAGAAAACGGCGAGATTCCGCCACAAAGCCGCGCATGGGTAACGGCGTGACACGCCGCGGTGACACGCCGGAGGCGCCGGGGGCACCGACGAAACAGGAGAGGCCTCGGACATGCCCACACCGCACCCGGTCAGACACCGCGACGGCACCGTCGCCTGGCGAGTAAGATTCCGCGTCGAGCCCGGCAGCAACCCCGTGTCCGAGACCTTCGACGACCGGGCCGCCGCCGCCCGCTTCGCCCGCCTCGTCGAGCAGGTCGGGGGCGCCGCGGCCAGGCAGGCCAGGGACATGACCGGCGCCGCCGACACCGGCACGCCCACGCTCGCCGCCGCCGTCGACCAGCACCTGGCCGAGCTCGCCGCCTCCGTCACCCCCGGCACCATCCGCCGCTACCGGCAGATCGCCGACAGCCGCATCCTGCCCGCCCTCGGCGCCACGCCCGTGGACCTCATCACCCGCTCCACCGTCACCCGATGGCTCGCCGAGCAGCGCGCCACCCCCGTCACCCGGGGGAGCACCCGCGGCCGGCCCCCGTCCGCGAAGACCCTCCGCGGCGCCCAGGCGCTCCTGTCCGCCGTGCTGGAGCGGCAGGTGGAGGCCGGGACGATCCCCCGCAACGTCGCGCGCGGACTGAAGATCCCGCGCGACACCGTGTCCCGCGAGCGCGTCTTCCTCACCCCCGGCCAGTTCGCCGGGCTCCTCGAGCACGTGCCCGCCGAGCACCGCGCCCTCGTCGCCGCCCTCTACGGCCTCGGCCTGCGATTCGGGGAGGCCACCGCCCTAACCCCCGCCGACCTCGACCTCGACGCCGACCAGCCCGTCGTCCGCATCACCAGGGCCTGGAAGGAGGACCGCCGGGGCTCCTACCTCGGCGCCCCCAAAACGCGGCGGGCCGTGCGCACGGTCACCATCCCGCCGTCGCTCGTGCCCGTCCTGCGCGAGCAGGCCCACGGCCGGGCCCGCAGCGCCCTCCTGTTCTCCGCGGCGGGCGGCGGCCAGATCACGTCCGGAGCCTTCCACGCCCACGTGTGGCGGCCCGCCGTCCAGGCCGCCGGCCTCGATCCCCGCCCCAGAGTGCACGATCTGCGCCACTCCCACGCGTCGGCGCTCATCGCCGCCGGGATCCCGCTGCCCGTGATCCAGCGGCGCCTCGGTCACGAGAGCATCCAGACCACTGTGGACACCTACGGGCATCTGGCCCCTGAGGCGTACGCCGGTGCGGCGCGGGCCATGGACGGGGCGATGGTGCAGGCGCTTCCCCAGATCGAGGGCTGACGCGGCGCTCGCGGGCCACGGGTGGCGCGGGCGCGCCGGATCGGGGCGTTCTCGGCTGTTTTCGGTGCGCTCGCGGGACGTGATGGCCGCGAGCGCCGAGCGTGCGGATGAAGCAGATTCTTTGCGTCATCCGTCCGGCGCGGGTCGCACGGGTGCGGGGAAGAAAGGCGGAGGGCCGGGCCCCGTGCGGGGGCCCGGCCCTTCTGCTCGCCCCTAGGGGCGTGCGATGGCGCGTGCCCGGGATCGCGAATGGGATCGGGATCATCCCCGCATCGCGGGGTATACGGCTTGCGCCATTACTCCGGGTCGGTCCGCTCGCGCGGACCTCCCCTATCCATGCACTGATCACCATGCTCGGAGTGCAGCCAGTATAGCGCGGTGGGGACGATCGGGAGACCGACTCCGACAAGTGACGCGGACCACTTCTCTCCCCACTTGCCCAAAGTGTATGATCATCATACACTTGAGTCATCGGGGGACGAGCCCCCGAACCGACCGGAAGGGGCCGACCGTGATCGCCTACCGCATGCAGGACGAGAGCCGGGACCTGGCCGACCTGCTCGACCCCGAGCAGCAGTACTCGTTCCCCATGAGCAATGACGATGAGAAGGTGCGCCACGGGGTGTCGGGCTGCGAGACCCTGGCGGACCTGGCGGCCTACATCGCCTGCCACGCCATCGAGGCCGACATGCCGGTGATCGTGGTGATCGAGGGCCCCGAGTCCGAGGACGTCCCGGTCGACGCCGATCACGGGGAGGTGCTCCTCCTCCCGGTCCGCGCCGAGCGGATCGAGGATGACGAGGCCTTCTTCGGCCTGGTCTCCGACCTGGTCGACATGTACTGGGAGCGGGGCCTGGACTGCGCCGCCCTGCGCGAGATCGCCGCCGAGCGCGAGGCCTGGTTCGCCGCCACCGAGCGCTGCTACCACCTGGGCCACGGGCCGCTGCCTGCCCAGACGGAGGTCTTCGGGGCCCTCAACGAGCTCATGGGCCCCGACGACATCGTCATCAACGCCGCCGGCTCCATGCCCGGCGACCTGCAGGCCCTGTGGCGGGCCCGGACGCCGGTGCAGTACCACGTGGAGTACGCCTTCTCCTGCATGGGCTACGAGATCCCGGCCGGCCTGGGCTGCAAGCTCGCCCGCCCCGAGTCCGAGGTCGTCTCCATCGTGGGGGACGGGACCTACCAGATGCTCCCCATGGAGCTGGCCACGGTCGTCCAGGAGAACATCAAGGTCATCTACGTGCTCCTGCAGAACTACGGCTTCTGCTCCATCGGGTCGCTGTCGGAGTCCCGGGGCTCGCAGCGCTTCGGCACCAAGTACCGCCAGCGCGGCGGCGGGTCCCACCTGGAGGACGCCGAGACGGTCCGGGGCGTGGACATCGCCGCCAACGCCGAGTCCTGGGGGCTGAAGGTCTACCGGGTGTCCACGATCGAGGAGTTCAAGGAGGCCTACGCCCGGGCCCACGCGGGCGAGGAGGCCGCCATGATCCACATCGAGACCGACCTGTACGGCCCCAACCCGCCGTCCTCCTCCTGGTGGGACGTGGCGGTCTCGGGCGTCTCCCGCCTGGAGTCGACGCAGCGGGCCTACGAGCGCTACCTGGAGGACCGCAGGCCCCAGCGCCACTACCTGTGAGCGTCGGCGCCCCCTGTGCCCACGGGGCTCGAGTGGCTGGGTGCTGCCCAAGGGTGAGGGAGCGATGGCGACGAGGGCCTGGGAGTCAGGTAGAGTTGCGTGAGCGCTAGGCGTTGCTGCTGAGCGCGCCGAGCGTGGGAATGGGGTGAAAGCGTGGCGTCCACGGCTGGCGTCCAGGTGGTTGCGACGGTCCCCGTGCCGTACAGGCTGTCCTTCGTGGTGGGGGGCCTCCTGTCCGCCGAGGCGACGATCGCCGTTCCCCTCTACCTGAGGCTCCATGACTGGACTGCAGTCCGCGCAGCACTCGCTGAGGACAACCTGCTGCACACGCGTACGCGCGCCACCGGGGTCCGCCTCGCCAGGGAGGTGGTGCAGAGGATGTCGACGCTCGGCGACGCCGAGCTCTGCTACCTGGCAACGGCCCTCTCGCCGGACCGCAGGCACCTGATGTGGGCGGCTGCCTGTCGTCACTACGAGATCGTCGCTGACTTCGCCCATGAGGTCCTGAGGGGCAGCTATCTGCGTGGCATCCATGCGCTGTCTGCCGAGGACTTCGAGCGCTTTTGGGACGCGAAGGCCCTGTGGCACAGCGAGCTGGAGGCGACCAAGCCGTCCACCCGCGCCAAGATTCGCACCAACCTCTTCCTCGCGATGCGTCAGGCTGGCCTGCTGGAGGAGGGAGGCATCGTCGCGCCCCTGCTCTCGCGCGAAGTCCGTCTGCTCCTGGACCAGCGCGCCCCGAGTGACCTGCGCTTCTTCCCGGTCAGGAGCAGCCTGTGAGCAGCCGAGACATCGTCGCTGAGGAGCGCCACGTCCTGGCGGTCCTGTCTTCCGAGCGCTTCCTTAGGATGGAGGGCCTGGGCAACGAGGTCCCTTTCTTCATCTGGGCCTACCCGCCCCAGCAGGAGCTTGAGGTCCAGGAGGCCACCGGGCGCATCCTCTCCGTCCTGCGCTCCGAGCATGGCCTGAACGTGCTCGCCGTGGACCTCTTCGATCTCTCCATCACTCTGTTGGAGGAGCGGGGACGGAGCGTGCTTGACCGCCTGGAGGCCGTGGAGCCCACCCGCAGCAGGTCGGACTTCCGCCGCGACCTGCAGCGGATGCTCGACCCCGAGAAGCACATCGTTCCCGCCATCAAGCAGCAGATCGACGTCGAGGCGGACCTGGACATCCTCGTACTGACCGGCGTTGGACGGGTCTTCCCCTTCGTCCGCTCACACAACATCCTCAACAACCTCCAGCGCGCTGCGTCCCGTATCCCGGTGCTCACGCTGTTCCCAGGTGAGTACCGGCAGTCGGCCACCACAGGATCCTCCCTGGTGCTCTTCGACAGGCTGACGGACGACCAGTACTACCGCGCTAAGAACATCCTGGAACAGGAGCCAGCATGAGCCCGGCGACAATCGGTGACCTCTTCGCCAAGGAGGTCTCCCGCCCCATCGAGGGAGTTATCAAGGCCGATGACACCGAGCACCTCGCCACTGAGATCGACGAGTACGTCCTCACAGGTGAGACGGCTGCGGCACTGTCCGACTTCCTGGAGGCGTACACGGCCCCGGTGTACGGTGGGGGCAACGGCGTGTGGATCTCCGGCTTCTTCGGTTCAGGTAAGTCGCACCTGCTGAAGATGCTCGCCCACCTCCTCGGGGACGTTCCCGGTAGCACGAGTGAGAGAAGGTACGCGTCCGAGGCGTTCTCCGCCAAGGCGGAGGGTGACTCCATGCTCGGCGGCCTGCTGGCACGGACCGCGCGCATCCCGGCGACCTCCCTGCTGTTCAACATCGATCAGAAGGCTCCGCTGATCGACAAGAACCAGACCGATGCCCTCCTTCAGGTCTTCGTCAAGGTCTTCAACGAGGCGCGCGGCTACTACGCGGGGGAGCCCTCGGTGGCCCGTTTCGAACGGGACCTGGACCGCCGGGGGCTGCTGGAGGCCTTCACGACGGCCTTCGCGGACGCCGCCGGGGTGCCGTGGGAGCAGGGGCGCGAGGAGGGCATCCTCCAGGAGGACAACGTGACCAAGGCCTGGTCGCGGGTGACCGGTGAGGCTGGCACAGAGAACATCCTCGCTCGCTACGAGGTCCAGTACTCGCTGTCCATCGAGGACTTCGCCGACGAGGTCGCCCAGTGGCTTGCCACCCAGAGCGCGGACCACCGCCTGCTGTTCCTGGTGGACGAGGTCGGTCAGTTCATCGGCTCGAGCACCAGGCTCATGCTCAACCTGCAGACGATCGCAGAGACCCTGAGCACCAAGTGCAGCGGCAGGGCCTGGTTGTGCGTCACCAGCCAGGAGGACATGGACGGCGTCATCGGGGACCGGACCAGGACCCAGGGCAACGACTTCTCCAAGATCCAGGCCCGCTTCGCCACCCGCATGAAGCTGACGAGCCGTGATGTGGAGGAGGTGATCGAGAAGCGTCTGCTGGGCAAGAATGCCGACGGCGAGGCGGCTCTCGACCCCCTGTACTCGCGGCACCACGCGAGCTTCCGCACCCTCTTCGACTTCGTCGACGGCACGAAGACGTACCGCAGCTACGAGGGCAGGGAGGGCTTCATCCGGCGCTACCCCTTTGTCCCTTACCAGTTCCCCCTGTTCCAGGAGGCTCTGGTGGGCTTGTCCGACCACAATGTGTTCGAGGGGCGCCATGCCTCCGTGGGTGAGCGCTCGATGCTGGGCGTCGTCCAGAGCGTGGTCACGGATCTCGCCGGCAGCCCGGTGGGAACACTGGTGCCCTTCGACGCGATGTTCTCCGGTATCCGCCAGGCCGTGAAGTCTGCGGCCACCCGGAACATCACGACGGCGGAGACCCACCTGCAGCCCGGAGCGGTCAAGGAGGTCGCGGTCCGCCTGCTCAAGGCCCTGTTCCTCGTCAAGTACGTGAACGGCTTCCATGCCACGCCGCGTAATCTCACCATCCTGGTGCGCCGTGGCCTCGACGAGGATGCGGCCTCGTTGAGCGACCAGGTGACGCAGGCTCTGGACCTGCTGGAGCGCGAGACCTACGTCCAGCGCAACGGCTTGGCTTACGAGTACCTGACCAACGAGGAACAGGACGTCGAGCAGGAGATCAAGGGCACCGACGTCGACTCGGAGGACGTCTCTAGACTTCTGGCGGGCATCATCAAGGATGACATCACCAGGGTCTTGTCCGCGCGGCACGAACCCACGGGACGGGACTTCAAGTACGAGCTGCGTATCGACGAGTCCTTGTACAGCCGCCCCCACACATTGGCGGTGCACTACATCACGTCGGCGCTGGGCCAGCCCCGCGAGGTGGTTCTGAGCCAGTCCATGGGGCGTGACGAGCTGCGGGTTCTGCTTGCGGATGACAAGCGCATGTATCAGGACCTGAGGCTGTACGTACAGACCGATAAGTACGTGCGTCTGCGCAGCGGCTCCGAGCTCACTGAGACCCGTCGGCACATTCTTGAGGCCAAGAGCAGGCAGAACCAGGAACGACGCCGGGGGCTGGTGGCGCGGGTGGAGGAGGCCGTCGCCGGTGCCGAGCTCGTCATCGCCGGCGATCCTGTGACGGTCTCGGCCTCCGATCCTCGGCGTCGCATCGAGGAGGGGGTGCTGGCGCTTGTCACGCGCACGTTCACTCAGCTTCCGCTGCTCGGTGACCTCACCTACTCCGAGTCTGACGTCGCCCGCATCCTCGATGAGGGTCCGGCGTTGATGAGCCGGGAGGCCGACGCGCTCCAGCCGGCTGTGGAGGAGATAGCCTCGTGGCTGGTCAGGCAGCGTGGGCTTGGCGCGAGGACCACGGTGAGGCAGATCGTGACCCGCTTTGAGGACAAGCCCTACGGCTGGAGCCTCGCCGGAATCCTGTGCACGATCGCGCGTCTGGTGGCTTCGTCGCAGGTGACACTCACCCTGGACGGCCGTGAGGTCAAGCGCACCGAGGTTCCCAGCGTCCTGCGCAACCTGAAGAAGCACGAGTCGGTTCTCGCGGCCCCACAGCGTCAGTTCGATGCCGCCGCAGTGCACCGCCTACGCTCCTTCGCCCAGGAGTTCCTGGCCGAAGCCGTCCTGCCGGGTGACCCGCGGGACCTCATCGCTGCGGTCAAGGACCGCCTGGCCTCCGAGCAGCGTGAGCTGCGAATCCTGCAGGAGACCCGCTGTGCGCAATACCCCTTCCGGAGCGTCCTGGACGAGCCGATCCACCTGCTGGGCGAGACACTGGGCCACCCTGCGGAGTGGTACCTCGACGAGCTGCCCTCCCGCGCGGATGCGTTGCTGGATGCCAAGCAGGACGTCGTCGACCCGGTGCGGCACTTCATGAGCGGCACCCAGCACGAGATCTATGACGACGCCGTCAGGCTCCTGGAGGAGGGCCGGGACAGCCTCACCTACCTGCCGGATGAGGGCTTGGAGGAGGCGGTCAGGAACCTGCTGGCCGACCCTCACATCTTCCGCGGGCTGCGCAGCGCCCGACTGAAGGAGGCCTCCTCGGCGCTGCGTGCCTGCCTTAACGCGAGGCTTGACGAGGAGCGCCGGGCCGCCGAGCAGGTGGTGCGCGAGCGGATGGAGGCGGTGCGGGCCAGCGCCGCCTGGGCCGAGACCGACGACGAGGCTCGCGCTAAGGCTGAGAACTGGGCTGCCGATGCCGTGAAGCGTGTTGCAGCCGCGTCCTCCGTGCCTGCAATCCGCCAGGCTGCGGCTGATTTCGACGAATCCGGGTACACCGAGGTCCTCACCGCTGTCGAGGCGGGCCGCGGGCCACGGGTGGTGCAGAGCGGCCACTGCGCGCCGCCGACCCCGCAGATCGTGCCGATCCGCAGCCTTTCACGGACACGCACCGGGCTCCTGCGGACCACAGCCGACGTTGACGCCTATGTCGAAGAGCTACATCACCTCCTCAATGAGGCCATAGAGTCCGGGAAGCAGGTGTCCCTGTGATGAACACACGCAAGCTCGAGTCCTTCGCGTCCGCGGCCCGGACCATGCTCATCGCTCAGGTCGGTGCGCGCATGACCGCCGTTCTTTCTCCGACGTCGGCCGCTCGGGTGGAGGCGCCCACAGCTGTGCGAGCACTGGAAGCGCGTATCCGCGAACGGGGCGGAGGTGAGGAGGGCAGGCGCCATGTGGCCGAGGAACAGGCCTACGTCTGGTTCAACCGGATCATCGCCCTGCGGTTCATGGACGCCAACGGCTACACGAGCCCAGCACTTGTCTCCCCAGATGCGGGCCGGACCGTGGGTCAGCCGGCCGTGCTTGCGGCCGCCAAACGGGGCGAGCTGGATCCAGAGGTTTTCAGGAACCCTGCTTCCGTGGAGCGGATCGTAGGTCTGCTGGACGGGACAGTGTCGAGCCCAGACGCACAGGGTGAGGCCTACGGGCTGATCCTGGCGGCCTACTGCGCCCACTGGAACGCCAAGATGCCTTTCATGTTTGCTCGCGAGGGCGACTACACGGGCCTACTCATGCCAACGGACATGCTGTCTCAGGACTCGGTGCGCGCCCACGCGGTCGAGATGCTGTCTGCGCAGGACTGCCGGGACGTGGAGATCATCGGCTGGCTCTACCAGTTCTATATCTCGGAACGGAAGAACGAGGTCTTTGCCGCGTTCAACAAGGGCCTCAAGGCCGGTGCGGACGAGATCCCCGCCGCCACCCAGCTCTTCACCCCGGACTGGATCGTCCGCTACCTCGTGCAGAACTCGGTGGGTCGGTTGTGGATGCTCAACCACCCGGGGTCGAGGCTCGTGGAGCAGATGGAGTACTACGTCGAGCCTGAGGATCGGGGCGACGACGTCCTGCGGATCAGCAAACCCGAGGAGCTGACTGTCATGGACCCGTGCTGCGGCTCCGGGCACATGCTCACCTACACCTTCGACCTCCTGTACGCGATCTACGAGGAGGAGGGCTACGCCCCCTCCGAGATTCCGGGCCTCATCCTCACCCACAACCTGTATGGGACCGAGATCGACCCTCGGGCCGCGGCCTTGGCGTCCTTCGCTCTCATGATGAAGGCGCGCTCACGCCAGAGGGGCTTCCTGCGGGCCCCGGTCCAGCCACGCATCTGCGTCGTCAAGCCGGTGGAGTTTACGGCGACCGAGCTCGACCAGCTGGCCGGTGTGGGGCATGGTGCTCAGGAGAGCAGGTTCTTCTGGCAGAGCTTCATGTACGCGGACGTCCTGGGATCTCTCATCCGCCCCGATGCCGCAGCGCTGGCCGACGCGCAACAGCGCCTTGAGATTATGGTCTCCAACACGCTCGACGGAACCGAGCTGTTCGCTCGGGCAGAGCGAGTGGTGACCCAGGCCGAGTACCTGGCGCGCACATACACGGTGGTCGTGACGAACCCGCCCTACATGGGCTCGAGCAAGATGGGCGATGCCCTGTCCGGGTGGGTGAAGAAGCACCACCCGCAGGCCAAGGCGGATCTCTTCGCCGCCTTCATCGAACGCTGCCTGGCCCTCGCCGACGGCGAGCACGGTCTGGTTGCCATGATCACCATGCAGTCGTGGATGTTCCTCGCTTCCTTCGAGAAGTTGCGTCGCGCTCTCCTGCGTGAGGCGCCGCCTGCGACGATGCTGCATCTGGGGGAGCGAGCCTTCGACTCGATCGGGGGCGAGGTCGTCTCGACGACGGCCTTCGTCTTGCAGCCGGGGCGCGCGGCTGGCGATCCCGGAACGTACCTCCGTCTCGTGCAGGGGAGATCAGAGGCGGCCAAGAAGGATCTGCTGGCTCGGACGCTCGCGGGTGACGATGAGTGGCTCTTCAAGGTCACAGCACGCACGATGCTGGCCCTCCCTGGCGCACGGCTCGCCTACTGGCTGTCACCGGCGATGACGCGCGCCTTCACCCAGGGGCGGCCGCTTGGGGAGAGCGCGGCACCGAAACAGGGCTTGGCGACGGCGGACAATGCGCGGTTCCTCCGCCAGTGGTTCGAGGTCTCCCGTGACCGCTCCTGCTTCGGCGCGACATCCCGTGAAGCGGCCGCAGATAGCGGCGCTATGTGGTTCCCTCATCTCAAGGGAGGTGGGTTCCGCAAGTGGTGGGGCAATCAGGACTACGTCGTCAACTGGGCGCACGATGGTGCGGAGCTGTGGGACTTCCGCCCGCGCTCCGTCATCCGCAACCCCGACTCCTACTTCAAGCCCGCCATCTCGTGGTCACTGTTGTCCTCTGGCGCGCCGTCGTTCCGGTATAACCCCGAAGGTTCGATCAGCGGGCACAAGGGGCCGGTTATCCTGTCGGACAGAGCATCGGCCAATTGTGGTCTCCTGAATTCGTCCGTGGTCGAATCGCTGCTCCAGGTAACTTCCCCGGGCGTCGGTTTTGAAATCGGACACTTGTCCGAACTTCCGATGGTTGATGATCCTGATGCCAGGACGATATCCTCCGTTGTTGATGCCCTAGTGGATGCCTTCCGCTTTGACTGGAACGCCTACGAGACCTCGTGGGAGTTCCGGTCCTCGCCGCTTGTGCAACGGGCGGATCCTGGAGGGTTACTGGAGGATGCCCTGGAGCGCTGGTGGCAGGACTCTGTCAACGTCGCGCGTGAGGCCCAGGAGCTGGAGATAGAGAACAACCGCTACTGGGCCCGCGTCTATGACCTTGAGGACGAGGTACCTGTCGACGTGCCGCTCAGCCGGGTCTCCCTCACCTCGAACCCCTGGTTCCGCTACGCCAAGACGAGCGCGAGCACGGAGGAGGGCTACCGCACGCTCTTCACCGCGGACGCCGTCCGGGACCTCATCTCCTACGGCGTGGGCTGCATCCTCGGCCGCTATAGCCTTGACCAGCCCGGCCTCATCCTCGCTGACCAGGGCTCGACCCTGGACGACTACCTGCGCAGCGTGCCGGAGCCGACCTTCCGACCGGATTCCGACGGCATCATCCCGGCGACCGACGGCGAGTGGTTCGAAGACGATATCGTCACCCGCTTCCGTGACTTCCTGGCCGTCGCCTTCGGGCGAGAGCACCTAGAAGAAAATGTTCGCTACATCGAGGACGTGCTCGGCAAGTCCTTGCGCCAGTACTTCGTCAAGGACTTCTACCCCGACCACTGCAAGCGGTACTCGAACCGGCCGATCTACTGGATGTTTTCCTCTCGACCGGACTCCCGGGCCTCGTTCCGGGCCCTCATCTACCTCCACCGCTACACGCCGTCGATGCTGGGCGCGGTGCTTGGCGACTACCTGCGTGACTACGAGGCGAAGCTGCGCGCCGAGGCCTCCCGCCTGGAGCGCACCGGCGCGGCTGCGGACCAGAAGCGGGCGGATGCCTACCGCCGCGCACTGACCGAGTGCGAGGACTACGAGCGCGACGTCCTCTACCCCCTCGCCTCCCGGGGCCTGGAGATCGACCTCGATGACGGCGTCCTCGTCAACTACCTCCGTTTCGGCCGAGCCCTGCAGAAGGTGACCGCCATCGAGAAGAAACGCCCCGACGCCACCACCTGGACCTGGCCCAACCACCCCCTCGCTTCCCAGGACGGCACCCGATGAGCCTAATGCGGATCCATAAGATCAAGAAGATTAAGAACTACCGCATCTTCCAGGAATGGGCGCCGAGTAGCGCGGTTGAGTTCGCTCGCGTCAACCTCATCTACGGACCGAACGGCAGCGGCAAGAGCACGCTCGCAAACCTCCTGCTCGGGTGTGCTACTCACGCAGCCGCCGAGCCCGAGGTAGGTGGCGGTAGTCAGGATGCGGTTAACGCCGGTTTATGTCTTCTTGGGACCATGGGTGACGGGACCTCGACCATCGAGATCGGCGTCGACGATTCCGAGTTCTGGCGCCGAGTCAGAGTCTTCAACAAGGACTTCGTGCGACACAATCTCGCGTTCGGTGCCGACGGCGGTCCGCAGCCCCAGGCTCTGCTAACCATCGGAAAGATCAATGTCGACGCCGAGGCTGAGTTGGCTGAGTTGCATCCCAAGCTGGACAAGGTGCGGTCTGAAATAGGTCCTGCCGAGAGGGCGGCGAAAAAGGCCGAGAAGTCAAAGGACGATCGCTTGACCGATATCGCAAGGGGTATTGGGAACAGTCTCACTGGAACGTCTCTCCCTGAGTATCAAGCTCGCAGTTATAGGCGCCCTAAAGTCGAGAGGTTGCTGGCGGATTTCGAGAAGGACTCGACCGTACTGGATGGTGCGTCGTTGGATGTCGCTGCCGACATTAAGACTGCGACCAGCGCCCCGATGAGGCATGTTGTCCTGCCGGAAAAAGGCGTTTTACTTGAGGGGGTCGGACTCAGGGAAGCGCGTTCACTGCTGGATAGCAGCATTCTCGACAACAATGTCATTGAAGAACTCAGTGGGCATCCTGATCGCGCTCGGTGGGTGCAGGAGGGCATTCCTCTTCACGGCGGGCGCGGCGACTGTCTGTTCTGTGGGCAAACGTTTACCTCGGAGCGGCGTGCTGCGCTCAATGCTCATTTCGACGAGTCGTACAGGCGCCTTCAGGAACAGATCGACAGGCTCGTTGGCCAATTCGAACTATCGGTGGAAGACTCTGCTAAGTACTTATCCTTGATCCCTGCTGACGAATCGGTCTACGAGGACCTGAGGGGGGAGTTCAAGCGGGCACGCCAGGCTTACCGGCAGGAACATGCCGCCTACCAGCGGGGGATTGAGGTGGTTGTGGCTGCGCTGAAGGCGAAGAAGAACAACCCTTTCAGTATTCCGGATCTTGGCCGGGGGCTCGATCTCGTCGCCCCCGATGTAGCGGCACTAGAGAAGGTCGTTGCCGTCCACTCGGAGAAGATCGACAGCCACGACAAGGACGCGCGCGCGGCCGCGCGCCGAGTCGAGCTGTATCACATCAAGAACTTCGTCGATGAGTACAAGCTTCTTAAGAAAGATCATGCGGACAAGGAGCGAGTCCGCAATGACCTGAAAGAGGAGGAGAGGCGCCTCAGCAAAAGAATAAGCGAGCTGGAGAACATTGACGGCGATCCGGTTCCGGGCGCGGATGAGCTGACCGACTATGTTGCGAGACTCCTGGGGCGGAATGAGCTCAGGTTCAGTGCGTCGGACGAGGGGAAGCGCTACACCATTGAACGCAACGGTGCTCCCGCGTCGAACCTCAGCGAGGGTGAGCAGACCGCCATTGCCCTCCTGTACTTCCTTGTGAGCGTCAGAAAGGACAAGGTCCAGGGGGGTCCGCCGATCGTCATCATCGACGACCCAGTTTCCAGTCTTGACAATGAGATTCTGTTCGGAGCCTCCGCACACATGTGGTCCGAACTGGTCGAGAACGACTACGCTGACCAGGTCTTCCTCATGACTCACAATTTTGATCTGTTTCGCCATTGGCTGACGCATCTCGAGGCCAGGCAGCGTCACGACGACTGCAACTACAAAGCCTACGAGATGCGTCCCGAGCATGTTCGACGAGGGCGAGAGCTATACGTTCGGCGTCCTGTTCTCTGCCGCTGGGAGACAGATAAAGAGCGTGCCAAGGTGTTGCGATCTGAGTATCACTTCCTCTTCTCGCGGGTAGCCCACGCGGTCGTTGACAGGAGTGGTGACGAGAGCATTGCGGACCAAATGAACGAACTGGTGCTCATGCCCAACGCCGCCAGACGCATGCTTGAGGCGTTCTTGAGCTTCAGGTGCCCCGGAAAGGTGGGATCGTTCCATGTCGCGTTGCAAGAACTCATGTGCAGAGATCATCACTTAGATGGCGGTGTCCGGACGCGTGTCGAGAGATATCTCCACGCTTACTCTCATTTTGACGGCGGCGATATTTCGCAACCGCTCAAGCTGACCGAAACCACGACCGTTCTCCGCTCACTGTTTCAGCTCATGCACCACGTCGATCCCGAACATGTGTCCGCGATGTGTACGGCTCTCGACATCGATGAACGCGAACTCCTAGGTGGTTCTGTGTCCGCATCGTCGGAAGGTACTGTCACATGACCGGCTACCTTACCCTCGGACAGGACGGGCGGGTCGTTGACCGGGAGGGCAAGACCCTGGAGCTCAAGCGGGACCTCAGCTCGCCCGCAGGCCCGCTGCGTACCATCACGGCCTTTGCCAACTCGGCGGGCGGACGCCTCGTCGTCGGTGTCGAGGACGACGGCACTGTCGTCGGCGTTGCTGACCCCCTCGCTGAGGAGGAGCGCGTCGCCAGCCTCATCAGCGATCACATCTCACCGCAGCTGGTCCCCGCCATTGATCTGATGACCCTCGGAGACAAGACCGTCCTCGTCGTCGACGTTCCCCTCAGTACCCGGCGCCCCCACTACATCACCCGGCAAGGCCCAGAGGCAGGTGTCTATGTGCGTCTTGGCTCCACCACCTGTCAAGCGGACCCGGCACTGGTCGCCGAGCTCGAACGCAACGCGCGGGGCGTCGCCTTCGAGGACCTGCCCGAGCCCCGTGCCGACCTCGCAGACCTTGACCTCGCTGTCCTGTCCGACATGCGTGGTCGGCCCACCGACGTCGACGACCTGCTCGCGCTCGGACTCGCAGCGCGGCAAGGAGACCGGGTTGTTCCCACGAACGCGGGAATCCTCGCAGCCTGCCCGGACCCAACCCGCTTCCTGCCCTCGGCCTGGATCCAGTGCGGACGCTTGCGCGGCCCGCATGGCACCGACATCTTCGACCAGACTGAGATTCATGGTCCCCTTCCGCTGGCCGTTGATCAGGCCATGGGCTTCCTCCTCAAGCACGCCTACAAGACTGCCGTCTTCGGTCAGGTTCGCCGCCGCGACGTGTACTCCATCCCCGTCGAGCCGGTCCGTGAGGTCATCGTCAACGCCTTGGCCCACGCCTCCTACGCTGAAAGGGGCACGCCCATCCGCATCGGCTTCTACGACGACCGCATCCAGGTGGACAGCCCAGGCCTGCTGCTGCCCGGAATGACCGTGGAGACCATGCGCCGGGTCTCGCGGCTGCGCAACCCGGCGCTGGCGCGCATCTTCCGTGAGGCCGGGATCATGGAGCAGTGGGGCACCGGTATCCAGCGGGTCTTCGAACAGGTCGCCAAGGCGGGTCTGCCCGAACCCGTCATCGAGGAGATCCAGGACCGTGTGCGGGTGACGATCTACGTGCCTAGCCACGACCCGGGCCAGGTGGGTGAGCAAGTGAGCAAGTCGAGTGAGCAAGTCATGGCGGTCCTCACCGCCGCTGACACTCCCCGATCTCGTTCCGAGCTGCTGGCCGCCATCGGGCTCGCCGACGCCTATGGGAACTACCGCCGCCATCTGCTCCCCCTCGTCGAGAAGGGGTACCTTGCCCGGACGATCCCCGCCAAGCCCAACAGCCGCCTCCAGCGCTACTGGCTCACAGACGCCGGCCGCGCCCACCTCGACAGCATCTCTGGAGACGCCGAATGAGCCCCTTGTCAACCATCGAGCACCAGCTGCGCGAGCGCTTTGCCCGGCCCGGGGAGGCCGGGCGCGTCGTCCTGTGGTCCGACCCGGAAGGCCGGTACGAGGACTCCGTCACGGAGCTCGTGCCCCCCGGTACCACCATCCGGCGTGTCGACAACAATGAGTTCGCCATCAAGAGAGAGATCTTTGCCAGGAGCCCCACGTGCAAGTTCCTCATCTACCGGAGTGGTTCCGAGCCGCAGACTCCGACGGACAACTGGCTGCTCGACCTGGAGCTCGCCTACGGCGTCTTCACTGCGGACCACGTCTCGCTCGTGGTGCAGGAGCTCGGGGGTGGCTCAGCGATGCGAGACGTCGTCGAGCGGTACCCACGTTTCTTTGAGAGCCAACGGCGCCAGCAGGCGCTCAAAAGCCGGCTGCGCCCGGACGACGACGCCACCGACATCGCCGCCTCAATGGTCGCTGTGCTCCTGGTCACAGAAGACCGTTCGCTAGACGCACTATGGCGGGCGTTGCTCACCGAGAACGCGCAGGGCAGATCCACCGGCATTGATGAGATCACCCGCCTTGGGCTTGACACCTTCCACTGGGAAGGGACCCGCCACATCTACGGGTACAGTGAAGCGACCCCGACCGTGGATGACTTCGTGCTGTGGCTCTTCCAGCGAGCCTGGGAGGGATTCGCTCCCACCGGCCCGGAGCGAGCCGACGAGTACCGCAACATTCGCCGTGACTTCAGCACCTGGCGCCACGATCTACGTTTCGCAGACTCCTATCGTGCCCTCGCCTCATACGCGGCCGACGAGCTTGGAATCGCCGATCGCGTGACCGACCTGGAGCTGGGTGACCTTCTATCGCGCACGACCTTCCTGGAGGTGGACCAGGAGATCGCCCGGCGGCTCGCCCAGGGGGTCGAGTGCCGCACCCTGTCGGACAAGCAGGTGCAGGAGGCTGTACAACGACGCACCGAGTCGATCTGGTACCACGACGTCCAGCATGTCTATGAGGCGCTCGCCGCCGCCTCCACCCTGCTGTCACTCACCGGCACCGGCTCCTGGGACATGTCCTCACCCTCCGAAGGCGTCGAGCGCTACGCACAGGAGTGGTACGCCGTCGACCAGGCCTACCGACGCTTCCACCGGCACCTGGACCAAGCGGACACTGACCTTACTGCGGACCTCGACCAGCTGAGGGCTCTCGTCGAGCGCGCCTACCTCGACGACTACCTCGATCCTCTTGGCCGATCCTGGCAGCAGCAGGTGAACACGATGGAGCGATGGGAGATCTTTGGCATCCCGTCAGCCCGGTCCTTCTTCTCCGCGAAGGTGAATGCTAATTGGCTGAGTAAAGGCCACAAGGTCGCTGTGATCGTCTCCGACGCACTGCGCTACGAGGTTGCCGAGGAGCTCGGCCGACGCATCCGTCAGGAGGACCGCTTCACGGCCGCCCTCACCCCCATGCTCTCCCGCCTGCCCTCCTATACCCAGCTGGGCATGGCCTCCCTCCTGCCCCACAAGGCTCTTACCTTCACCGACAGGGCGGCTGTCGAGGTCGACGGCGCCCCCAGTGACGGCACCGGCAACCGCGCCGCGATCCTCGCCGCTGTTGGCGGAACCGCTGTCCAGGCAAAAGACCTTCTGAGCATGCGCCAGGCTGAGGCGCGAGACCTGGTCAAGTCGCACCAATTGCTCTACGTCTTCCACAACCAGATCGACACCACCGGTGAGAAGCAACCGACGGAGACTGATACCTTCCGTGCCTGTGACGACGCCATCGCTGAGCTCATCAAGGTCATGAAGAAGCTCGTCAACGCCAACGTCAACAACATCCTCGTCACCGCTGACCACGGCTTCCTCTACCAGGACACGCCCCTGTCCGAGCGCGACTACCTCTCGGTCAAGCCCCACGGCGACACCCTCCTGAGCGTCAACCACCGCTTCGTCCTGGGGCGCGGTCTCAAGCGTGACCAGGCCTTCACCACTTTCACCTCCGCCCAGCTCGGGATGACCGGTGACATCGAGGTCCAGGTGCCTGCCTCGGTCCACCGCATCCGTGCGGCGGGATCGGGTGTGCGCTACGTCCACGGTGGAGCGTCTTTGCAGGAGGTCGTCATCCCTGTCCTCGCTGTCAACAAGCGCCGCACCTCGGACGTCCGGCAGGTGTCCGTGAGAATCATGCCCGAGACCGACCGCATCACCACCGGACAGATCACGGTCATGCTCTACCAGCAGGAACCGGTGACAGAGAAGGTCAAGGCAAGGCGCCTCATTGCCGGTCTCTATGCCGGTGAGACCCTCATCTCCGACGAGGTCGCCATCGACTGCTCACAGACCTCCCAGGAGGGGCGTGACCGCTTCTTCCCCGTCACCCTCGTGCTGAGCAAGGAGGCCGACGCCTACAACGGCAAGGAGGTCGAGCTCAGACTGCACGAGCCGGTTGGTACCTCCCAGCGCCGCCCCTACCCCGACAGGGCGCGATTCACATTGGTGCGCACCTTCACGAGCGACTTCGGCACCGACTTCGACTTCTAGGAAGAGACAGAGATGATCAACTCAGAGCTGTCCGCTCATGAGCCCGGACCTGTGGAGGCACCACGTGCCAGTCAGAGCCCGACCGCCAACACGCCGTCGGAGCTGGACCGTAAGATCGCAACCGCCTTCCCCGGCGTCGTCGTCCGAAAAGACCTCGTCAAGGCCGTTAAGGGCAATGCCATCGTGCCCACCTACGTGCTGGAGTACCTCCTGGGGCAGTACGCGGCCACCGATGACGAGGCGACCATTCGCACCGGCATCGAACAGGTGCGCTCCATCCTCCGCGACCACTACGTCCACCGCGGTGAGAACCGGCTGGTCCAGTCCCGCATCCGTGAGAAGGGGCGGCACCGCATCATCGACAAGGTCTCCGTCTCTCTCAATGAGCGCCAGGACATCTACGAGGCCGAGTTCTCCAACCTCGGCATCTCCCGCGTCGAGATCGGTGCCGACACGGTGCGGGACCATTCCAAGCTCCTCACCGGCGGCGTGTGGTGCATCTGCGACATCGTCTACGCCCACTCCGGGGACCCGAAGGAGGTCCCCTGGCGGCTTCACTCCCTTAAACCCATCCAGCTCTCCCGACTCGACCTCCAGTCCTACACCGACACGCGCGAGCAGTTCACCACCCAGGAGTGGATCGACCTGCTCATCCAGTCCATCGGCTTCAACCCCGAGATGCTCGGCGCCCGCACCAAGCTCCTCCACCTCGTGCGCCTCGTCCCCTTCGTCGAACGCAACTACAACCTCATCGAGCTCGGTCCCAAGGGAACCGGTAAGTCCCACATCTACTCCGAGTTCTCCCCGCACGGGATGCTGATCTCCGGGGGAGAGGTGACGGTGCCCAAGCTCTTCGTCAACAATGTCAACGGGAGGATCGGACTCGTCGGCTACTGGGACTGCGTCGCCTTCGACGAGTTCGCCGGCCGCAAGAAGCGGGCGGACCGGGCGCTCGTCGACATCATGAAGAACTACATGGCCAACAAGTCCTTCTCCCGCGGTGTCGAGACCCTCGGAGCGGAGGCCTCGATGGTCTTCGTGGGCAACACCGCCCACACCGTGCCCTACATGCTCAAGAACTCCGACCTGTTCGACGAGCTCCCCGACCAGTACCACGATCCCGCCTTTCTCGACCGCATCCACAGCTACGTACCGGGGTGGGAGTTCGAGCAGATTCGCGGCGAGATGTTCTCCACCGGCTACGGATTCGTCGTCGACTACTTGGCAGAGGTCCTCAAGTTCCAGCGCGACCTTGACTACTCCGACCGCTACCAGGAGCACCTCAGCCTCTCCGAGGATATCTCGACTCGCGACCGGGACGGTATCCACAAGACCTTCTCCGGGCTGATGAAGCTCATCCACCCCTCCGGACAAGCCGGAGCAGACGAGATCGAGGCCCTCCTGAGGGTCGCCATCGAGGGTCGCAAGCGGGTCAAGGACCAGCTCGTGCGCATCGACGGAACTATGACCCCGGTGCGTTTCGGCTACAGCACCGTCCAGGGTTGGCAGGAAGTCAGCACTGTTGAGGAGCAGGAGTATCCAGAGCTGTACCACCGAGATGGTGTTGTAGATCATGACGACATCGTTGATAACACGCGCGCTCGTGAGGCTACGGGTAACTGCGGCGACACTGAGTCTGAGGGCGACGGGGTGACTCGAGAACCACAGAGAACAGCTCCTGAGCTAAGGGAGGGTCCCATATCCTTTACTGAAGGGCGACGAGGATTCAGTTACGACCGATTCTTCGGCCCGTACCTGCGCGGAGCGACACGCATCAAGATCGTCGACCCGTACATCAGGCAGCCGCACCAGGCGCGCAACCTCATTGAGCTCATTGAGACGATCGCTAAAGTGACCGACCGCGCGACCGAGGTCACCGTACATCTCACCACGAAGACGGACACGACTCCGGAGCACGCACGCAAACAGGTGGAGAACCTCGAGACGATCCGTCACAACGCAGCGGCGGCAGGCATCGCCTTCAACTATGCCTTCAAAGACTCCATCCACGACCGCTCCATCACCGCCGATACCGGGTGGCTGATCGTGCTCGGGAGGGGGCTTGACGTTTTCCAGCCCTTTGACACGAGTTGGTTCGACCTCCGCCTGCGCCAGCAGGTCTACCGCCAGGTCAAGGAGTTCACCATCACCTACGTCCGCCAGGGTGACCGGGACGGGCTCTGACGAGGGGTGCGTGGCACGAGGGGGCGGCGCCGCCGCCCTACCCTCGCCCTCCAAATTTGTGCGAACAATCCCCTTGGTCGCATGTCCTGACGAACTACAGTAGAACCGTAGGGCCCCTCGCCCGAGCGCTCCGGCAGGAGCGCCCGAGGGCCCATGAGACTCAGGAGTCATCAACGATGAAGACGATCTCCCAGTGGATCAACGGCCGGCACTACGAGGGCAGCCCCGTCGGCCGGCTCCCGATCGAGAACCCCGGGACCGGCGAGATCGAGGCCGAGCTGCTGCAGGCCTCCGACGCCGACCTCGACCACGCCGTCGAGGTGGCCCGCCGCGCCCAGAAGGAGTGGGCGAAGGTCTCGCTGGCCAAGCGCACCGCCATCATGTTCCGCATGCGCCAGCTGGTCCTGGACCACCAGGACGAGATGGCCAAGATGATCGTGGCCGAGCACGGCAAGAACTACTCCGACGCCGTCGGCGAGATCCAGC
>ERZ772967.925-NODE-925-length-21249-cov-8.935265_pt1 | contig 21249 bp, 18 predicted proteins | sample MGYA00511677_ERZ772967 | MGnify/ENA primary metagenome ERZ772967 (study PRJEB29015, sample SAMEA2737931) | human oral metagenome | biome: human oral; feature: human-associated habitat; material: dental | place: China | collected 2146 ...
TCATGATGGGGGCGCCGACGATGATGGTCAGGGTGGTCTGGACGATCGTCTGCACTTGCAGGACGTCGTTGGTGTTGCGGGTCAGCAGCGACGAGGCCCCGAAGTCGCGCATTTCGCGGGTGGAGAACGACAGGGCGCGGTCGAAGATGGCGGCCCTGAGGTCGCGGCCCAGCGACATGGCGGTGAGGGCGCCGAACCAGGTGGCGCCGATCTGCCCCGCCGCCTGCACCAGGGAGAACAGCAGCATCAGGGCGCCGCTGCGCCAGATCAGGTCGGTGTCGCCCTTGACGACGCCGTCGTCGATGATCTGTGCGTTCAGGTTCGGCAGGTACAGCGACATGGCGGTCGCCAGCACCTGGAGAACCAGGATGGCCAGCAGCTCCCTCCAGTACGGCTTCAGATGCGTGAATATCAGCCGGTTGAGTCGTTTGATCACAGGGAATCCTTACTGCGGGCCCCGTCGAGGGCGAGGCGCGCCAGGGTGGCGGGGTTCAAGCTGGTATCGGGAGATCTGCCGTGCGCGTACCCCATGGCCAGGGTGATGACGAGGTGGGCGAAGTCCTTGACCGGGATCGTCAACTGGGTCTCGTGCGGGGCCAGGCGGTCACGCATCCAGCCCGCGATGTCACGGACCCGGGCCTCCCACAGCTCCATGATCCGGAACCGGATCTCGTCCTGGTCGCCGCCCCGGTGCGGTCGGGGGATGAAACGTCCGAAGGTGGTGACGTAGTCGGCGGCGGTGGACAGACACACCTCGGTGGTCTCGTCGATGGTCGTGGTGGCGGGGGCCGCGGCGAAGATGTCGGCGAGCCGCTCGGGGGAGAGGTGGTCGGCGATGGTGGCGGCGATGAGGTCACGTCGGGTCGGGAACACCCTGAACAGGGTTCCCTCGGCCACCTTGGCGGCCTCCGCCACCTGCCGGGTGGTCACCTCTGGGCCGTGGTCCAGGATCAACTGGCGGGTCGCGGCAATCAGCGACGCCCTCCGCTCAGCAGGCGGAAGAGGTCGGGCACGGGTCATCACGACGCACCAGTGTATGAGTGAGTGCTCACTCATTCAAGGTGGGGTAGGCTGCTCTCCTGTTCCCCGGGAACGGGGGTGACCCAACTGCAGAAGTGGGGGGGGAGTTTTCCCCACGAGAGTGGGGTTTGATGCCGGGGCGGCCGGTCCTACGGGGTTGGGTAGGAGGTCCTTGGAAGTGTGGAGGTTGGAGAGATCAAATACTGCCAAAGCTGGGGGAGAAAATGAGGGGGTTGCATGATCGCTGCGCTTGTGATTAAATGACTTCGGGGCCGTCGTTGGCGCGACAGCCCCGAAGTGAGCCGGGTAGGGCTCTTGCTTGCTATAGCTTGGGCAATTCTACCCGACTCCTTGCCATGGATCAATTTCCTGGATGGAAGGAGTATTATGTGTTTTCCCGTGGGTAAGTCCAGTCGTTGTCGGTTTGTCGGTACGCCTGATGGTGTGTGTCACGATCTTATCAAGAAGCATCCTGCATGTGGGGTGGAGGCGTTCTTGGAGTTTAATGAAGCTGTTGGTTTCGACCCCGATGACATTTCGCAGGCTGAGGTAGAAGGCCGCGTGCCCTGCCCCAGATGTTTCAGCTGACATTCAACGTCATGCTGGGCGACCCCCGGGTATCGTCCCGGGGGAAACATCACTACAATGATGAAAGCCATGAGTGGGAAAGCGGTCTGAAGACGCTTCACAGGTGTTTCTTCGGGACATGTTGATGGGCTGTTCGTGCCTGTCGGAAAACCTGATTGGCGCCTGATGACTGGTCGCATCATGCCGCTTTCCTCTTGTGGTTGCAGTTTCTATTAGTTTTCCCAAGGGAGGGAAGAAACAAAATGGCACGTCCGTGCCCGGGGGCTCCTGTCCCCGAACCCAAGGACCTGAAACCTCCATCTTTTCCTGATCCGCAACCGGACCTGACCGGAGCCGCTCTCTCGGAACTGACGCTCTCCTTCTGGGCCAAGAGCGGCAAATCAGATCCGACGACCTGGCTGTCCGTGAGCCAGCACCTGATGGATGCCGCCGATGTCGTGGGGCTGCTCTTCGACCACTACCTGTCGGAGCATCACCGTCGGCTCCTGGCGTCGGTTTGGGACGGTGACACGTCCAAGGCGCGAGCAGCACTGGTTTTCCAGGCGGGTGTTCACGATGTCGGGAAGATCTCGCTTCACTTCTGCTGCCAGCACACCGGACTCGCGGAGTTCGTCCGTGAACTTGGCCTGCCCGTCCCGGAGAAGAGGGACGTGCAAGACCGCGAGCATCTTCCGCACGGATTCGCCAGCCAGTTCGCGCTGGTGGAGGCCGTGGCGGCCGGTGGCGGCAAGAGAAGTCGCGCCGTCCAGTGGGCTGTTGTCGTCGGCGTCCACCATGGCCGCTATCCCGATCGAGCGGTTCTCAGAGTGGCTCGCGAGGCATATGAGGGAGGACCCGGCTGTCGGGGACGCGAGTCCCGCTGGCACGAATCCAGGCAGGAGACCATCCGCTGGATGGCCCGTCGGTCAGGTTTCCCTATCGAGAACTGTGCTGAGACGGCGCTGCCCGAACTGCCGATCAGTGTGGCCGCCGCCTATTCCTCGGTGGTCGTCATGGCGGATTGGCTCGCGTCGAACGAGGACTACTTCCCCCTCCTTCCCCAGGAGGAGCGCCGGGAGCAACTGAACCCGGTGGAACAGCGGCAGAGAGTCGAGCGGGGATGGTCGCGGGCGAAAGTGCTGCCCCCCGTGAGAGCCCCGAGGCGCGAGGAGGCGAACCTTCGCGACCACTATCGCCACAGGTTCGGTTGGGGCCCCGAGATGCACCCGTCCAGGGCCCAGCAACGGGCGGTCGAGATCGCCAACGATGGCGACCCGGACCTCATGATCGTCGAGGCCCCTCCGGGATCGGGAAAGACGGAACTGGCCTTTGCTGCTGCTGAAGGACTGATGCGGAAACGCGGGCTGCAAGGGGTGATGATTGCCCTTCCTACGCAGGCCACCACCGATGCCATGTATGCCCGTTCCGTGGATTGGCTGAGATCCATTCTGGAGGATAGCCCCCAGGAGATCGGCGTCCACCTGGCGCACGGCAAGAACGACCTCAACGAGGGTTTCCTCTCGCTTTTCGGTAGGCGACAAACCCCCGTGCAGGTGTACGACGACGAATCTGGTGGCGGCAGGGAGAACGGCCTACTGGCCAGCAGATGGATGGCGCTTCGGTGGCGCGCCACCCTGTCGCCGGTCGTCGTAGGGACGATCGATCAGGTGCTGCTGGCCGCTCTGAAATCGCGACACGTCCTGATGCGTCACCTGGGGTTGATGGGCAAGGTGGTGATCATCGACGAGGTGCACGCCGCCGACACCTACATGGAGGTGTACCTGGAGACGGCACTCACCTGGCTCGGGCTGTACCGGGTACCCGTCGTGCTGCTCTCGGCCACGCTCCCGTCGGATCGTCGGCGTGGCCTCGTCGCCGCCTACCGTCGCGGACGCACCCACGGCGAACTGGGTGACGATCCCGGCCTGGAGGGTGATATCGGGTACCCGGTGATCACCACCGTGGGTGAGGAGGGCCGCGCCGTTCACCGCGAGGTGGTCTCGGGAGGCGGTGTTCACACACCCAAACGAATCGTCCCGCTCGATGTGGTCGACGAGAATTCCTTGGCGGACCTGTTGTGGGAGAAAACAAGAAAAGGCGGCTGCGCCGTCGTCATACGCAACACGGTCAGAGCAGCCCAGGAAACCTACGACGTCTTGGCGCAGAGGTTCGGCACCGATGAGGTCACGCTGCTGCACTCGCGTTTCCTGGCCTGCGATCGGGTGGAACGCGACGAACGGATGCTGCGCCTCTTCGGCAAGGACGGTTCCAACCGTCCCGGGCGACACATCGTGGTCGCCACCCAGGTCATCGAGCAGAGCCTGGACGTCGATTTCGACATGATGATCACCGACCCGGCCCCCATGGACCTCGTATTGCAACGGATAGGTCGCCTGCACAGGCACCCGGGGAGGAAAAGACCGGCGGGGTTGGAGGAGGCCGTCTGCCACGTTATCGTCACCGACCGCAGCGCCTCGCCGTGGGGCTACGGACGCGGCAGCGAGGTCGTCTACGGGGCGTATCCGCTTCTCAGATTCCTCGGTGTCCTGGCTGATCACCCCGACGGAATTGTGGTCGAGGAACCCGGCGACTACGCGGCCTACACACAGCTCGCCTACTCGACGAAGAAAGTCGGTCCACGATCGTGGGCGGAAGCCATCGGAAAAGCCCGGGAGAAACAGGATGCTGAGAACAGCAGGTCGATTTCCAAGGCTCGCGGCTACTGCCTGGATGGGCTCAAGCTGCCGACGTGGAAGGCGGACGCCTTGGTGTCCTCGTTCGCCGGGAACGCGGCGACGGGGGATGAGGGCCTGAACAAGGAAGGCATTTGTGCCCAGGCGGCGGTGCGGGACACGGAAGACCAGATTCCCGTGCTCATCGTGCCTTTGGATCCCTCGATGGGAAACGTCCCGATCATTCCCCCGTGGCTGGAGGACGAGGACGGTATTCCGGTGGTACTGGACGTCGGAACCTGGCCCAGCGCCGAGCATGTGAGGCAGGTGCGATCCTGGAGCGTCTCGCTGCCACCGTGGTCCTTCAGGGACAAAGGCGATGTCCTCGACGAGACCATCGAAAAAATTGTCAGCGCCATCTGGGATTGTGAAATCACTCGGAACTGGGAGTGGCTCGAACACCCCCTGCTCAGGGGCGAGCTGATCCTCCCGATGAGCCGTGTGGACGCGTACTCGACTCGCCTGGAGACGGAACTACACAACCGCAAACTCGTATACACCCAGGAGAAAGGGCTGGAGGTGCAGGAACTTGACCGAATGTGACTACAACCTGCTGGACGAGGAATGGATCCCCGTCCTGCTCACGGACGGCGGCGTGGAAAAGGTGGGGATCCTCGGGGCGTTCGAACGCGCCTACGACATCGAGGATCTCGCCTGCGAGCTGCCGACGCAGAAGATCGCCATTCAACGCGTGCTCCTGGCCATCTGCTACCGGGTGGCGCCTTTGGAGGACGAGGAGGACTGGAAGAACCTGTGGCGTGCAGGTTTGCCGACGGATGCGATCCGCGCCTATCTGGAGAAGTGGCGTGACCGCTTCTACCTGTTCGGCGGAAGGCATCCGTTCATGCAGGCCCCAGATCTGCGCACACCGAAGGATGCGGTGTCCGGGCTGGAGAAGATCGTCGCCGACGTCCCGAACGGCGAACAACTATTCACCACCCGTCACGGACAGGCCCTGAAGCGCATCACCCCCTCGGAAGCGGCTGCCTGGGTAATCCACACGCAGGCATACGATCCCTCAGGCATACGCTCGGGCGCCGTCGGCGACGATGACGCGAAAAACGGCAAGGGATATCCCATAGGCCCCGCGTGGTGTGGGCAGACCGGTGCCGTCTGGCTCCGGGGTGGCAACCTCGAGGAGACCCTGATGCTGAACTTGGTCCCCGCGGACGCTGGATACCTTCAGGGACCATCCCCGCAAAGCGACGAGGCGGCCTGCACGTGGGAATCGGAGGTGGTTGAAACCGCGGTGCGGCGTGACTACAGCAGGGATGGAAAACCGGACCCGAACGGGATCGGCATTCCCCGGCTGCTCACCTGGCATTCCCGGCGGATGCGCCTGCACGGCGACCGCGATGGCGTGACCGGGGTGGTCCTGGCCCAGGGCGACAAGCTGGGGCCGCAGAACATGCAGCGTTTCGAACTCATGAGCCTGTGGCGATACTCCCAGCCACAGTCCAAGAAGTTCAAGGAACACGTCTACATGCCTGCCAAGCACGAGCCGGGACGGGCCTTCTGGCGGAACCTGCCATCCACCCTGCCGGTGACCGAGAAAATCTCTGGCTTCGATAAGCAGGAGCAGCAGAAGTTCCAGCAGTCCGCCACCCTGCTCTTCCAAGCAGGTTTGGACACCTCGGATCTGGAACGTTTTCCGGTGCGCATCCGGCTTGAAGCAGTCGGAATGACCTATGGCGCCCAAGAGGCCGTCATCGAGGACCTCTACCACGATCAGATGACCTTGGCGAAGGTGCTGTTGGAAGAAGAACGCAAGGAACTTGCCTACTCGGTGAAGCAGCAGGTCCTCGCCGTCGAAGAGGTTGCCAAGGCCATCGGAATCCTGGGGGCCAACCTCTCCAGGGCAGCCGGAGAAAGCGGGGACGGCGCGGGGGAGGGCGCCCAGAAACGGGCCAAGGAGAGTTTCTTCGCACTGATCGATGATCCGTTCCGTTCCTGGCTGGCGTCACTCGACGGGAACAGTGATGTCGACGACAAACAGCGGGAATGGACCGAAACCGCCCGGAAAATAGCGAAACAGGTCGCCAGTGAGCTGGTCGCATCCGCCCCCCGCTCCGCGATCACAGGACGAGACACTGGCATGACCTACATGAGCAGCGGAATCGCCGAGAACTTCTTCAACAAGGCACTGAACAAAGCACTGCCACCCCTCAAATCCATGAAAGGAGAGAACAAGTGACCGCGGAAACCGTGGATACCACCCCGACCGATGAATCCGAGAACGCGGACTGGAACGGTCCCCTGCGTTCAGCAGACGACGTCAAGAAACGAGTGCGCAGCGTGATCAGGCTGCGACAGAAAAAGGACTCGGCCGCGGTGGCCGCCCGCGCCCACCTGCGTTCCGCCGCCGGACGAGAGGTCGGGGACGTGCCCGCCATCTGGTCATACACCCTCGACAGCGGGTCGGAGAAAGAGCTGGGACAGAAACCAACCAGAGGAGAGCGCGCCGTGCACACCGCGCTCACGCTGTGGGCCCTGCACCAAGGATCGAACGATGCTCCCATGAACAGCACATGGAAACACGAACGCACCATCGGCGCTTCCGTTCGCAGACTGGCGTACTCCGACATGGGAGGTCGTGAGCGAGCTGAAGAGCATCCCATCTACAAGCGGTTGTGCGCCATGATCGCCGCCCCCACCTTCGAATCCTTGACCGTGCACGCGCGGGGCCTGGTCAGCATGCTTGGCAGCGCGGAAATCCCGATGGACTACGGACGTTTCGCGGCGGACCTTTACAACTGGCAGAAACCGGAGCGTCGCGCTGGCGTGTTGCGCCAGTGGGGCCGTGATTTCGCCCGGACCCCCGCCGATGAGGAACAAACCGGCTCCTCCACCACAACCTCTATCCCCGAATCCAACTGAATTGAAAGGAACCACTTCCATGACACGTTTCATCGACATTCACGTCCTGCAGACCCTTCCCCCGTCCAACCCGAACAGGGACGACACCGGAGCCCCGAAATCGGCCACCTTCGGTGGTGTTCGCCGCATGCGGATCTCCTCCCAGGCCGTGAAGCGGGCCACCCGCCAGGACTTCATCGATTCCCTTCCGGACGGAAACCGGGGAATCCGCACCAAGCGGGTCGTCGAGGTGCTGAGGGACGCTGTAGTCCAGCGTGATCCGGCATTGGCTGAGATCGCCGCAGGCTTGGCGGAGATGGCACTCACTGAGATGGGTTTCAAACTGAAGGAACCTCGTCGCAACAAATCCGAAGAGATGACCGACGAGCAGCTCAAGGAAGCCGGATTCCTGGTGTTCCTCTCCGCCAAACAGGTCGACCACGTGGCGGACGCCATCGTCTCTGTTGCCCACGCCGACGATGCGAAGAAGGCGTTCAAGGAACTCAAACCCAGGAACCTGGCCGATGTCGACCACTCCGTCGACATTGCTCTTTTCGGGCGAATGGTGGCGGAACCCAACAGCCTCAACGTCGATGCCGCCTGCCAGGTGGCGCACGCGCTGGGGGTGGGGGCCGTCGAGTCGGAGTTCGACTACTACACCGCCGTGGATGACGCGAAGAACGCCGACGACGAGGCGGACGAGGGTGCGGGCATGATCGGTTCCATCGAGTTCGCATCGGCGACGCTCTACCGCTACGCGACCATCAACCTCGAACTGCTCAAGGAAAACCTGGGTTCCGAGCAGGTGGCTGATGAGGCCGTGAAGGTCTTCATCGACAGTTTCGTGCGTTCCATGCCCACCGGGAAGATCACCACCTTCGCGAACCGGACGTTGCCCGATGCGGTCCTGGTTCAGGTGCGTGACGATCAGCCGATCAACCTGGTCGGTGCCTTCGAGAGTCCCGTCGTGGCTGACCAGAAGGGTTTTGTCGAGCCGGCCGTGAAAGAGTTCGTCGGCTTCGAGAAGGAACTGCGCGAGGGCAGCGGCCTGCTGCCCGAGAAGTCCCTCGTCGCCTGGACTGTCGCACGCGCCCAGGGGATCGGGGACCTCGGGGAGCGTGTCCCGCTGGTGGACCTGGGTGAGGCAACGGTCGCGGCGCTTCGGGACGCTCGATGAGCAAGGTCCTCGTACTCAGGCTGGCAGGCCCCATGCAGTCATGGGGCTCCTCCAGCCGTTTCACTCGACGCTCCACGGAGGCCTTCCCGACGAAGAGCGGCATTGTGGGACTGCTCGCAGCTGCTCAGGGGAGACGCCGCACCGACCCCATCGAGGATCTCGCGAATCTGAGGATGGCGGCGCGTGTGGATCAGCCCGGTGAGCTGCTGCGTGATTTTCACACGGCACACCGTGAAGGAAGCCCCATGCCCCTCTCGGATCGTTTCTACCGGGCGGATGCGGTTTTCGTAGCATTCGTCGAGGGGCCGGCAGAGCTCATCGAGGGACTGGCCGAGGCCCTCCGACGACCAGTTTTCCCGCTCTACCTGGGAAGACGGTCCTGTCCCCCGACCATGCCCTTGTTCCTACAGGTGCACGAGGGCAGGGCGTGGGAGATCATCACTCAGCTGCCGTGGCAGGCTGCTCGTTTCTGGCAGCAGCAGAAAAAGCGGGAAGAACACGTCTCCCTGCGGGTGGTGGCCGACAAGGGAATTCTCCCGGATGATGAGCCGTCGTCGTCCTCCCACAGCCTGCAGGACGTACCCGTGAGCTTTGACTCCACACGGCGCCTCTACGGGCTGCGTTCGGTCGATGAAACGCGGGTGACGATCCACAATCCGCAGTATGAAAAACCCAAGGAATCGCCGGCCCCGAGGCCCGGCGGTCACGATCCCATGGCGGTGATCTGATGTATCTCACACGTGTGTACCTGAACCCATACCGTCGCGGTTGTCGACACCTGGTGTCGTCTCTCCAAAGGCTGCATGCGGCTGTTCTCGCCAGCTTCCCCCCGGGAGTTCTCCAAACGGAAGGTGAGGGCAGGGTGCTGTGGCGGCTGGACAGGCCGAACGACAACCGCCGGGCCAGCAGAAGTGCAGGCACGGATGTGAGTCCTGGGCTCTGCCTCTACATTTCCTCGCCGGCGGCCCCCGATCCTGCTGCTCTCGTCGAGCAGGCGGGATACGAGACCGAGGGAGGGGTCGTGGTGAAGAAACTCGACGATTTCCTGGCCACGTTGGAGGAAAACCAGGTGTGGGGGTTCCGCATCACGGTGAACCCGACCTATCGCCGCACGGACGATGACGGCAGGAAGCGGCTCCTGGGACACGTCACCGTGGCTCAACAGACGCAGTGGCTGTTGGATCGTGCGGAGGTAAACGGATTCCAGATCCCGATGTCTGCTGAAGTTGGCGGGGACCTGCCGGTTCTCGAGAACGAGGCGGGCGAACGAGTGGACGGAAGGAATCTGCTGGTTTCCCTGGTTGATCGACGTGTCGAGAACTTCGTCCGGGTGAAGGGTGAGGACAAACGCCCTGTCACTCTCAAGTTGGCGACCTTCCAGGGGACTCTCAAAGTGACCGATCCGCGGGCCTTGCGGTCGGCGCTCGCCAATGGAATCGGTAGGGCCAAGGGCTACGGGGCTGGCCTGTTGACGTTGGCGCGGCCATGAGGGACATACCGGGAGCGCGGCCTCCGGCTCCGAAAGACCTGGTTCGGATCCGGGACCGCCTCACTTTCTTGTACGTGGAAAGGTGCACGGTGCATCGGGACTCCAACGCGATCACCGTGACCGACGCCAGAGGCGTGGCCCATGTTCCAGCTGCCGCGTTGTCCGTCCTGATGATCGGGCCGGGGGTACGTGTCACCCACAGCGCCATGTCCGTCCTGTCGGAGAGCGGCGCCACCACTGTGTGGGTGGGGGAGAACGGTGTGCGTTACTACGCTCACGGTGTTCCTCCGTCGAGGTCCTCCCGTTTGTTGGAGGCGCAGGCCAAGGCCGTGAGCGACCCAGTTTTGCGGGCTTCGGTGGCCAGACAGATGTATCTCATGCGGTTCCAAGGTGAGAACGTTGAAAACCTGAGTATTCAGCAGCTTCGGGGTCGCGAGGGAGCGCGAGTCAGGAAACTGTATCGGCGAAGCTCCAAACGTACGGGGGTGCCGTGGGACGGTCGTGAATACGACCCGGATAATTTCGACAATTCCTCCTTGGTGAATCAAGCTTTGTCCGCGTCGAACTCTGCGCTGTACGGGCTGATTCACGCGGTGATAGTCGCGTTGGGATGCGCCCCGGGTTTGGGTTTTGTCCACACCGGTAATTACCGTTCTTTCGTGTATGACATCGCTGATCTGTACAAGGCTGATCTCTCCATACCTGTGGCCTTTGATGTCGCCTTGGAGAACCCGGAGGCGGGAGTCGGTACCGAAGCGCGGAGACGCATGCGGGATGCCATCAGGGAAAGCAGAATCCTGGAACAGGCGGTTCGCGACATCAAAGAACTGCTGAGCAGGGGCGGCGCTTCTCCGGAGGAGGATGATGAGGACCTGATCGTTGATGACCTGCATCTCTGGGACGATCTTCTGGGAACGGTTGCGGCCGGTGTCTCTTATGCCGAGTGGTGAGCTCTGATGGTTGTTCTGGTCCTGTCAGCTGTTCCGGATGGGTTGCGTGGCCACGTGACCAGGTGGCTGCTGCAGATCTCGCCGGGCGTGTTCGTGGGTAATCTCAGCGCGCGGGTTCGGGAGAGGCTGTGGCAGATCGTTACTGAGACGATGGGAACCGGGCGGGCAATCATGGTGTTCCGCGCCAGGAACGAGCAGGGTATGTCCTTCCTGACATGGGGTGATCCATGGATACCAGCCGACTACGAGGGGCTGACCCTGATGGTCCGCCCAGGTCCTTCAGGCGACGAGCCAGACGACTCGCCCCGCCAGGAGGGCGGCCGTCGCAGACGCGGGGCGAGCGACTTCGAGAAGCGGAGACGTGCGAGGAGGGGGTTCCCAAGATCCGACAGGTCCGGCTGATAAAATCCCTTGTCAGCAAGTGTATTCCCCGCGAGAGCGGGGATGATCCGTCCGAAGCCTTTCGGCCCCCACCGAAGCCAGCGTATTCCCCGCGAGAGCGGGGATGATCCGTTAGCTCACAGTACGAAGAGGGGGGAAGAGTGGTATTCCCCGCGAGAGCGGGGATGATCCCTCGGCCATTCGGGACTCAAGCATATCAACGCGGTATTCCCCGCGAGAGCGGGGATGATCCGCCCTTGACCTCGGCCACGCGATCCCCAAAACCGTATTCCCCGCGAGAGCGGGGATGATCCGTTCGGCTACTTACACGTGGTGGGACATCGAGGGTATTCCCCGCGAGAGCGGGGATGATCCGGCCGAGCATGGCCCTACGGTACTTCACCGCTGGTATTCCCCGCGAGAGCGGGGATGATCCCAACCCTGTCGGGCATGTCCCCCGCGCGGTTCCGTATTCCCCGCGAGAGCGGGGATGATCCGTCCAAGCGGTGATAGACACCTGCGGGGACCGCGTATTCCCCGCGAGAGCGGGGATGATCCCACGCCGCCCATGCAGCACGTCACCCCGCCGCCGTATTCCCCGCGAGAGCGGGGATGATCCCGATTTCTAGATGCAGGGTGGCGGCTGATGGGGGTATTCCCCGCGAGAGCGGGGATGATCCGCCATGGCCAACATACTGGCCGGCCCCAACCCAGTATTCCCCGCGAGAGCGGGGATGATCCGTTGGCGCCGCGAAACTCCGTGCCGGGGAGGGAGTATTCCCCGCGAGAGCGGGGATGATCCCCTAGGTGACATCACCCGAATCAACTGGCAGGAGTATTCCCCGCGAGAGCGGGGATGATCCCAGCGACAACCCGGGCGCCGCGGGTCAGAGATTGTATTCCCCGCGAGAGCGGGGATGATCCGTGGCGGAAGCCCGGCTGGTCGTAGCGGGGACGGTATTCCCCGCGAGAGCGGGGATGATCCCACCCGTTCGAATTCACCATGGCCAACCTCAACGTATTCCCCGCGAGAGCGGGGATGATCCGGTAAGTAATGTCGCTGCTGCGGCTCCATGAAAGTATTCCCCGCGAGAGCGGGGATGATCCCTGCCAGCACGGTGGCTTCATAACAGCCACCGTGTATTCCCCGCGAGAGCGGGGATGATCCCACGGCTGTGGGGAGCAGCACGGTGAGGGCGGCGTATTCCCCGCGAGAGCGGGGATGATCCCCCCGCGGCCAGTACCTGACGGTACGTCTCCCCGTATTCCCCGCGAGAGCGGGGATGATCCTGACGAAGAAAACGGGTTTGGGGTGGGGGTCGGGTATTCCCCGCGAGAGCGGGGATGATCCCACCATGACGCGCATCATCCAAGCCATCCGGCCGTATTCCCCGCGAGAGCGGGGATGATCCCCCGGGGATTAACCCCGGTTAATCGGCGGCCTGGTATTCCCCGCGAGAGCGGGGATGATCCGTTTCGTTCGTCGGTGAACAGGTCCCGCATACGGTATTCCCCGCGAGAGCGGGGATGATCCGTAGGCGCCGTTTTCGTCGGGGTACACGGTCAGGTATTCCCCGCGAGAGCGGGGATGATCCTTCCCAGTCCACCGCCGTCCACTTCTCTGTCACGTATTCCCCGCGAGAGCGGGGATGATCCGACCGAACCGCCCGCTGTGAAGTCACCCTCTGCGTATTCCCCGCGAGAGCGGGGATGATCCGCCCCCCCGATGGCCACCACCCCAACCCCAACCGTATTCCCCGCGAGAGCGGGGATGATCCCCTCTCAGTCGCCTACGCCGGAGGCATGCCATGGTATTCCCCGCGAGAGCGGGGATGATCCCCCCGGTCAATCCCAGAGTTGACACCCACCCCCGTATTCCCCGCGAGAGCGGGGATGATCCCACGCTCTGCGCGGTGCTGGCGATCCAAGACCAGTATTCCCCGCGAGAGCGGGGATGATCCGGGCCACGGCGATTCGCCCACCCCGCTGGTTCGGTATTCCCCGCGAGAGCGGGGATGATCCCGCGGGTCTGGAGGTCCACCGCTTTGTCCAGATGTATTCCCCGCGAGAGCGGGGATGATCCTTGTCGGGTTTCTAATCAGCATCTATGTGTCACGTATTCCCCGCGAGAGCGGGGATGATCCGGCATCCCCGATTATCTTCGCAAACCCTCAGTGGTATTCCCCGCGAGAGCGGGGATGATCCGATCCAGCCCACGGATCACCACACTCCTGGTCAGTATTCCCCGCGAGAGCGGGGATGATCCGACACCCAATACGAACCATTGGTGCTAGACGCCGTATTCCCCGCGAGAGCGGGGATGATCCGAGGAGATGCAGAACATCATCGACATCCTCGAGGTATTCCCCGCGAGAGCGGGGATGATCCGTCCTCCTCCTGTATATACAGCACAGGCCCGGGGTATTCCCCGCGAGAGCGGGGATGATCCGTGGCTTGATCGTGGATTTTGGGACCCAGATATGTATTCCCCGCGAGAGCGGGGATGATCCGCTGTGGGATAATCGGTTTGCGGCTGACGAGCAGTATTCCCCGCGAGAGCGGGGATGATCCCACCAGTGATTTTACCGCCCGCCTGCGGCCTGAGTATTCCCCGCGAGAGCGGGGATGATCCGCGCCTCGTCAAGATCATAAGATACCCCACCAAGTATTCCCCGCGAGAGCGGGGATGATCCGGCGGGGGCCGGAGCCCCCGCCCTAGATGGGTAGTATTCCCCGCGAGAGCGGGGATGATCCTGGATGTGACGAAGCGGGAGCCGTCGACGACGTGTATTCCCCGCGAGAGCGGGGATGATCCCTCGACTTCGGACAGCACCACACCGCCAGCAACGTATTCCCCGCGAGAGCGGGGATGATCCCCTCTAAGGGCGATATTGGCTGGAGTGGTAGAGGTATTCCCCGCGAGAGCGGGGATGATCCTGATCATCGAGAGAGGCTGGAGGCGAGCACCAGGTATTCCCCGCGAGAGCGGGGATGATCCCGGCCCGGCGGGAACGGGACCACTTTGGTGTACGTATTCCCCGCGAGAGCGGGGATGATCCTTTCCACAGCTGCTTTTCGTCCAGCAGCACATAGTATTCCCCGCGAGAGCGGGGATGATCCCTCCTGAAATTTCGGGAGCAACTCCGCCATTGTGTATTCCCCGCGAGAGCGGGGATGATCCGAGCGGTGTCCTGAGGCTCGAGACGCGCATGAAGTATTCCCCGCGAGAGCGGGGATGATCCCGCCGGGGTGATCACCGCGCATCCAGCAGATATGTATTCCCCGCGAGAGCGGGGATGATCCCGGATAAGTTTTTTCATTCTCTGCGCTATGCGGGTATTCCCCGCGAGAGCGGGGATGATCCGCGGAGGTCCGTTCCTAAAGAGGGCAGGTGGGTGTATTCCCCGCGAGAGCGGGGATGATCCGAGCCTCACCGGATCGCAGCAGGAAACTACCCAGTATTCCCCGCGAGAGCGGGGATGATCCAGGTGCCACAATTTTCACTGGCACAGCCACTCGGTATTCCCCGCGAGAGCGGGGATGATCCTATACCTGTAGTAAACATTTGCTGGGCAATCCAGTATTCCCCGCGAGAGCGGGGATGATCCGAAAGCGGGTTATAAATGAGTGTCAATTCAATGGTATTCCCCGCGAGAGCGGGGATGATCCCTGGGTGGCCACGGACAATGGGTAACCCCGGTAGTATTCCCCGCGAGAGCGGGGATGATCCCTGGTTATTTTCAGCTGGTCCCTTCCATGCAAGGTATTCCCCGCGAGAGCGGGGATGATCCCTTGAGTTCCACTATGAAGCTTTTGACGCCATCGTATTCCCCGCGAGAGCGGGGATGATCCGGCGGCCATAGCGGTGTCTCCGTCCCGGGTGGGGTATTCCCCGCGAGAGCGGGGATGATCCCCAGACCCGGGATGAACTCTGTCGACCACGGCAGTATTCCCCGCGAGAGCGGGGATGATCCCTGGCGTCAAAAATCTTTGGCACCCGCGGAGCGGTATTCCCCGCGAGAGCGGGGATGATCCGGGCCATTACGGAGCTCCCGGGTGCAATGGTATGTATTCCCCGCGAGAGCGGGGATGATCCGGCCGGTCTGAATTCCACAGCGGTTATGGCAGCGTATTCCCCGCGAGAGCGGGGATGATCCGTCGGCAGGATAAGCGTATTACCACCGTACGTAGTATTCCCCGCGAGAGCGGGGATGATCCTTCTTTAGACTCTGCTCATTGGTCTCGAGCTGGGTATTCCCCGCGAGAGCGGGGATGATCCCCCTGAGCCCGACCACGTCAATACGGTCATATGGTATTCCCCGCGAGAGCGGGGATGATCCTGGTATCTGGGAGTATCTCCCACATTATGGGAAGTATTCCCCGCGAGAGCGGGGATGATCCTCAGGTCGAGAATTCCGGGGGAGAACCGCTCCAGGTATTCCCCGCGAGAGCGGGGATGATCCGGTCAAGGCTGAACAGGAATACACGATTGACGGGTATTCCCCGCGAGAGCGGGGATGATCCCCCTGTAGTTGTGCTTGTGGAAGTTGCTCTCGAGTATTCCCCGCGAGAGCGGGGATGATCCCAATATGGGTTGATCTTAAAAATAAACCGATTAGTATTCCCCGCGAGAGCGGGGATGATCCCGCTTGCCACCACTTCTATTGGGTGGGTATGGAGTATTCCCCGCGAGAGCGGGGATGATCCTTCCTGCCCAGGCGGACCCGATTGTGGTGCCGAGTATTCCCCGCGAGAGCGGGGATGATCCGACGGTTGCGTCGAAGTCTTCCGCACAGTCGTCGTATTCCCCGCGAGAGCGGGGATGATCCCTTTCGTGTCAAGGTGTAACTACCTGTACCTAGGTATTCCCCGCGAGAGCGGGGATGATCCATATCCCGAACCGTCATCCAATTGGTGCCCAACGTATTCCCCGCGAGAGCGGGGATGATCCCTTCGAGCGTTTCACCAAGGTGGTCGCGGATATGTATTCCCCGCGAGAGCGGGGATGATCCTTACAGATCCATCCTTACGGGTGACCTTGAGTGGTATTCCCCGCGAGAGCGGGGATGATCCGGCACAGCAGGGTTGCGAATGAAACCGACGACGGTATTCCCCGCGAGAGCGGGGATGATCCGTTTTGGTGCGAGAAAACCACGCCATGGTTTTCGTATTCCCCGCGAGAGCGGGGATGATCCTTAAGGCGGAAGTCGTTGGAAGATTCGCCGTAGGTATTCCCCGCGAGAGCGGGGATGATCCGAATATTATAAAACAGGATATTGGCGCGAGAAGGTATTCCCCGCGAGAGCGGGGATGATCCTCACGGCATTCATATTAGAGAAGATCTAGACAAGTATTCCCCGCGAGAGCGAGGATGATCCGAGACGGCCTCCACGATATCGGGGCGTTCCGCGGTATTCCCCGCGAGAGCGGGGATGATCCGGCTGTTTCGAGGACCTTTTCTGATTCGATCAGGTATTCCCCGCGAGAGCGGGGATGATCCGGCGACGAGGTGCCGCTCGGTTTCGTCGCTGGTGTATTCCCCGCAAGAGTGGGGGTGATCTGTGTGGCCCGGAGAGGAGTAACCGGACGGAGAAGTGGATGGAGAATTGGGAATTAATAGAGGTTTCGCCTTTAGGGTGCGATTTTGGATCGATGAAGCATCGGCCGATCTCTACCTGAACAATGGAGACTTATTCTTGAGATATTTTCTGATCGATTAGACCTCTGTTCAAACTGACTTGAGGGTGGCTACAAATGGCTTTCGTGAGGGTAAGCTTAAATCTGGTCAAGGGCTTACCGGTTGGTGTTTTTCTTCTGAATGAATTTCTGATGATTCTTCGAAGGATTTTGTTTGGAGTTGGGTGCTGGTGCCCTTGGATGTGTGTAGATCTTAATTGGGTCGAGTGGTGGCGAGAACTGAATGATGAACTTGCAGGATTTTTGTTATCCGGTATTATCCTCTATAAGTTGTGTCAGCCTGGACTAGCGCTGACAGATGGTTCTAAAGGAGTATCCGGTGTCCGGCTCCCTTGCTATTCAACCCACGACCGTTCGGTGGCGGCTGGAACCCACCGCCCCCTTCCGTGTCGAGGACGGCATTCTCGCTGCCCACGGACTTCGGGGCCGCATCCTAGGCACCAAGAAGGAGAACACGGACCTGCGGGAGCAGGGCAGTGGGGTCGAGGCACTGGCTGGACACCACGGTGTTTTCGACGACGGCCCCCAGCATCGGCATCCCCACTGGCTCTGGCTGCCGACGCTGGGCGCCGGCGGTGAGCTGACGGGGCAGGTGGAGGACCTGGTGCTGTGGGTGCCCGACGGGATACCCGCCGACACGCTTTCCCGGCTGGCCGGGGCGAGGTACCTGCCGCGCTGGAGCAACGCACCCAAGGGGTATCGCTCCGGAGCTGAACTGCACCTGCAGCTGATGGGACCCGTCGATACGGTGATGCACGAATACACCAGTGCCGATGCCACCACGTGGGTTTCCGTGACCCCGTTCCTGACCGACCGCTTCCCCAAGCTGAACAAGCCGCGGGAGGAATTCGCGCAGAAACTCGTGGAACGCGAACTCGGTTTCCGCCACCCCGAGGGCACGCCGCCGGTGAGGGTGAAACTGCTCGCCGACTGGGAGAACCGGGGCGTGGCGAGGTTCCGTCGATACCGCTGGAACGAATCGATGGCGCAACGTCGCCGCGGGATGCTGCTGCGGCTGGATTTCGACGAACCCCTGCCGAAGGGTCCCGGGGAACGTCCGGAGCCCCTGGTGCTCGGGTCCCTCTCGCATTTCGGTTTCGGATTGTTCCGGCCGGTGGAGCGATAGTCATGTCGGAGCAGGGGGAGTACTCGGCGGAACCGCAGCTGGTTCCCGCGAGGATGCTGAATGAATTGGTGTACTGCCAGCGGCTGTTCCACCTCGAATGGGTGGACGGCCGCTGGGCGCACAACGACGACACGGTCCAGGGTTCGGTGGCCCACGACGCGACGGATCGTCGTTCCGGGCGGATGCCCGCGCCCGATGAGGAGGAGAAACCGTTCACCTCGATCCAGGTGGCGTTGTCGGATCCGGACCTCGGGGTGACGGCCGTCATCGACCGGGTGGACCACGAGGACGGATCGTCGAGTCCCGTGGACATGAAGAAGGGATCCGGCCCCAGGGATGGCGGAATGTGGCCTGCCGACCGGGTGCAGGTCCTGACCCAGGCGGTGCTGCTGCGACGCGCCGGGTATTCGGTGAACCGCGCCGACATTTCCTATCTGGGATCGCATCACAGGGCCTCTATCGAGGTGGGGCAGGACGCGGAGACGGAGGTGCGGGAGTTGGTGGCGTTGGCGCGGAAGGTGGCTGCGCAGGAACTTCCGCCCCCACCGCTGCTGAACGACCCGCGCTGCCCCCGCTGCTCGCTGGCGCCGCTGTGCATGCCCGATGAGACGAACTATCTGCTCGAACGTTCCGGCGAGCAGCCGCGTCGGATCATCGTCAGGAATCCCGACGCCAGACCCGTGTACGTGAACACGCAGGGGGCGTCGGTGAAGGTATCCGGTGGCCGCCTGCTGGTGGCGGTCAAGGGTGAGACGGTGGCCGAGCGGCGACTCCTCGACGTCTCCCAGGTGTGTGTGGTGGGGAACGTGCAGATCACCACCCAGGCGCTCAGGGCATTGTGGCGCAGGGGCGTGGTGGTGATTTGGCTCAGCTACGGGGGCTGGCTCGACGGATGGTCGCAGGGGCCGATGAACGGTCACGTGACGCTCAGGCGACGGCAGGTGCTGGCGAGCGTCCATGGCCTGCGGTTCGCGCGGCAGATGATCCGGGGAAAGATCCACAACCAGCGGGTGCTGCTGCGCCGCAACGCGAAGGCGCCGCTGGACGATTCGGTTCTGGAGCAGCTCAAGGAATTGGAGGCGAAGACCGAATCCGCTGCGTCCTTGGAGACGCTGCTCGGGATCGAGGGCACGGCGGCGCGCCTGTATTTCGGGCAGTTCCACAAGCTGCTGTCTCCCCGACTCGAGGTCGCGGCCGAGTTCCAGGCGCACGGCAGGGCGCGACGTCCACCACCTGATCCCGTCAACGCGGTGCTCGGGTTCTGCTACAGCCTGTTGACGAAGGACCTCGTCGCGGTGCTGACCGGGGTGGGGCTGGATCCTTTCCTCGGGGTGCTGCACCAGCCCCGCTACGGCAGACCCGCCCTCGATCTGGCCGAGGAGTTTCGCGCCCTCGTGGCGGAATCCGTCGCATTGCAATGCCTCAACAACGGCGAAATCAACGAGAAGAGCTTCATGCGGGGACATCTCGGGGTGGCACTGACCGCGGATGGGCGACGCTCCGTCATCCAGGCACACGAACGCCGCCTCGAAACGGAGCTGAAACACCCGCTGTTCGGCTATCAGGTGTCCTATCGGAGGGTGCTGGATCTCCAGGCGCGGGTGCTGGCGGCTTCCTTCACGGGAGAACTGGATTCCTACACCCCATTGATGACGAGGTGACCCATGGCCCGACGAAGATATCTCATCTCCTATGACATATCGGATCCCAAGCGGCTGCGAGCCACCTTCAACCTCATGAAGGGCTACGGGAAGTGGCTCCAGTACTCGGTGTTCGTGTGTGACCTGAGCAAGGCTGAACTCGCGATGTGGGAACGGGACATCCGCGATGTGATCGCACTCGCCTACGATTCGGTGGTGGTGATCGACCTCGGTGCCCCGCAAAACGCCGACATCCGTATGCTTGGGGTACCGCGTAGGTTGCCCGACGAGGGGCCCGTGGTGGTGTGAGCCGCTGCGAGACCTCTGGTCGTGTCGTCTCCCCTAGGGAGCGCTCGCAGGGGTTTGACTAGGTGTTTTACCCCGTGACAACTCAACAGAGTGTTGTTGTGGGGGTCTGTGGGGCGGAGCGCTCGCAGGTACTGGTAAAGTTCCTTGTCAGGACCGCCTCCCGGGGCGAGCCATTGTTCCGGTCTTCCAGGCCGGACTACATTGAGACTTCAGTCATGTTAATCTCCTGTCGGATAGTATGTTGTATTGTTCCGGTCTTCCAGGCCGGACTACATTGAGACCATGCCATGGAAATACAGGGACGAACCTCCCATCACCCAATTGTTCCGGTCTTCCAGGCCGGACTACATTGAGACCACGGTGACCGATTCCAGGTACATCTACACCCCCATGAATTGTTCCGGTCTTCCAGGCCGGACTACATTGAGACTACGCGTCTCTCAACGACCTCTATGACGCGCTTGGGCATTGTTCCGGTCTTCCAGGCCGGACTACATTGAGACGACAAGGACGTGTGACCGTCAGAGTGGACAACCGCGGTATTGTTCCGGTCTTCCAGGCCGGACTACATTGAGACTCGATCCATGAGGAGAACGGCGCTGGGATCCGGAAGGGATTGTTCCGGTCTTCCAGGCCGGACTACATTGAGACAAAAACATCGAGAACATCAACGCCGACAACCACGCGAACTGTCGGTCCGAGTCAGAGATGACCGCGAAGATCGCGGTTTTCTCCTGCCCGACCTGATCTAGGGCAAGGGAATCAGTGGAAAGGATCCGGCGAATCGCGGGAATATGCAACGGGGCAAGCCTTGCGCCGGTAGTGACCAAGATCGATGCGGACGTTTTCGCCGCCGCTTGCTGATACACCCGATACTGGGACACCGCATAGGTGAGCAGTTCCGACCCCTGGCCGAACTCAGCCGCATGAAGGAACAGCTCATCAACCGGAGACAAAGCATCATCCTTGCTGGCCTGCATCCGCGACAGCAGGTCCATCACCTCACCCAGATGCCGCTGCTCCACCGGTGCGGTGGCGGCAACAAACGCGACCAGCGCGTTCAGCAGCGCGGCTTCCGCGCGTTCCCAAAACGGGTCCCCACCCGAGGGTTTCTGCCCCGGAGCACTGGTGTTCGCGATGATCGTCTTCACCAGCAGCGCGACATCCTCCGGTTCATGCCCAGGACGCAAATATGCCATGGGATTGAACCCATCCGATGCAGTGAAGTCGATCAGGTTCAGCACAGCAATCCGGTGCCCGGACGCCTCCAGATCCTCCCGACAGGTCGCCAGCAACTCACCCTTC
>ERZ772967.927-NODE-927-length-21189-cov-6.544147_pt1 | contig 21189 bp, 16 predicted proteins | sample MGYA00511677_ERZ772967 | MGnify/ENA primary metagenome ERZ772967 (study PRJEB29015, sample SAMEA2737931) | human oral metagenome | biome: human oral; feature: human-associated habitat; material: dental | place: China | collected 2146 ...
TATGGAAAGTGGCTCAACTGGGCAAACGCGCTCGAGCAACCCCCCGCCAGGCTGCGGGGGGTTGCGCCAGGGTTCGCAGGCCTCGGTTTGGGGCCCGGCTGCACGGAAAGGCGCAGTCTGGGCAGAGGGCCTCGTTGACGGAGCGCCTTGGGCCAGGCCGGGGCACCATGAGACTGCCAGTTGTGGGCTAAGGAGGTGCCGGGAACTCAGGATTATGGCTAAAACCGACCGATCCTAGCATGCTCACGCTTGTCGTGCGCGACGATGCCGAGCGTCCGATGACAAGCTATGCCCAAGTGGGCGTCAGCGTGCGCTCATGGCATGCAGGAGATCCTGTGGACGAGGCCGTCGCCTTGGATCCGCCCATCTGCCAAGGTCGCTACCTAGGTCGTGTCGCCACGAGATATGGAGTAAAAGTGAAGCGCAGCGAATCTGGATGGCCGCGACAAAAAGCGAGTGCCGCTTGCAATACGCGTGGCGAGGCGCTCTGCGTCGCGTCCCGCAGTCCCTGTTGACCTCCGGACCACCATCGCCTGGGGACGCAACGTTTCTCATCCCCGTGCTCGTTTGCCCAGTGCCTGAGGGTCGAGTTGAGTATCTCTCCCAGGCATGCGCAGCCAAACCCATGGACGCCGCAGAGGGCCGTGGCGCTCTACGCGCCCTGCGGCGTGGCCCGCGACGCCCCCGGTGCCGGCGGCTTCCACGAGCCAAGCTCCACCTCGGGCTCGCCCGTCGCAAGGACGTCGATGCACTCGACCTCGGTGTAGACGCTGTAGGCGATGATCGGGGCGCCGTCCGCGTCCGGTGCCGCCTCCTCGAGGTACCAGCGCCTGAGGTAGGCGTCGCCCACGACGCAGACGTTGCCGAGTGAGCTCTCGGGTGGCCCGTCGGGCGTCCTCGCGTCGCCGAAGTCCCTGAAGCGGTGGCCCTCGTAGGTGCTGAGCAGCGCAAGGAGGCGCCCGGCCGCAAAGCGGACGCGTGCCATCGGGCCCCGCGCGCCTCCTGGCAGCCGGTAGTAGAGGGAGAGGCCGCCCTCGTCGAGCCTCCAGCCCTCGCAGCACCCGAACGCCTGCCTCGGCAGCTCGATGCCGGGCGGCCGCCAGACGAGGCGCTCTGGGCTGCCGTAGCGCTCTTCGAAGTCGTGCTGGCTCATCGCGCCGCGCGGTGGGCCCGGAGGCAGGGGAGCGCCCCTGACAAAGCCTGCGGGCCGTCCCTCGCCGTCAAGGAGCTCGGCGTCGGGGACGCTGCCGCAGACCCCGCTGACGAGCCAGCCTCTGGTGGCGAGCGTCACCTCGCCGAGCTCCGGCCGGTCCAGGGTGTGCGCGTGCGCGTCGTTCTCCACGAGCCACTCGCTCAGGGATGACCTCGCGACCGCCCAGGTGGCTATGCCCGGGCCCGGCGCGGGGGCGCTGCGGGAGGCGGCGTGGCGCAGGCCGTCCGCCCTGGCCACGCGCAGGGCCTCGAACCCCCTTAGGTCGAACGTGGCCCGCAGGTCCCCGAGGCCGAAGGTCGCCGTGGCCCCCAGGCCCGCGTCGTGCGTGACGTCGACGAGGCCCCAGTCTTCTGCCTGCCCGGGGAGCCCGGCGCCCCTGGGGACCCACTCCTCGGCGGGGATGGCGCACCTTCCGTAGTCGCAGCCCCTGGCATCGATGCCTGCGCGCTCGACGTCGGGGGCACCCGAGGCGAGGGCCTCGATGACGACGCTGTCGGTGGGGACGTAGCAGACGGCCTCGCCTCCCACCGCCTCGCCACCAGTCGCCTCTCGGTACCACCGCTCGAGGTCGAGCTCCCTCGCGACGCAGGGGTCGCCCAGGACGCGCCCGCACAGCGTCCGTATGGCCCTGTAGGTGAACATGCGCCTCCTGCCCCATCCCGCGACCCCGCTCACCCTGAGCGCGCGCAGGGCCTCGGCGGGAAAGCGCAGGGTCGTGCGCGCCGAGCGGTCCTCGAAGACCAGGCGCAGCTCCAGCCCGTGCGCGTCGACGCGCCAGCCCTCCACGTAGTGGCACTCCTCGCGCCTGAGGGGGCTTTCGCCCGCCTTGAGGGGGGACCACTCGCCCCACCCGTACCGGTCGAGGTACTCCCGCCACCCCATCGGCCCCCTCGGCGCGCCTGAGGGGGGGCAGGGGCGCCAGCGAGCGAGGTGGTCGGCCAGGAAAGACCGTCCCAGCCGCTGAGCCTGGCCCTCGGCGGGCAGTCGCTGTCCACGACGAGGCTCACGAGCCAGCCCCTGGTGGCGATGGCGAGCTCCGAGGTCTCCTCGGCCCGGTGGCCGCTGCTGTCCGCCACCCACCTCCCGAGGGGCGAGCCTACGACCGCCCAGGCCGCTATGCCCGAGTCCGGGCTTGGGGCGCCGTGTGAGGCGGCGTGGCGCAGGCCGTCCACCCTAGCCACGCGCAGGCAGTCGCAGCCGAAGAGGTCAAGGGCCATGCGGGCGTCGCCGTAGCCGAGGACTACCAGGCCCTGGCCCCGCCTGTCGGCAGACACCTCGACGAATTCCCAGTCTGCAGCCGCGCCGGGGACCTTGAGACCGGGCGGGCCCCAGGGCACCCATGTCTCTGAACTGCCCTGCTTGCCAGGCGACTCGCTCACGCAGCGCCCCCTTGCCGACGTACCGGATCTTCTGATAGATGGTTTCCGGTTTACCGTGCGCATTCGGTACTTTCTTCTGAATCTCAAGTGTAGGATGATCTCCGCTAAAATCGCTACTGTGCTCGCGGGCTATGACAGTACGATCGTCGGAAAGCTTACCCATGAATTGGCCCCTCGGGGGTTTGTGTGGGTTGACGCCTCGGCGAAGACGCCAACCTCGCGGCGGCGCCGCTCGCGTAGAGTCTGCCTTCTCGACCAAGGGAGAGGTGCCCACCGAGAGGGGGCGCCGCCGGCACGCCATGGCGGTTGGGGCGCTCGTGCCACCTGGCGCAGCTCGCGTCGTAAAGCTCGCGTCGCAACAGTGTACACAAACGCCCCAAAACGGCGCGGAGAGGCCCGATCCTCCCATTTGTGTACACTATTGCGATCCCGAGGCCCCCCACAACCCAAGCCCACGGCACAACAGTGTACACAAACGCCCCAATCCGGCGCCGAGGGGCCATTTTCGCCGATCTGTGTACACTCCTGCGTCCCCGCGCCTGTCCGCAACTGCTCCACGGCCCAACAGTGTACACAAACGCCCCAATCCGGCGCCGAGAGGCCCGATCCTCCCATTTGTGTACACTGTTGCGATCCCAAGGCCACTCACAACCCAAGCCCACGGCCCAACAGTGTACACAAATGCCCCAAAACGGCCCCGAGAGGCCGTTTTAGCCGATCTGTGTACACTCCTGCGTCCCCACAACCGCACGCGTGACCGGGCGGGGCCACCGGTCCCACGACGTCGACGGCCCCATGGCCCCCGTGATGCCAGGGCGCTTGGACCTGAGGCCCACGCCGCCCGAGCGGTGACGCAACCACCCACCCATACGAACTCACGAAGCCGCCAAAGTTTGCATCATCTCGACCGATGCCGAGAGATGGACATGGCGGGTTCACCACCGACAATGTACCGCACGTGACTGTGTCTCCCTTGGTCGATTTCACATGGGAATGGCTGGTATCGTCGTGGATGTCGAGAGGGGAGGATGCGACCCCGCCCTTGACGGTCACGGCAAATACACGCCTCGTACGCCTGCCTGGTGCCTGTGACATCCGCCAGAAGAGGATGCCACCAGAAGGGAGATGTGAAAGACCCTCGCCTTTCTTGGCCCATGTACCTGCGTGTTTGGTAGACATGCAGCTCAGCGCCGCAAATGAGGGCCGCATCGGGACGCCTCGATGGGCTATCCTAGGGCCTGACGTACAGAGCCGTTCGCCAGATTCTTGTGGCTGCGGCAGTGTGAGTAGGGAAGCACATGGCATTCGTTCACCTTCACAACCACTCCGACTTCTCCATCCTTGATGGAGCGGCGCGCATCCCTGATATCGTGAGGCGCGCCGTCGAGCTCAAGATGCCCGCCGTCGCCCTCACGGATCACGGCTACCTCTTTGGCGTTCCCAACCTCGACCTGGAGTGCCGCAAGTATAACGAGGCCGCCTGCGCCATGAAGCAGTGGGAGCATGACCTGGAGTGCTTCGAGAAGGGCTGGGAGCTTGAGGAGCCCGCACCGGACGCGAAGGACGCAGAGGCCTGCGATCGCGCCCACGCTCAGTGGGAGAGCGATCGCAGGGTCTGGGAGGCGACGCACGATCTCGCTGCCGTCAGGGAGAACCGGCCACCCCTCAAGGTGAAGCCCATCTTTGGCTGCGAGTGCTACTTCATCAAGGATGAGTGTATCGAGCGGGGCACCAAGCAACGCCGCTTCCACCTGATCCTGCTTGCCAAGAGCGGGCGCGGCTACGCGAACCTCCTCAGATGTATGTCCAAGGCCGCCGGTCACGAGATGTATTACTACAAGCCTCGCGTGACGCTCGACATGCTCAGGGAGTACCATGAGGGCCTCATCTGCCAGAGCGCCTGCGTTCAGGGCATCATCTCGCAGTGCGTGCTCGACGGCGACTTCGACGGCGCGCGCGAGTGGGCGAGCAGCTTCCGGTCAATCTTTGGCGAGGACTTCTACATCGAGATCCAAGACCATGCCCAGGAGTACCGGGGTGGCTGGAACGATCGCAAGCTCGCCGAACACCTCGTCGGGATGGCCCGCGAGCTGAACATCAAGGTCGTCGCCACCAATGACTTCCACTACCTCGTCCGCGAGGACGCCCCCACCCAGGATGTTCTGTCGTGCATCGGCAAGGCGACGACCCTCTCGGACGAGACTCGCCAGCATATGGTGGGCTCAGAGTTCTACATGAAGAGTGAGCAGGAGATGCGCGAGCTCTTCTCCTGGGTACCCGAGGCCTGCGACAACACCCTCGAGATCGCGTCCAAGTGTGACTTCGAGCTGGACTGGTCGAGCATGTACCTGCCCGAGTTCCCAGGGCTCAAGCCCGGCGAGACCGCCGAGGAGCGCTTTCGCGTCGAGTGCGAGCGCGGCCTTGCCAAGCGCTACGGCGCCGACTGGAGAGACATCGTCATCGGTGGCATCAACGTCCAAGAACGCTTTGAGTACGAGTACCGGATCATCTGCGACAAGGGCTTTGCTAACTACTTCCTCATCGTCCAGGACTACGTTCAGTGGGCCAAGGACAGGGGCATCGGCGTGGGGCCGGGGCGTGGATCGGCGGCAGGTGCCATCGTCGCCTACGCCATGAACATCACGAGCTTTGACCCGCTCGAGAATGGCCTCATGTTCGAGCGCTTCCTCTCGCCCCAGCGCTCGGAGATGCCCGACATAGACATGGACTTCGACGACGAGCACCTCCAGGACGTCCTTACCCACGTCCGCGAGCTCTACGGCGAGGATCACGTCTGCAAGGTCATCACCTACTCCACGATCAAGGCCAAGCAGGCCATCAACGACGCGGCGCGCGTGCTCGGCCAGCCCGTCTACGTGGGTCAGAGACTCTCCAAGATGCTCTCCGGGGACCCGGGCCTCGAGCTTGCGAACGCCCTGCACAAGAGCGAGCAGAAGCCCGACCAGTATTCCCCCGACTTCGAGCAGGCCTACAAGGACGACGAGGTCGCCCACGGCATCATTGACGCGGCCCTCTCGATAGAGGGCATGACCCGCGGTGAGGGCGTCCATGCCTGCGCGACGCTCATCACTCCCACTCCCGTCACCGACCACGTGCCCACGAAGCTCGACACCAAGGGCAACGTCACGATCACCCAGTACGAGGGTCACTCGGTCGCGGACATGGGCCTGCTCAAGATGGACTTCTTGGGCCTGCGTACCCTCACGGTCATCAGCAAGGCGCTCGAGAACATCCAGGCGTCCCATCCTGACCTCACAGACCTCGACGCCCTGCCCGACAGCGTCAGGGCCTGCGTCAAGCCAGGTGCCACCAGCCTGGACCTCGACGTCGACAAGGTTGACTTCACCGATCCCAAGATCTACGAGCTTCTGGGCTCGGGCCGCACCGCCGGTGTCTTTCAGGTCGAGTCGCCGGGCATGACGGCCACGATCAAGAACATGCAGCCCAAGGAGTACAAGCAGATAGTCGCCTTGATCGCCCTCTACCGCCCTGGCCCCTTGGGCTCGGGCATGGTCACGAGCTACATCAATCGCATGAACGGCAGGGAGGACGTCGTCTTCTACGACGACCGCCTCTCCGAGATCCTGGACGAGACCTATGGCACCATCGTCTACCAGGAGCAGGTCATGCAGATCTCGGTCAAGATGAGCGGCTTCTCGGCCGGTGAGTCCGACTCGCGCATCAGGAAGCCCGTGGCGAAGAAGAAGGTCAAGCTCCTCACCTCGACCGTCTTTCACTGGGACAACGGCAAGGACGAGACGACCTACGACCACTGGATGAACGGTGCCGTCGACAACGGCTACACCCGGGAGGTCGCCCAGCGGATCTGGGACGACGTCTTGGAGTTTGCCTCCTACGCCTTCAACAAGTCGCATTCGGCCGGCTACGCCATACTCGTCATGCAGACGGCTTGGCTCAAGGCCCACTTTCCCCTCGAGTACATGGCATCGGTGCTCACGTCCTACATGGGGAAGACCGACAAGATCGTCCACTACGTCACATCCTGCCGCCGCGAGGGCATCGACGTCCTGCCGCCCGACATCAACGAGTCGGGCAGGGACTTCACGGCGACCTCGGAGGGTGTCCGCTTTGGCTTCGCGGGCATCCGCGGCGTGGGTGAGGGCGTGGCCGAGGCCATCATGTCCGAGCGCGAGGCGAGAGGTCCCTTCAGGGACCTCCATGACTTCGTGGACCGCGTGGACGCAGGACAGGCCAACCGTCGCGTCGTCGAGGCCCTCATCAAGGCGGGCGCCTTCGATTCGACGGGCTACCCAAGAAGGCAGCTCATGACGTTCACCGACAAGAGCGATCCCGCTAACATCGTCGATGCGGCGACGAAGCGCCAGAAGGACCGTGCGGCTGGCCAGAGCTCGCTTTTCGACCTCTTTGGCGCGGTGGAGGGCTCGGGCTTTGACGATCAGGTACCAGACCCCGACCCCGCAGCCGAGTGGGACCGCCACACGAAGCTCGCGCAGGAGCACGAGGTCCTGGGACTCTACGTCTCGGACCACCCGCTGGCTCCCTTCGAATACGCGCTCTCGAAGGCCCGTGACTACACGGTCCTGGAGCTCTCCGAGTCAGACGAGAGCGTCGACCCCGAGAGCGGCGCGACGATCACACGCTTCAAGGTGCCCGAGGGGCAGTCCATCAGGCTTGCCGGCATGGTGCCCACGGGTGGCGTCGCCAAGAAGGTCACCAAGAAGGGTGACCAGATGGCCGTCGTCACCCTTGAGGACATGGAGGGCGAGATATCCGTCGTCGTCTTTCCCAAGACCTACAAGGAGTGCGCGGCAGTGCTTGAGGGCGAGGTCGACAGTCAGACGGGAGAGCGTGTCGGGGACGTCTTCATCAGGGTCACGGGCAAGCTCGAGCGCGGCGATCGTGGTGATCAGGTGATCGCCAGCTCGGTCGAGGCGATGGAGCTCTCCGAGAGGACCAACAGGCCTAAGGTGGTAGAGGTCTTCGTGAGTCCGCAGCGGCTGCTCTCCCAGGGATGCCTCGAGACGTTGCAGTCCATCCTTGCCCGCTACGACGGCCTAGACAAGGTCGCGCTCCTCGTCGAGAGCGCGACCGGGGACTTGGTGCGCCTGGCGCTTCCCACGAGGGTGGACGCCCGCAACAACGTGCTACTCGCCGAGGTTAAGGATCTCGTGGAGGGGGAGGGTCACGTCCGGCTCGCCTAGGGCGAAGGGCACGTGCGCCCGGCCAGACGCCAGGTGTCGTGCGTGGGTCGGTGGCTTCTTTCGTCGTGCCATGGGGCGCACAGTGACGTATGCTTGTGGACGAATTCTCACATCCGTCATCATGCTGGGGGGAATGGTCAATGAGAATTGGCATTGCACAGATAGACAGCCGACCGGGTGACTTCGATAAGACCTGCGAGCGTATGCTGGCCTACTCTAAGGTAGCGGCCGAGCGCGACGTGGACCTCCTTATCTTCCCGTCCCTGGCCCTCACGGGAATCGAGGGTGTGCGCCAGGCGGACCAGCTGCCCTTCCTGCACGACCTGCTCGCATGCCTCGGGTCGCTTGCCGAAGGCATCGCCTGTCCTTGTCTCATGGCAATTCTCGTGAGCTACGATGATGTGGTTGCCATGGAGGCGATCTTGCTCAAGGATGGCAAGGTCATGCTGATCAATCTGGCAGGAAGCTTCTTTGGGGCGGCGATGGAGGCGGCTTCCCCGCAGGGATCGCTGCCCGAGCAGGGAGTTCCCATCCTCAGCCTCGGGGGGGAGCAGCTTGCCGTAGCCCTCACCTTTGACGACCTTGATCGTCTTCGGAGCGGACAATCGGGTGCAACCGTCATCGTCTACCTCGACGACCAGGGGTTTCATGTCGATGATCCCTCGACGGCGCTTGGCGCTGGCCTTACGGAGGGACGATTCTCTGAGGATGCCAAGGCGAGCGGCGCATGGTTCGTGGGTGTGGGTGCCCTGGGACTCTATGGGGAATCCGTGTATTGTGGATCGAGCTTCGTGCTCTCGCCGGCAGGCGAACTTGTGGCGGCCGCCCCCGACTTCGAGGAGGGCTTTGTGAGCTGCGAGGTGGGGGCGGACGTTTCGGTTGCGAAGGACGCGGTCCTCTCGCCCGAGGTTTACGATCAGACGTTCCAGCTCTGGCAGGCCCTTACGCTGGGGGTTCGCGATATCGTAGAGAAGCACAGGTGCGTCGAGCATGCGGTCCTACCCCTTGACGGCACCCTGAGCTCGGAGCTTTTGGCCATGCTTGCATCCGATGCCTTGGGGCCGACCAAGGTGCACGCCCTGATCGCGACTGACGATGCCGAGGGGGCCGCTCGCGCACGGGAGCTTGCGGGTAGGCTTCGTCTCGATCTGCGAGAGGCACATGCCACGCTCTGGGACGCGGCGGGCGGCTCTGTGCTGCTGGGCCGCGCGAGGGCCGCCGCCCAGCTTGCCGTCTGGGCCGATGAGCTGGGTGCTTGCGTGCTCTCGCCAAGGGACAAGACCGATCTTGCCCTCGGCCTTTGGGCTGACGTCCCCAGCTCTGCCGCTGCCATGCCCTTGGGGGACGTCTATCGCTCCGACATCGTCGACCTCGCCCGCCTGCGTAACACCATCTCGCCCATTATGGGGTCCGTCGCGCTCTCTAGGCTCGACCTTCCCACTGTGCCAGGCATCATGCTGCCCTCCGATTCGGTGGAGGAGTGCGTGTATGCAGTAGACTCAATCCTTCTCGAGCATGTGGAGGGGCGCCACGGTGTCAAGGACGTCGTCGAGGTTACGGGGCGCGATCCGAACCTCGTGAGGGAGGTCTTGCTGAGGCTCAATGACACGGAGGCGACCCGCGTCGGCGTCCCCACCGTGATCGTCACGAGCTCTGCCCCGCTCACAAACGCAACCCAACCGTTGGGGCTTGTGTGGCGCGCGGATGGCTCCAGAGAGGAGCAGGAGCTGCAGCGTACCCTTCTGCAGCTTGCGGAGAAGGTCCTCTCGATCCCCGACAACCTTCGGCCTGCCGCCCTTGAGCCGAAGGCGGAGGCGCATGCGCAGGCAGATGAGGCGGTGCGTCAGCTGAAAGATGCGCTCTCCTTTCTCAACGACTTCACGCAAGGAGGTGGCATGGACATTAAGGACAGCGAGAGCCTTCAGGACTGGCTCAAGTCCCTCCGCTCGGGAGGTAAGCCGGACAAGCCCTTTGGTAACATGCTCATCTGGGGATCTCCCTTTTCGGAGAATTGACCACAGCTTGTGCTATAATAGAACGTAAGTTCTTGAACCATGGGTCCGTGTGTGTCGCGAGGAGCGTCTATGATCATCCTTGGCATTGACCCTGGCTTGGCAAACACCGGCTGGGGTGTAATCGAGACGCGAGGATCTGTGTGCCGAACACGCGCCTATGGGTGCGTGAGCAGCGGATCAAGAGATTCGCTCGATCGGCGCCTGGGTCGCATCTTTGAGGAGGTCTCCAAGATAGTGCAAGACTACAGTCCTGCGCAGCTTGCCATAGAGAAGGTGTTCTTTGGGGAGAACTCACGCTCCGCCATCGCGACGGCCCAGGCGAGGGGGGCTGCGATCGTCGCCTGCGCCGAGGCTGGCATGGAGCTGGGGGAATACACGCCGATGCAGGTGAAGCAGGCTGTCGTGGGCACGGGCGGGGCGGATAAGCGGCAGGTCATCTATATGGTGCGCAGCATCCTTGCCCTCGAGCGCGACCCCAGGCCCGATCACTGCGCCGATGCGCTTGCCGTTGCCATCTGCCACGCCAACCTCTCTCGGACGAGGCGCATCACCCAGGACGCCGCCTCGGTCCAGATACAAGAGCAGGAGTGGGCCCAGAGGAGCTACGATCGCGCTCTTGCGCGCGAGGCGACTGCGGCGGCGAGCGCCGCCCACCTCCCCCAGGGCAAGCGGGACCGCCGGGCACTTACCCATGCGCGCCAGAGCAGGAGGAACAGCCGATGATAGCTCAGCTTACGGGTTCTGTGGTCGAACGGTTTTCCGATCAGGTCGTCTTGGACGTGGGAGGCGTGGGCTTTCTTCTGGGTGTCTCCGCCACGACTGCGGCGCAGCTTCCGGAGCAGGGCAGTTCTGACGTCACGCTCTACACGCGCCTGCTTGTGAGGGAGAGCGCGATGGAGCTCTATGGCTTTTCCTCCCGCGACGAGCGTGCGGTCTTCGACAGGCTGGTCGCGGTCTCGGGCGTGGGTCCCAAGCTCGCGCTCGCGATCCTCTCTGTCTTCACGCCCGCTACCCTCGCGACGATTGTCAGGCTCAAGGACGCGAGCCGTCTGTCCCAGGTCCCGGGTGTTGGCAGAAAGAAGGTGCAGCACCTGCTCGTCGAGCTTCAGGATGTGTTTGCCCAGGATGGCGAGCTGAGGGATCTTGTGGGTTCGGACGAGCCGTCGCCAGCCGCGCCAGGTCCGTCCGAGACGGACGAGTCCATCGTGCGGGAGGCAAGCTCGGCGCTTCTCTCCATGGGCTTCACGTCCCAAGAGATCGAACGTGCCCTTGAGGGCCGTACGCGTGCTGATGCAGATACGCTCGAGAAGACCCTCTCCTATGCGCTCAGGCGCTTAGGGGGTGGTTCGTGATGTGGGAGGCCCCCGACAAGGACCTCTTTGCCGATGACGCGTGCCTTGAGGCAAGGGGTCGCAGCGTGACTGGCGAGCTTACGGCAGACGACATCGACGTCGAGCGCAGCCTGAGGCCCCGGACCTTGGGGGAGTACTGCGGCCAGGAGCGCGTCCGTGACAACCTCCGCGTGCTCATCGTGGCTGCCAAGGACAGGGGGGAGGTTCTCGATCACGTGCTCTTCTCAGGACCTCCCGGCCTCGGGAAGACGACCCTTGCAGGCGTGGTCGCCAACGAGATGGGTGCCCGCCTCAAGACCAGCTCCGGTCCCGCGATTGCCCGCACGGGAGACCTTGCCGCCATACTCACGAACCTCGAGGAGGGCGATGTCCTCTTTGTTGACGAGATCCATCGCCTCAACCATCAGGTCGAGGAGGTGCTCTATCCGGCGATGGAGGACTTCGCCCTCGACATCGTCATCGGTAAGGGGCCGGCGGCCCGGTCTATCAGGCTCGATCTGCCCCGCTTCACGCTCGTTGGCGCAACCACGCGCACCGGACTTCTCACGGGGCCGTTGCGTGACCGCTTTGGCATCTCGTACCGCCTCGACTACTATACGACAGACGAGCTCACCCGCATTGTCCTGCGCTCTGCCAGACTGCTTGGCGTGGTTATTGACGATCGGGGTGCGGCGGAGATAGCCAGCAGGTCACGTGGGACTCCTCGGCTTGCGAATCGCCTGCTCAAGCGTGTTCGTGACTATGCTCAGGTCAAGGCAGACGGTACGATAGACTGGGACGTCGCCGCCCAGGCGCTCTCGTTCTTCGAAATCGACGAGCTGGGCCTTGACTGGATGGATACCAAGATCCTAGGGACCCTCACCCAGACCTTCCGGGGTCGTCCTGTGGGCCTGACAACCATCTCCTCCTCCGTAGGGGAGGACCCGTCCACCATCGAGGACGTCTATGAGCCCTATCTGCTCCAGCGAGGGCTCATCGTGCGCACCCCGCAGGGGAGGCAGGCGACAGAGCTTGCCTTCGAGCACCTGGGGATCACCCCTCCTGCGGGCAAGACGATGGGGTAGTATGGGATTGGCTGGGACCGTATGACAGGTCGTGGCACAGGGTCTTGGGGCTGGCCGAGGTCTGGAGTCGGATCTTGGGGCGGTCGGGCACGGTGGGAGTGCGGGCCTTTATCGGGCGCGTGACGTTTGGGGGACGAATGCTGCAGCATGACTATCTGCTCGAGATGATCGCTCAGTTCGTGGAGGCCATCGCTCGGTCGTTGCGGATGGCTCTCCTGAAGGGCGACAGACAGGCCGCAGCCGAGGTCGAGGAAGCTGTCGCGGGGCTTCTCGACCTCGATCCGCAGCTTGCCATACAGCTCTCTCCAGACTCGCTCGTCACCATGATGGTGCTCTCGGGCGTGGGCGACTCGGTTGCGGGCTATGTCGCCTACTCGCTGCGTGGGCTCTCGGATGCCTATGCCGCCATGGGCGAGGATGCGCTCTCTGAGCTCAGGCTCAAGCAGGCAGAGGCGATGGAGCAGTCCTTTGATGTCGAGCCGGGAAGTGTTCCCTCCGAGTTTCGCGCGCTTGAGGATGAGCTTAGGCAGAAAGGCAAGCGTGGCTGATCAGCTGGGATAGGCAAGGTAACCCTCAGGTGGGCCAGGACAAGTCTGAGTGCTGCTCATTGAGATTGTGGGCACGGATACCCTGCTGTTGGGCTAGAATAGCAGGCGTGGTGTAGTCGCCACATTGTATCGCGCTCAGGCGCAGCGTTTAAGCCCCGAGGGGCAAGAAAGAAAGGCACGACATGGCACAGGGTACGGTCAAATGGTTCAACCCCGACAAGGGCTACGGCTTCATCTCTCGCGATGATGGCGATGACCTCTTCGTTCACTACAGCGAGATCCAGATGGACGGCTTCAAGACGTTGGACGAGGGCCAGGCTGTCGAGTTCGACATCACGCAGGGGCAGAACGGCAAGCTCCAGGCCTCTAACGTGAGGAAGATGTAACTCGGCCCATCTCTAACACGCGGTGCTCTGAGGGGAGGTCGCAGCTGCGGCCTCCCCTCCCTATCTGCAGTGTCCGTATGCCGATCCTGCGAGCTGGGCGCAGGGTGATGAGGCACAGGGTCAGCCGAGGGGCGAGGTTCCTGCGTGATGACAGCACCCAGGCGCGACAAGACGATGCAAGAATTGGAGCGGCTATGCCTGACGAAAAGCTCAAGGAGCGTGTGGAGGACTACGTAGGCGAGGTCTGGGAGGATGTCGTTGCTGACATCCGCTCGCTCGTGCGGATCCGTTCCGTGGAGGACCTCTCGCATGCGACACAGAAAGATCCTTGGGGACCTGCGAGTCACGAGGCGCTGAGGCGCGCCCTTTCCATTGCCTCCCGCCTGGGTCTTGACGCACACGACTGCGAGGGGTACCTCGGCTATGCGGATGTCACCGGCAGCTCCGAGGACTACCTCGCTACGATAGCCCACTGCGACGTCGTGCCCGAGGGGCTTGGCTGGACCGTCGAGCCTTTTGACGTGACCCGCAAGGACGCCTATCTGGTGGGGCGTGGCGTCCTCGATGACAAGGGTCCTCTCGTGCTCTCACTCTATGCCGCTCACTTCTTCGCTCGCGAGGTCGAGCGCACGGGAAGGCGGCTGCCCCTCACCCTGCGCGCGATCATCGGATCGGAGGAGGAGACGGGCATGGGGGACGTCTCCTACTACCTGGATCACTACCCCCAGCCTCGCTTCGTCTTCACACCCGACGCCGACTTCCCCCTCATCTGTGGCGAGAGGGGCATCCTGCAGGGTCACTTCAGCTCTGACCCTACCGTCGGCGTGGCGGGGAGCCGCATCGTCAGCGTGGAGGGCGGGACAGTTCCGAACGCCATCTGTGGCCTTGCGAGCGCTGTGGTGAGGGCAGAGCTAGGCGAGCTGCCTGAGTGCGGGCAGGTAGGACGTTCGGTTGAGGGGGAGGGCCTCGTGCGCCTGACGGCCAAAGGCAGGGGCGGCCATGCCTCGCTTCCCGAGGGTACCATCAACGCAATCGGCCTACTCGTGGACTACCTGCTTGACGCGGGTCTCGTCTCGGACGTACAGAGGCCCTTCTTCGAGTTGGAGCAGCTGCTCTGCTCCTCGGGCCATGACGGGGTGGCCCTTGGCGTCCAGAGCGCCAACGACCGCTTTGGTGCCCTCAGCATCATTGGCGGTACCATTCGCTCTCAGGCAGGACGTCTGATCCAGAGCTGTGACGTTCGCTTTCCCGACTCGACGAGCGCCGACACCTTGGCCCACACCCTCACGAGGCGTGCAAAGGAGCATGACGCGAGCTTTGCGGTCGATCTTGTGAAGCCCCCCTTCTATGCCGATCCCTCCTCTCCTGAGGTTCGCTGCCTGCTTGATACCTATGATGAGTACGTGGGCGGGGTGTCCAAGCCGCTCGTGATCGGCGGGGGGACCTATGCGCGCGAGTTCGAGCGCGCCTGTGCCTTCGGTCCGCATGAGCCTGGTGAGGATGTACCTGCTTGGGTTGGACCCGAGCACGGACCCGACGAGGCCGTCAGCGAAGAGAGCCTGAGACGCGCCCTCAAGATCTACATCGTGTCCATTGCCCGCCTCATGCGCCTGTACGCCTAGGCGAAAAGGCGAAAGACGTCTCCATGGACCTTACGGGGCTTCCTCTTGCCCTCTACGGGCATTGCGAGCTTTGCCCCCGGCACTGCGGCGCCAATCGACTTGCGGGCGAGGTCGGAGCATGCGGAGCTGGGGCAGGGCTGCGTGCGGCACGCTCAGCCCTGCACTTCTGGGAGGAGCCTCCCATCTCGGGCGAGGCGGGATCCGGGGCGATCTTCTTCACAGGTTGTCCCCTTCGCTGTGTCTTCTGCCAGAACCATGACATCTCGCAGGGGGGATCGGGCCGTGACGTCCCGGTCGGACGCGTTGCACAGATGATGCTCGAGCTCGAGGCGCAGGGGGCCATCAACATCAACCTCGTGACACCCCTACACTTTGCGCCTCAGGTGAGGCAGGCTGTGCTTCTTTCCCGGGAGGCGGGCATGACGCTGCCCGTCGTGTGCAACACCTCGGGATACGAGACTCCTGAGGTCGTTCGTGCCATGGGGGACGTCGTGGACGTGTGGCTCACCGACTTCAAGTTCTCATCAGGTGATCTTGCGTGCAGGCTCATGCAGGCGAGGGACTACCCTGAGGTGGCCGAGGACGCGCTTGTCGAGATGCTCTCGTCTGTGCGCGAGGGAGGTGGACGCCTGCTGGGAGCCGACGGGCGCATGCTCCGTGGCGTCATCGTTCGACACCTGGTGATGCCAGGACATGCGGACGACTCGCTGCGGGTGCTTGATCGCGTCTGGGCTCTCTGCCACAACGAGGTGGATATCTCTGTCATGAACCAGTACACTCCCAACAGGCGTTGCCTCAGGGCGGGGGGAGACCTCGCTCGTGCCGTGACGGGCGAGGAGTACGAGCGGGTGCTCGATCACGCCGATGCGCTCGGCTTCGAGCGTATGTGGTGGCAGCAGGGGGGCACCGTGTCAGAGAGCTTCGTTCCCGCCTTTGACGCGACGGGCGTCGAGGGGCCGGTGCTCTCGTCTGCGAAGGATTATGGTGAGGGAGGCAGATATGAGTGACGATGCGAGACCGCTTACGGACGAGGAGCGCGCCGAGCTTGAGAGCTTGCGTGCAGAGAAGGCGCAGCGCGAGAACGCACGGCGCATCCAGGCAGAGCGCATCGAGCTCGAGCGCCTCAAGGCCGAGCAGGCAACCCATGACGAGGACGCTCGCATTCGTGCGCTCAAGGAGCGAAACGCCAAGATCATGGAGCCTGGCGATGACCTCAAGATGCCCCTTGGACAGAAGGTTGTCCTTTTCGGTGTCCTGCTCATCGCCGTGATCATCATGCTGGCGATGGCGCTTGGGCGCTGAGAGGAGCAGTCCTGTGACGGCACGTCGCGTCAAAGAGCATCTGTGCTTTGCGCTGGGAGTCTCGTTTTTTGCTTTCGCGCCCCGTCCGGCGCGCCACGTGCTACCCTAAAGGGTACGACGGCTGTCCGCAGGGGCACCGAATACGCTAAACTAGGGGGATGCGCAGCCATGGCACTGACCGACGCAACCATGTCGAGCGACGTAGCGCTCAACACGGACCTGTACGAGCTGACGATGGCGCAGGGTTTTTGGGAGTCTGGCATGCGTGAGGCAGAGGGCTGCTTCACGGTCTTCTTTCGCGAGTGTCCCTTTGAGGGGGGCTATGCCGTCGCCTGTGGCATAGGCCAAATTGCCGATCTCGTCGAGAACTTCGTGTTCGACGAGGGTTCCATTGACTATCTTGCGCGCGTCATGGCCCCTGGTGGCGGCCCCATGTTCAAGCAGGGCTTCCTCGACTATCTGCGCGACTTTCGTATGAGGGTGAGCGTCTGGGCCATCCCAGAGGGTGACCTCGCCTTTCCGCGCGAGCCCATGGTACGCGTTGAGGGGCCACTCATCGATTGCCAGCTCCTTGAGACGGCGCTTCTGAACCTCGTGAACTTCCAGACGCTTGTTGCCACCAAGACAGCGCGCGTCGTTCACGCCGCAGAGGGACACCCCGTCTCCGACTTCGGTCTCAGGCGCGCGCAGGGTCCCGATGGTGGTCTTTCGGTGGCCCGCGCCTCCTACATCGGCGGCGCAAGCTCCACCTCGAACGTTCTTGCCGGTAAGATCTATGGCATACCCGTCTTTGGCACGCATGCCCACTCCTGGGTCATGTCCTTCCCGACGGAGCTCGACGCCTTTCGCGCCTTCGCTCGGTCGAGTCCCAAGAACTGCGTTTTTCTCGTTGATACCTACGACGTGCATCAGGGCATCAGAAACGCCATAACCGTCGCCAAGGAGATGGAGGAGGCAGGAGAGCGCCTCGCAGCGATCCGCATCGACTCGGGTGACCTTGCCAAGCTCTCCAAGGAGACGCGTAGGGCCTTTGACGAGGCTGGCCTGCCGTACGTGAGGATCTCGGCCTCGAACGACCTCGACGAGTACACCATCCAGTCGCTCTTTGCGCAGGGTGCTCCCATCGACTCCTTTGGGGTGGGCACCAAGCTCGCGACCTGTGACCCGCAGCCGTCACTTGGCGGCGTCTACAAGCTCTCTGCGACGCGAGCGAACAAGGATAGCGATTGGGAGCCCGTGATCAAGCTTTCCGAGATGGCCTATAAGCGCACGATTCCCGGCATCCAGCACCTGAGGCGCTACCTTGACGCCTCGGGTTGTCCTGTGGGCGACATGATCGTGGACGACGCTTGTGACAGGGGTGGTACAAGCATGGTGGACGTCGTGGATGACCTCGTGAGCTATGACCTCTCGGGTCTGGAGGTGAGGGAAGTCCATGAGCAGGTCGTGTGCGACGGAAGACGTAGCGGGGACGTTGAGGGCATCGAGGTCGCACGCTCTCGTTGCAAGGAGTCGCTCATGCGCCTTGACCCGGCGGTTAGGCGCTTCTTGAACCCGCAGATCTACCCAGTGGGCCTCGAGGCAGGCCTTGCCCAGGTCAGGCGCAAGCTCGCGACCAGTGAGCACGCCAACTCACGACGCGGCTAGGGGGACGGTGGGCGCGCGGAGCATGTCGATCGTCTCAGTGGTTCATCATTTTCCTGCAGCTGACAGCGCGCAGTCTATGTGCCCACTCGCTCTCTGCTAGACTTTATGGGCTTGTGAGAATGACGCAGGTGCGTCCATGTTTCGTTACCAGAAGGAGTTTTGCAATGCCCGAGACACTCGAGAGCCTAGTCAAGCAAGCCATCGCCGCCGCGCAGCAGGAAGGTGACCTTCCTGAGTTCACAGTCACTGACTACTGCATGGAGAGGCCTGCGGATACGACGAACGGCGACTGGTCCAGCACCATCGCAATGCGCTCCGCGCGCCTTGCTCGCATGGCTCCAACCAAGATAGCCGCTACCATCGTCGCCCACATGCCTGCAAGTGATGCTATCGCGAAGTGCGAGGTCGCAGGTCCCGGCTTCATCAACTTCTATCTTAGCACCTCGGCCAACAACGAGGTCTTTCGCAGCGTCCGCGAGGCAGGTGGCGACTGGGGTAAGATCAACGTGGGCAATGGGCTCAAGCTTAACTACGAGTTCATCTCGGCCAATCCGACAGGTCCCCTGCACGTGGGCCACGGCAGGTGGGCGGCCTTGGGTGACTCTGTGTGCAACGTGCTTGAGCACACGAACTATGAGGTCACGCGCGAGTACTACATCAATGACCACGGGAGCCAAATGGACGTCTTTGGGCGTTCGGTAGCGACGCGCTACCTCCAGCTCGTCGAGATCATGAGGGGCAAGGGTCTCTCGCCTGATGACGCCGTGACCCATCTGCTGCAGGATCGTGATCGCTACGTCGAGGACGAGCAAGACGAGCACCCTGAGGTTCACCCATACATGGACGCCTTCAACGACGCCCTGGGCGGCAACTCATACGGTGGTGCCTACATCATCAAGATCGCCAGGGAGTTCTACGACGAGGATGGCGATAAGTGGGTCGATGTCACCGCAGAGGAGCGCGATGACGAGTTTCGCGAGCGCGCCTATCAGGCCATGCTCAGGCGCATCAAGGCAACTTGCCATAATGTCCGCTGTGACTTCGACGTGTGGTTCTCCGAGCGCTCACTCTACCTGAAGGACGAATCGGGTGCCTCCCAGGTCGACCGCGCCTTCAAGCGCCTTGAGGACATGGGTCACCTCTACAGGACCGATGACGGGGCGCTGTGGTTCAGGTCGACGACCTTTGGCGACGACAAGGACCGCGTACTTATCAAGAGCAACGGTGAGTACACCTACTTTGCCTCTGACGTCGCCTACCACTGGAACAAGTTCCAGCGTGATGACTTCTCGGTTGACCTGTGGGGGGCCGACCACCACGGCTACATCGCCCGCGTGACCAACGTCTGCGACGCCCTTGGCTATCCCGGGAAGTTCGAGGTCGACCTCGGCCAGTTCGTGAACCTGCTTAGGAACGGTGAGCCGGTTCGCATGTCAAAGCGCAAGGGCACGATGGTCACCTTCGACGAGCTCATTGACGAGGTGGGTGTCGATGCCACGCGCTACACGCTCATCAGCCGCTCGTCCAACCAGACGATAGACTTCGACATCGAGGCCGTGAAGCAGAAGGACAGTGCGAACCCGGTCTACTACGTGCAGTATGCGCATGCCCGCATCTGCTCCATCCTGCGCAGGGCCGCAGGCGTCTCCGAGGACGAGGCGAGCGAGCTTGGCATGGATGAGGTTGCGCGGCGTGCTGTCGGGAATAACTACGATCCCTCGCTCCTCTCTGATCCCACCGAGCTTGCACTTGCCCGCAAGATTTCTGAGTTCCCAGAGCTCATCGCAGGTTGCGCGCGTGACAGGGCGCCCTTTCGCATCACGCACTTTTGCGAGGATCTCGCAAGTGCCTATCACGGCTTCTATGCCAGCTGCCAGGTGCTTCCGAGCAAGGGGCATCCCGTGGAGGAGGCGCTTTCGAAGGCGCGTCTCGCCGCCTGCGATGCGGTGCGCATCAATTTGGCGGTCGCCCTGAGGCTCATCGGCGTCTCTGCTCCCGAGGTCATGTAGACACCTGCGCGTAGACACCTGCGCGTAGATACGCACGCGGCCCCATCGCGCCGCGTGCGACGACGGGCGCTGCACGAACATCGAAATATGGTATCCACACAGCGTCTGGACTGTGGAGGGACGAACATTGGCAGATGATCTGAGCGCACGCACGTGAAAGACAAGAGCGGCGGATGTTAGTCCGCCGCTCTGAAAGCTCTGGTGGAGCATAGGGGGATCGAACCCCTGGCCTCAAGATTGCGAACCTTGCGCTCTCCCAGCTGAGCTAATGCCCCATTCGATTGCACGCACAGGCTAGTATCGCAACTCTGGCCTTTCGTGTCAATACCTTAACATGCTTCCCATGAGTTTTTTGGGTCCTTACAAGCTCACGTCGATGTCCTGCCAGTCGTCGAGCCAGAGGTCAGAGACAGCCCTGAGCTCGGACACGTCCTGCGTGGGGTCATCCTGCGCGGGGTCGTTTCCGTTACGTCTTCACGAGCTCGTCTCGTTTCATTGCTGGTAATGACCTTTGCAAGAGACGATGAGCAGCGCGCCATCCTCAATTTTGTACACGAGCCGATTGGCGGCGTCGATGCGTACGCTGGAAAGGCCGAAACGACTGTGCCTTAGGCGCTCGGCCTTGCCTATGGGCGCACGTACTGTCCCACTAGCACTTCTCTCGATACTTTTAATGAGGGTGTTAATGCGCTTGAGAGTCTTCTTGTCCTGCGACTGCCACCAAACGTAGTCATCCCACGCATGATCGCTCCAGACCCTCCTCACCTATGTCTCGATGAGCTCGTGTTCTGTCGCATTGCCGTCACGCATCGACAGGTAGGTTGAATCCATCTGCTCGGTGAACTCACGCTCGGTCGGCACAGGTGTCACCACTGCAAAGGGAAAGCCGCGATGTGCGACAAATTGTCGCGCAAACACGTTGAATACCGCCGTGGGAGTAAGGCCGATGTCGGAGGACACCTCCTCCACCCGTCGTTTTAAATCTGAATCGAGCTGTATATTGAAGGTGCTGGTAGCCATGATGCCTCACCTGTCATCTCTCTTCCCCTACAAAGAAGCATTGATTACTTTCAGATTCTTCAGGGTTTGTGTGGGTTGACGCCTCGGTGAAGACGCCGACCTCGCGACGGCGCCGCTCGCGCCACCCGACGCAACCGGGCGTCGCAACAGTGTACACAAATGCCCCAGAACGGCGTCGAGAGGCCATTTCCGCCAATCTGTGTACACTGTTGTGTCCCCACCGTCCGCTCGCGCGACCCCCGCGACGCAACAGTGTACACAAATGCCCCAGAACTGCGCCGAGAGGCCATTTTCGCCAATCTGTGTACACTCCTGCGCCCCCACGGCCGCTCGCGCGACCCCCGCGTCGCAACAGTGTACACAAATGCCCCGAAACGGCGCCGAGAGGCCATTTTCGCCAATCTGTGCACACTCCTGCGCCCCCACCG
>ERZ772967.928-NODE-928-length-21187-cov-2.475062_pt1 | contig 21187 bp, 19 predicted proteins | sample MGYA00511677_ERZ772967 | MGnify/ENA primary metagenome ERZ772967 (study PRJEB29015, sample SAMEA2737931) | human oral metagenome | biome: human oral; feature: human-associated habitat; material: dental | place: China | collected 2146 ...
TTATTTTATATTATGTCTCTTTTCTGTGTATACATTTTTCATGCGTAATCCCTGATTATTGTTTTCAGGACGGGCGCGCCGGAAATGTACATGCAAAAACGGAGCATATATTAAATGAAAAAAGGTGAAGCGCTCTGCTACAGGCACAGGATGCCGAACACCGCTCCGAGCAGCATGACAAATACGGGGTGTATCTTCGTCTTCATCAAAACGATAAGGGCTGCGATATAAAACGCAAAGCTCGGCCACACGAAAAGATTTTTCCAGCCTTCGAGCGTCGAAAGCGAAGCGAACGAAAAAGGTGTATTCATAAGCGCGACTATAAACACTTGAATCGCCGCAACGAGGATGATCCCCGTCGTCGTCGGCCGAAGCGTCGAAAAAGCGGCTTTGACAAGCGGAGTGTCGTGAAATTTCATAAAAAAATGCGCGATTATTAAAATACAGATAACGGACGGGAGCACTTGTCCGAGCGTCGTAACGATGCCGCCGAAAACGCCGTACTGGGAATAGCCGATATACGTCGCCATATTCACGCCGATCGGCCCGGGCGTCGACTCTGAAATCGCAACCATATTGTAAAACTGTTCGGCGGAGATGACACCCTTGTCGACGAGGGTTTGCTGCATGAGCGTTACGGCGACAAGCCCTCCTCCGATCGTAAACGCACCGATATAAAAGAAAATCCAAAAAAGCTGAAAAAGCGAATACGTCGTTTCCATCACTTATCCTCACTTTTTTTTGTTTTTCGGGAAAATACCGAAACGATGACTCCCGTCGCAGCCCCCGCGATGATCATCCAATACGAGGGCACTTTGAAAAACCATATCGCCGCAAACGAAACGGCGAGGCACAAAAATCCCAAAATCGATTTTACGGTCTTTTTCGAAAACTGAAATACGACCGACGTGAGAAGCGCTGCGACCGACACGTTGATGCCGCGAAGCGCTTTTTGCGCAAGCGGCAAGTGATCGACCGAACTGATAAAGCGCGCGATAAGCGAAATGATGACGACGGACGGAGTGACCATGCCGAGCGTAGCCGCAATGCCGCCTGCTATCCCCGCCTGCTTAAAGCCGACAAAGGTTGCGACATTTACCGCAATGATGCCCGGAGTCGACTGCCCTATCGCATAATAATCGAGCAGTTCGTCTTCGGTCATCCACTTCTTTTTTTCGATGAGTTCGCGCTGCAAAATCGGCATCATCGCCATACCGCCGCCGAATGTAACCGAACCTATTTTGGCAAGGGAAAAATACAAATCAATCAGTATCGGAATTTTTTTCATACATGTCCTTAATTATTATACAATCAACAGGGATTCGAGCGAATGTCGCTTTCGCGACCGTAAACCGAAGCATAGCAGCTGCGCCACGCTTTCGCCGCTTTATCCGCCAAAAACGCGGTATTCGCTTTTCGCGAAAGATTTTCATCGGGACGGATCGGCGGAAGGATATGGAGCGTCGCAACCTTTTTTTTGCTGAAAAGCGAGCGCAGCTTCGATGGCGCGGAAAAGGTGATAAACATCGGAACGACGGGTACGTTGTTTGCCGAAGCGATGTGGAACATGCCGGTGTGCAAAGGGCGAGGTTTTTCGTAGCGCAGCCACAGCGACTGCTCCGGATAGCCGAGTACGGCGCAGCCCTTTTCGAGCAAAAGAGAAAGCGTCTTTTGCAGCTCGTTCATCGCTTTTACATTTCCGCTGAACGGCAGCGTTCCCGCCCCGCGCATGATAGTTCCGATAGGTCCTTTCATATTGTTAAATTCCGCAACCGTGATATACAGCGTATGACCGAAAACCGCCCGCCGCACGATCATATTGTCGAGCGAATGCACGTGATTGCACACGGCGACAAAGCCTTTGATACCGCGGAGATTTTTGCGCCCTTTGACGCGCGCGCCGAGCACGAACTTTGTCAAAACGGGACCGAGTACCGCCGCCGCCGTGCGGATAAAAACGCGCCATAAAAAAAATGAAAACGTGCGCGGAAGAAAAACATAATCGTCGGTTACCCGAATCATCGCATCATAGTCGATCGGCTGAACGTTTCCGTCGAACTCGCCTTTTCTTTCAAGGGCTCGGATGCGATTTTGTATTTCTCGCTGCGTATCGCCTTTGATGCCGCCGATATCCGTCATTCGGCTTCCTTTATCACCGTTTCGATGCGCTCGATCTGCTGCCACGATACATCTTCACCGTAATGGGGATCGCGCAGCAGCGTAAAAAACGCCATGCCGTAAAAATATGCGTATTCGGCTATAAAAAACGGATTGTACAAAAGCACGGCGAGCTTTTCGCCGAACGTGATCTTGAGCGCTTTCGGATCGATTATGAGCGCGATGAACGTATAGAAGACGAGCGCTCCGTAAAGTATGAGCATGATGACAAGGCCGTATTTTAAAGCGGAAAAATTAATAAACCCTCGATTACAATAATCGATGCCTGAAGCGATCATGTACAGTACAAAACAAACGGCGGTATTGCCGAAAAACAAAAAGAGCGGCCCGAATCCGTACAAAAAATCGAAATTTCGTATGCGGATTCCCCGTATCTTTTGTACAACCGAAAGCGATCGGTCGTGAAGCGATGCGTAGGTTTGCTTTGCGATTTTATTGCGATATTTAAATGAGATCTGCATATAGCCGATGAGCCATCTCGCGCGGCGGCGATCGAGCATTTTATGAGAAATCGCTTCTTCGGTATAGACAACTGCGTATTCGTAAAAGCACGACGACCAGCCGTGCAGGATCGCATTGATCGTCATTTCAAGGTCTTCGGTAAAACTGCGGTACGGCCATCCGCCCAGCTTTTCGATGACGTCGCGCCTGATCATAACGCCCGTCCCGCACATCGTACACGGGATACCCGCCTTCGTTCTGAACGCGTTTCCCATTTTGTCGAGAAACGTGTACGTAAGCGCGCTGCAGTTCGTCGCAAGCGAGCGGAGTTTTTTCCCGCCGAGGAGATAATTTTTGACTTCCCGTTTTCCGAGCACGATCTGAGCGCCGGAGGCGAGGCCGTTGTTCATCTCTTCGATAAAATCGTCCGAAGCGATATTGTCTCCGTCGATGATGATATACGCATCGTAACTTCCGTATGTACCCGAAAGCAGCTTTTTCAGCGAACCGTCGAGCGCCATTCCTTTACACCTTTGATTTTCGACAACTTGCACATAGGTACCCTTGTATTTTTTCGCTATGGTGCAGGTCGGATCGTCTTCCGAATCGACTATGACAAAGGTGTCGAATTTTTTACGGTCGTAGGTTTGGCGTGCGAGACTGTCGAGCAGGAGCCCGATACCGGCGCTTTCGTTTCGCGCGGGGACAATGACGGCAAAGCGGTTTTGTACGGGATTGAACAGGCGTTTCGGCTTTTTAAAACCGCTGACGTAATACAATAAGCGCGGTATATAGAGAACGAGCGCGATCAGCGAAATAGCGCAATACATATGAAAAAGCGATACGGCTTGTATATCAGTCATACGCAGATGATAGAAAGTAAACGGGAAAATGTCAATTGTAAAAAAATTATTAAAATGCAGAAAAGGTTCCCGTACCTCGCTTGGAGCGCATCGAAAATATCTTCCGGTCCGTCACAGCGCCTTCTCTTCGATATACGATTCGATTTCGGTAAAATAGCGCACGGTTTTCATTTTCAGCTCTTCGCCCGCTTCATCGTCGCAGACGATCACGGCATCTTTGTGCAGCTGAAGCGCCGTTACCGCCCATTGGTGAGAAACGGAGCCTTCGACGCCCTCGGCGACCGCGCGCGCTTTCACCCTGCCCGTCGCCATGATAACGACTTCATCCGCATCGCAGATGGTTCCGACACCGACAGTCAGCGCCTGCGTCGGCACTTTCGAAAGATCGCCGCCGAAAAAACGGGCGTTCGCTCCGATCGTCTCTTTTGTCAGTATCGCAACATGGGTACGAGAAGCGAGAGAGGAACCGGGTTCGTTGAACGCGATGTGTCCGTCGCTTCCGATACCGCCGAAAAAAAGACGTATGCCGCCCGCATCTTCGATCGCTTTTTCATAAGCGGCGCATTCGGCTTCCGTATCCTTTGCAAGCCCGTTCAATATATGGATATTGTTTTTATTTATATCGATGTGATTAAAAAAATTGTCGAACATAAAATAATGATAGCTTTGCGGGTGCCTGTCGTCGAGACCGACATATTCGTCCATATTGAACGTAACGACGTTTTTAAACGAAACCTTTCCCGCCTTGCACAATTCGATAAGCGTTTTATACGTTCCGAGCGGCGTGCTGCCCGTCGGAAGACCGAGCACAAAGGGGTTCGATTCGGTCGGATTATAATCGACTATCCGCCGCGCAATATGATGCGCAGCCCATACGGAACACTCATCGTAATTTTTTTTAACAACAACACGCATACTAAGCTCCCATAAAAAGTCAACGAACAAGGTGACTTTCTAAGCTATTTAATTCATGGCAGCAAGGGCTTGTTCGGTAAGAGTCAGAGGCTTATATGTGCCCATCATCTTTTTTGAATCAAAGTCTTGTCCTTCTGTGAGCAACGCCCACACGATTTCCGCCATCTTCCTTGCAGCTGCAACAATCGATTTGCCGCTGCCTTTATTCTTTTTCATATAATCCAGTCGTTGCATGATTCTCCATCCCCAAGTATCTTTGCATCGCCGAATTCCCAACACCAACTGAACATATGCCGTCCTCAATTCCTGTGGTCCTCGCTTCGTAATCTTTCCGTGACGAACACTCTCGTTTGAATCCTGTACCCACGGAACAAGTCCACAAAAGGCCGCATATTTCTTTGCATTCGCGAACCTGCCTATATCTTCGGTGTACGCCCTGATTATCCATGCCGTGATTTTTCCGCAGCCTCGGATTGTCATAAGACGATTGACCATTGCATCATCTTCGGTTAATTCGCTTAAATGCTTTTCAATCATCTTGACTGATTCTATCATCTGCTCTATGATTTGAAATATCAGTTTTACTGATTGTGCTTCGAGCACGAGGTCGCTATGCGACAACAGGGTGTCCAGAACTTTCTGGCGCCCTTTTTTACTTTGTAAGCTTCTGAGCTCATCATCAAGCCCCATGCTTACCAGAAGCGCATGAACTTCATTCTTTTGTCCCACAATTGAACGAACAAGTCTTTCCCGCGATTTCAATAACCTTCTCAGGTTCTCCGTTTCCTTGCTGCAGATATGGCTCTCCGGAAGCATATCCTTTGAAAGAAACCATGAAATTGTCGAAGCGTCATGCTTGTCGGTTTTCTTCGTCGATTCGTTGATTACCTTGAATTTCAACGTATTGATTACCGTCACGTGCGCTCCCACTTTTTCTACCTGAGCCTTGAAGAATCTTGTGTTGCCGGTTGATTCAACTCCGATTTTCACAGTGAAACCGCCTATCTTGTACTCCGTTATTCTCGCAAGAAATGCCGCATACCCAACTTCTGTCGTCGGATACTGTTTGATCTGCTCAATGCTTTCAACCGTTTCCTCTGTCCGCTCATGCACGGTAAACTGTGTTTTGTGCAAATCAACGCCAATGTAAACTGTCATCTTGACCTCCGTTCTCAATCAGCGGAAAGTCTATTCGGTAATGTGTCCCATTCTCCCATTCAGTCTCTTACGACTATCGTATGGTGCGGCAATAGCTCTTCATTCTCCTAACCGAAGGTCATAGCCTCCACTAAATATGTCGAACTCTTGCCTGGTTCCCGCTGAACTCTTTCTTTGTTCAGCTTATCACATTACCACTTGTTCGTTTTCCTTTTTATCATACCTCCTATTATTGATTATTAAAAAGTACTACCTTAAAATACATTTTTTATCATACGTCCCTGCACCATGACAAAACGCAGCGCAAAATCCTTATCGAAAACGATAACGTCGCTGTCGTAACCGGGTACGAGCATACCTTTTTTTTGAAACTTCATAATACGCGCGGGATTCGCCGACGCGCATTTTACCGCATCGCTCAACGGAAAGCCGAACGATACGAGATTTTTCAATCCGCGAATCATCGTAAGCGCGGAACCGGCAATGACGTCGTCGGACTTCCGATGAAAGCAGCCGTCTTTGAAAACGACTTCTTCGCCGTTCGCCGTAAGATGCTCGCCCGCTTCTTCGGTAGGAGTGAGCGCATCGGTGACGAGCACGATTTGATCGCTCGTTTTATCTTTTTGCAAAAGCTTAAAGAGATCGGGGTGTACGTGCACGCCGTCGGCGATGATTTCGCACGTCATTTCCGGATGGATGAGAACCGCTCCGACCGCGCCCGGGTTCCGGTGATGCATTTGGCTCATCGCGTTGAAAAAATGCGTCGAGTGAAAAATACCCGCCTGCATGCCTTCGACCATATTGCTGTAAGCGGCATCGGTGTGTCCCGCCTGCAGCACGATCCCCTTGTCGATGCACATAAGCGCGAGACGCCGCATATCTTTCAATTCGGGAGCGACGGTCATATTGACGATGTGCCCTTCGGAGGCTTCCCAAAGCCGCTCCATCAAATCGAGGTCTACGCTCCTTACCGTTTCGGGCCGCTGCACACCGAGTTTATACGGCGAGATAAAGGGGCCTTCGAGATGGATTCCCATAATCTTCGCACCCTCTTCCCGTCCCATAGCGCGCACGATCGCTTTGATCGAAGAAATCATCGTCGCTTCATCGGAAGGATACATCGTCGGATTGAAAGCGGTGACGCCGTAATCCGCAAGGTCGGCCGACATACGGAGTATGCCTTCGGTTGTGCAATCATCCGTACCGTGCCCTTTAAATCCGTGTATATGCGTGTCGATTAAACCGGGAGCGACATACATGCCATGCGCGTCGATAACGGTAACGTCATTGTCGAATATTTTTTGACGGAAACGGTTTTCGGAAAATATATCGGCGATCTTTCCGCCGTCGATTAAAACGGCGCAGTCGTCCATCTGCGAAATGCCGTTCAGCACCGTCGCATTGTGTATACATAATTTCATACGTCATACAATAGCACAAAGACGGCATGAGGAGCAACCGCGCCGAAAACCGCATTTTCTAAAAAACGGTTTTAATGCAAAAAATCGATTGTGTTCCGGAAAGCTCAGGTCAGTTATCCTTTGATGAAGCGTTGATTGCAACCGTGCCGAGATGCAGCACTTTGCTGTACTGTTCCGTATAATTTTCATCCAGCCCGACGGAAACGGCATACATATCGACAAAATACGTATTGTCGTAGCCGCTTGAAAAACCGGAACTCGAATAATTGTAGTCGGTGTCGGTCGAAGAAAGCGTTTTGGAAGCACTGTCGTTATCACCGTCGCGGCCGAAATCGAAAGAGTACCGATTCCCCGCCCGCTTCGGAACATTTGTCGGCGCAATGCTGCTGTCTCCCGCATAACCGACGATAATCTTTGCCTGATAGCGCCGGTCGGTCTGATAATTCGTCAAACGGATATAAATCCGCCTGTTTACATGGGTCGATTCAATAAGGTGAGCCGCCCCCGATGTGCTTCCGAGCTGTACATATTTATAATTCTTTTTAAGAAGATTCGCGGCGGATGAGGGATCGGTAGAATTGTTCGCCGAACTCAGCGCCGAAGTAACGCTCGTTATGGAGTCGTATCGGTTGTAGATTTTATAATAGACGTCGGTTCCCAAAAATTTAAAAGGCGGAGGATTGATAAGCGGATCCGAATTTTTAACTTCATTCGTCTCAAATTCGAAATATTTTTCTTCAAATTGTACGGTAGAATATGTCGATGAATGCAAAAGCATCGGTTCATCAAGCACATATATCGTTTCCAGCCCGCAGCCGAAAAAACAAAGACAGCACGCTGCAAGAGAAAACAATTCGTATAAGTGATATTTTCTCCGCATACCGCCGCCCATTCTCATGTAAAAAAAACAATTATATCGATATATTCGTTACTCGGTTTTGCCTTCGGCTTTCAGCGCGATAAGGCGCGTTTCGGCAAGATTCGTCCACGCATCTCCGAGCGCGTTCGCGGTAAGCTTCGTATACGCTTCCGACGCTTTTTTATAATCGCCGAGCGCTTCATAAGTACGAGCTTCGGAAAAACGCGCGTGAGATACAAGCGGAAAATCCTTTGCGTCCGAAGCTTTTCCGTAGTTTGCAGCCGCTTCCGCAAGGTTTCCGGTGTTTTCATCGCAGACGGCCATATTGTAATAAGCAAGCGGCGCCGTATACGACTTCGCGCCCTTTGATGCAGCCGCACTCCAATACGATTTTGCCGCAGCATAATCTTTACGAGCGTATGTGATATCCGCAGCAAGCATATTTGCCCGAACGCCGACGATACCGCCTTTCGAAAGATAAGGGGTAAGTTTCGTCATCGCCTCTCCTCTCCGCGTTTCGATTTCCGCATCCGAAAGAGGATCCGAAGCGTTCGTGAGATCGTATTCTACGGTATCGACAAATGAAATGCCTTTCGCCCTCGACGACGAAACGACGGCGGCGGAAATGCCGTATACGACTATTGCAGCAATGACGACAACCAGCGAAACGATAATCGGCATGCGGTGGCGCAGCATAAACTGCGAAAGGCGTTCACCCGCAGTCGCTTTTTCAAATTTTTTTTCAATCATATCTACTCCCGTATTCACATCTCTTCCGATTCTTCTTCGCGGTCGCGAAGATCGTTCAGCAAGCGCGAAACGTATGTCCGCTGGATGCCGAGTATTTTTCCCGCTTTCGTTTTATTCCAAGCGGTTTCTTCCAAAATTTTCCGCACGTAGGTGCTTTTAAATTTATTCACCGCTTCTTTGAGAGAGCGGTCGCCGCTCGCGTCCGACGCGTATTCCTCCGCCATGCACTCGATTTCGTTTTTCCCGCTCCCGCGCTCTTCATAACCGATGCGGAGGTCGAACGCATTGATAAGAGGAGGCGTACCGAGCACGCATGCGCGTTCGATCGAATTTTCAAGTTCGCGGATATTCCCCGGCCAATAATACGAATAAAGGGCGTCCATCGCCGACCGCGAAAAGCCGGTAAAATTCTTTTTCGTCTCTCCCGAAAACTTTTGCAAAAAGAAATCGGCAAGAGCGGGAATATCCTCTTTGCGTTCGCGAAGCGGCGGCACTTTTAAAGGTATACCGCTCAAGCGGAAATACAGATCGCTTCGAAATTTTTTCTCGCTCATCATCGCTTCGAGATCGCGGTTCGTTGCGGCGACGACGCGCACGTCGACGGACACTGTTTTGCTCGAGCCGACTTTTTGAAACTGCTTCGACTGTATGACGCGTAAAAGCTTCGCCTGCAGTTCGAGCGGCATCTCTCCTATTTCGTCGAGAAAGATCGTTCCGCCGTCCGCCGTTTCAAAATAGCCTTTGTGATCGGCTTTCGCATCGGTAAACGCGCCTTTTACGTGCCCGAAAAGCTCGCTTTCAAGCAGCGAAGGAGAAAGAGCCGCGCAGTTGACCCGCACGAAAGGCTTTCCTTCCCGATCGCTTTTTCTGTGTATCTGTTCGGCAACGAGCTCTTTTCCGACACCGCTTTCGCCGGTGATGATGATCGAAAGATTCGTCTTCGCGATGCCGTCGATCATCTTGAGCAGATCCAAAATGACCGGGCTCTTTGCGATAAACGGATGGTAGTCGCCTCCCGATGAAATCGTATTTTGCAGCGCGGAAATTTTATTTTGCGCGGATTGATACTTCGCCGCATTCCTGTACGCTATGCCCGCTTGACTGCACAGCATATTGAGTATTTCGAGATCGTCGTCGTCGAAATACTCTCCGCCCGCTTTATTTATCAATTCGATGACGCCGATGCATTCGTCGCCGACGCACAGCGGAACCGCTATCATCGTTTTGGAAACATAGCCGGTCTTATGCTGCACGTGATCGGAAAAACGCGGATCGTTTACGACATCCCGCAGGATAAGCGGCTGCCGGTGAGATGCGACCCAGCCGGCAATACTGCTTTTATCGACGGGAATGTCTTTCGCTTCCGCCCCTTTCGGCCCGAGCGCGATGACGAAACGCAGCGTATCGTCGGCGTTTACGAGCAGCAGCGACGACGATTCGCAGTGAACGAGACGCATCGCCGCTTCGAGGATGTAGACGAGCAGCGCGTCCAAATCGGCGTAATTCGAATTGATCCTGTTGTTGATTTCGATGAGCGTATTGAGTTCATCTAAACCAATCGAAGTCATCTCGGTTTTCGGTAAGATTGTCAGTCTTTTTTCTGCGTCTGCAGAAAGTCGCCGAACGTATACGCGCCGTCGTTTTCATCCGGCTTTGCGATATACTGAGAAATAGCCGCCCGCTCCTGCGCCTTTTTGAATTCGCGCACGGAAAAAGCGATCTTTTCTTTTTCGACGTTGACATCGACGACGTACACATTGATCTTATCGCCGACTTTATAATTTTTTACCGCCTCTTCAAAAGGTACGTTGCGGTCTTCGCTCAAATTCGTTTTATTGACGAGACCTTCGATGCCTTCCGGCGCTTTGACGAAAATGCCGAACTCCGTGATCGACGTGATCTCACCTTCAAGCGTCGAACCGGGCTTATGCGTTTCGGCAAAGAGTTTCCACGGATTGTCGGTAAGCTGCTTAATGCCGAGCCGGATACGGTGACTTTCCGCATCGTTTTCGATGACGACCGCTTCCACTTCCTGATCCTGTTCGAGTTCGCTTCCGGGATGCTTGACTTTTTTCGTCCACGAAATATCGTCTCCGTGCAAAAATCCGTCGATACCGTCTTCGAGTTCGATAAAGGCGCCCGCATTCGTGATCTTTATGACTTTGCCCTTTACGCGGCTGCCGACCGGATATTTTTCGCCGATCGTATCCCACGGATTCGCCGTCACCTGCTTTAAGCCCAGCGATACGCGGCCGGCTTGAATATCGTAGCCGAGGATCATGCATTCGACTTCGTCTCCGACTTTTACCATGTCGGACGGTTTATTGACTTTTTTCGTCCACGAAAATTCGCTTATATGCACGAGCCCTTCGATGCCCTCTTCCAGTTCGATAAAGGCGCCGAAGTCGGTAAGCTTCGTCACTTTGCCTTTTACGACATCGTTGACGTGATAGGTGTCTTCAAAATGCATCCACGGGTCTTCGGTAAAGTGCTTCAGTGAAAGATTGATACGTTTTTCGGCTTCGTCCATGCGGATCACTTTGAGTTCGATTTCCTGTCCTTTTTTGACGAAATCTTTCGGACGGGCGACGTGTCCCCAGCTCATATCGTTTATGTGCAAAAGTCCGTCGAAACCGCCCAAGTCGATAAAGGCGCCGAAACTCGTAAAGCTCTTCACGGTACCCTTTACCGTGTCGCCGATCTTTACGTTCGCAAAAAATTCGTCTCTCGCTTTACCGATCTGTTCTTCGAGATACTTTCTGCGGTTGACGACGACGTTCGCTTTGTTGTCGGAATACAGCCGTTCGATATACATTTTGCTTTCGGTACCGACCAGCGATTCGGGCTTTTCAACCTTTTGGCTGTCGGACTGGCTGATCGGCAAAAACGCATGGATGCCGCCTCCCAAATCGACTTCGAAACCGCCTTTGACGACTTTCGCGACGGTTCCGTCTATAGGTATTTTATCTTTAAACGCTTGGGTAATGTCTTTCCACAAACGCTTTTCATCGGCTTGCCGTTTGGAAATCTCCGGACCGTTTTTGCCGAATTTATTGACGAGTTTAACCGTAACCGTATCCCCGACTTCCGGCGCTTTTGAACCGAACTCCGATTTGGGGATTCTGCCTTCCGATTTGCAGTTTACATCGACAAATACGGTATCGTCGGTAACCGCGACGACCGTCCCGTCGACGAGCTGTCCGTTTTCCGGCGTGCTCAAACTGTTCAGAGATTCTTCTAATTGTGTCTGGAACTTATCCTTGGAGTCCCGGTTTTGTTCCTTTTCCACTTCCTGTGTTTCCATCTTTGACCCTTTTTCGTGAATTTGATTTAATATTATCTCACAAACTTTCTCTATCGTCAAGGTGGACGTGTCGATATATACGGCGTCGGGAGCGACGACGAGCGCGCCTTCTTTTTTGTTTTTGTCGATTTCGTCGCGCTTTTTTATCGCTTCTTTGATCTCTTCGAGCGTCATGCCGCTCACGCCCTGTTTGAATCTCCGCTCGGCCTGTACGTCGAGCGACGCGTCGAGATAGAATTTACAGTCGGCATCGGGAAATACGACGGTCGTCATATCGCGCCCTTCCGAAACGATGTCGAGCGATTTTGTCAATTCGCGAAGACGATCGTTGACAATGCGGCGCACTTCGGGAAACGCGGACACGCCTGCCGCGTGAGCGCTCACTTCGTCCGAATGCAGTAAGGATTCGACGTCATCGCCGTTTAAGATCAAATGCGAATCGACGTAATCGAGTTTTTGTTTTTTGCAAAAATCGACGACCGCCGCCTCGTCATTCAAATCGATGCCGTTTTTTAAAAGCGCGAGCGTGAGCGCGCGGTAAAAACTGCCGCTGTTTAAAAACGTAATGCCGAGCTTTTTTGCAAGAAGAGATGCAATCGTGCTTTTGCCGGTACCGGCCGGCCCGTCTATCGCAATAACCATAATCCTCCATTATCCTCATGGCGGGATTTTCCCGTAATTTTCCGCAAAATTTATTAAAATCTTTCGGCAGGGTTGTTTTTGCACAGCGCGAGGAGCCCTTGCACTTCGCTCTTCGTTAAATTGCGGAACTCGCCGCGTTTAAGTCCGTCGACCGTTACGTTCCCGATCCGCACTCGCTCAAGCGATTTGATGCCGACTTGATAATATTCGAACACGCGCCTGATTTCACGGTTTTTGCCTTCGATCAAAACGATGTGCATTTTGCGCGCATTGCGTTCTTCGGCTTTGATGCAGCGGTAAAATACATTATCTATGCGGACGCCCTTTTCAAAATCGGCTGCAAGCGTGCGCGGGATATGCGTACTCGTTTCGACGGCGTATTCTTTTTCGAGTTCCGCCGAAGGATGCGAAAGGGTTGCCGCAAAGCCGCCGTCGTTCGTAAAAATTATCAATCCCGTGCTGAACATATCGAGGCGTCCGACATTGTACAATCTTTCGGCGTATGCGGATTTTAACAAATCGGATGCGACGGGTCTCCCCTTTTCATCGGAGAGCGAACACACATAGCCTGCAGGTTTATTGAGGAGCACGTAGCGGAAGTCTTTTTCGGGCGAAACGATTTTGCCGTCGACCGCCACTTCATCGCCGGACGACACTTTCGTACCGAGCGCCGTAACGACTTTTCCGTTTACCGAAACGCGCCCCGACGCGATGTACTCTTCCGACGCGCGGCGGCTTGCGACACCCGATCGCGCGAGGTATGCCTGCAGCCTCATCGGAAACGAAAAATCAGCGGGCAAGCTCGAACCTCTCGGCTTCGTCTTCGTCGAGCTTCGGCAATTCGGCTATACTGTTCAAGCGGAAAAATTTTAAAAATTCTTTTGTCGTACCGAAGAGCACCGGTTTTCCCGGCACGTCTTTTTTGCCGACTTCTTTTATTAAATTTCGCTCCGAAAGCAGACGGATCATATTGTCGGCGGATACGCCTCTGATCGCTTCGATTTCACCGCGGGTGATCGGCTGCGAATACGCGATGATCGAAAGCGTTTCCATAGCCGAGCGCGAAAGCTTTCCTTCGCTTTTGGAGCCGTAACGTTCTCGCAGCGCCAGCCACAATTCTTTTTTCGGAACGAGCGACCAGCCGCCGGTGATCATCTGCAGTTCGATGCCGCTCGACTTTTCGGCAAGGCGCTCCTTTAAAGCGTCGATACACTTTTTAACGACTTCGCTCGACAGCTGCGAAATATTTGCAAGCGAACGCTCGCTCACGGGCTCGCTTTCGAGGAAGAGAATCGTTTCGATCAATGCAGTTTCTTTTTCAAGCTCCATACCGCTTCGGTCACCTTAGGTATTTGTATTGCCGGCATCGAGGGCGGCCGTTTCGGAGGCCGCGTGCTCTTCTTTGATCCGGCATATCTTTATATCACCAAACAGCCTGTTTTGGAAGACCGCGATCATCCGGTCTTTTACCGCTTCGAGCAGCGCCATAAACGAACAGATGATATCCATTTCGTTTCCCGGCCGCGTAATCAAATCCGTAAACATACACTCGCCCGATTCTTCGAGCTTTTCGTTCATGAGCGTAATCTTTTCGTTGATCGAAATCTCTTCGTACATGTTCAGTATCTTTTCGTTCGAATACTGAGAAACCATGTCGCGGAAAATACGCTGCATCTGTTGGAGGAGATCCCACGTATCGATCCGTTCCCAAATACCGTCGTCTTTGTCGAAAGGCAGCACGCGCTGAATTTTTGCGCGTTCGAAATTCCACTCCGACGTATCTTCCTGCGCTTCCATGAGTTCGGACAGTCGTTTGAATTTTTGGTATTCGATGAGGCGGTCGACGAGCTCCTGCCGCGGGTCTTCGTCATCGTCGTCGTATTCGATTTCAACGGGAAGCAGCATACGGCTTTTAATATAGAGAAGCTTCGCCGCCCAACTGTAAAATTCCGACAGATCGCCCAAATCGGTCTGCACGGCATAATCGAGATATTCAAGATATTGATCGGTGATCTCGGCAATCGGGATATCGTAGATATTGATTTTGCTTTCTCTGATAAGCGTCCACAATAAATCGAGCGGGCCTTCGAATTCGCCCGCCGTATAGCTGCGCTTCGTCTTTACCGCACTTTCCGCACTCTGCATTACCGTCCGTTCATCCGCCATATTGTCCTCGAAGAAAATTGAAAATACCGCTCAAAGTTCACGCGATATCCGAGCCGAATCTTTAAATAACGCGTATATGCGGAGTATAATTTTCTTAATTCAAATATCGGCAAAAGCATGTAAAATCTCAAGCTGCCGGGCTTGTCGCCCCCGATTCTATTACAAAAGCGCTTCCGTAAAAAACGGCACGTAGGTGACGAGCATGAGGACGGCAAACTGTACGATCAAAAACGGAAGGATGCCTTTTACGACGCGGGAAAGCGGCTTATCGAAAGTATAGGACGAAATAAACAGATCCATGCCGACCGGCGGCGTCAAAAATCCGATTGAAAGATTCATCAAAAATATGACGGCGGCTCTGACCGCACTCACGCCGAAAGATTCCGCGAGCGGCAGCAAAAGCGGCGAAACGATGAGTATTGCGGAAAACATATCCATGAGACAGCCGACGACGAGCAGGACGAGGTTCATCAATATCAAAAACACGTACGGATTTTTTACGTACTGCGTGATAAAACCCGACAGGATCGCCGGAACGTTCGCATCGAGCATAAAATAGGAGATGCCCGACGCGGCGCCGAGTATAAACAAAACGCCGCCTGAAACGGGAACGCTCGAAGCGACGACACGAGCCGATTTTGCTAAAGTAAAATCGCGGCGGACGAATACCGAAAGACAAAACGCGTAAATGACGGCGAAAGCCGCAACTTCAAAGAGATCGAACACGCCTTTAAAATAAAACACGGAAATAAAGACCGGCATGAGCAGTTCGGGAATGCAATGAAGGACGGCATCGCGCGCTTCTTTTCCGGAAAACTTCGGCCGCTCTCCCCTCTTATCCAGCACGACGCCCGTCGCCATCATCGAAATCGCCATAATGCAGCCGGGAATAATCGCGCCTTTAAAAAGTTCGAACACGTCGACGGAAAAATAATTGACGGTCGCATACATGATGATCGCGGCGCTCGGCGGAAAAAGCAAACCTATCGCACCGGAAGCGGTTACGAGAGACTCGGCTCTGTCTTTGGAATAGCCGGAACCCGTGAGTACGACGGCAAGCAGCGGGCCGAGCGCAAGGATCGTTATGCCGGAAACGCCGGTAAAAGTGCTGAAAAACGTCGTCACGATGACGGCCGCGATAACCGTTCCGCCGCGGAACGGGCCTATGAGCGATTTGAATACGGCGACATAACGGCTTCCCGCACTGCTTTGCGAAAGAATGTAACCTGCGATCGTAAAAAGCGGAATTGCCGCGATATTTCGGTCGGTAAGTATGCGGTAGGTTTCAAGCGGGATGACGTCGACGTAGCCGCCGCTCGCGGAAAAAAGCACGTATGCGATGCCGCCGAGCACGAGAAAAAGCGGCATACCGAAAAATGCGAGAGCTGAAAGAATGACGATGATCGGCAAAAGCGCGATTTTCGAAAACGAAAGCCACGCATCGTTTATCGCGTACAGAGACGGAGCGTTTTCCATGCCGAAAAGATAATACAGAATGCCGGTAAAAGGTCCCATCGAAATAAAAAGGCCGAACGCCATACCGATGAGTGAAGCGATGAGATTGCCCTTTCTGCATGCGATCATGGCGATGATGCCGAAATAGCATACCGGAAGAGACGCGAAAAAAATCCGAACGCTCATGCCCCAAAAGCGAGCGTCGAACTGAGCGGGATTGACAAGCTGACAAAAGGCATCGATAAAAAGCGCCGAAAGGATACAGCTTGCCCCTCCCGTTTTAATCGCTTCGATCGGACGGCGGATCTTTTCGCCGAACGCCGAAGTCAGAGAGGCGAGGCTCAAATGCCTGTCTTCGCGCCATGTTACAAGACCTGCAACGCTTGCAAATAAAAACACGAAGTGAAGCACGGCGATATCGGCGCCGGGCACTTGCACGCGGCACACTCCCTGCATAAATTTCAAAAAAAGCGGGAGCACAGCGACGATCGCAATGAGAGCGACGGCTAAAGCGTTTTCGATTTTTCGCAGCATAGTATTCACCGGTTATTCACCGCGGCGACGTTTTAAAAGCGCTTCTATATCGGCATAAAATTTTTCGTCGAGGAGACCGGTTTTTATCATCGCGGCGGCGTCTTTGTTGAGCGTCTCTTCCATGACTTTGCGCTCCGCGGCGGTGAGCTTGACGAGGGTACAGCCGCCTTCGACGCAGCGGTCGAGATATTCTTTATCGGAAGTATTCTGTGCCGCAATAAAATTCGCCTGCGCTTTTTTGACTCCGTTCAGCATAGCCGTTTTATGCGCGGGGGAAATATCCGCCCATACCTGCTCCGATAAAATGAGCGCGGCCATGACGGGGCAAATGGGAGCGTCGAGAATGTACGGAAGCGATTTATAATACTGTCCCGCATAGGCGTACATCGGAATGGAATAAAAACCTTCGACGCCGCCGGGCGTTTTAACGCTCTGTAAAAGCTTATCGGGCGAAATGTCTTCGGTACGGAAACCGGCCGCTTTGAACGCATCGGAAAGCTGCGGCAGCCCGATGCCGGCGACGGAAAGTTTTTGCGTCTTTAAATCGGCGGGCGTATGCACCGGTTTTTTCGTATAAAAATATGCCCAGCCGACGTTAAACCAGCCGAGCAGCACATACCCTTTTGCGGCAATCGCCTTTTGAAAACCGGGTGCGAAGGTATTCAGTACCAAATCGACTTCTTCCTGATTCCGAAACATAAACGGAACGGCCGTCGTCAAAATATGCGTTTCCGGCGCGAGCGTTGCGATGCCGAGGCTCGTAAAGATCGCTCCGTCGATCGGCGCCTTTTGCCCCGGTCGAACGGCATTGAGTTTTTGGACGACGCCCGTCTCTCCTCCCATCGCGTTCGTTCCCATAAACTGCATTTGGATCGCCCCGCCGGTACCCTTCGCCCAATCCTGCGCGAGGATGCGCTCCTGCACATCCCATGCGGAACGGCTCGGCGCGACGGTCGCTATTTTAAGCGTTTTAACCTGCTGCGCCGGCAATGCGGCAGCGCACGCAAACAGTATCGAAAAAACAATAAAACGTAATTTCATATCAGATCCCTCAAATCGATTTAATAAAAACGGCAGACGAAAGCTGCGGAAATCACCATTCAAGAAAATAATCCGACGCATGTTCGAGCAGCCGCTTCGCTTTTTTTTGCACGATCGTCGTCATAAGACGGCTCGACGGATCCGCATCGGGATCGATCGCGAGCGCTTTACGAAGAGAGTCTTCAAAGCCTCCCCTGTCTCCCGCGGGAACGCATATCGCCTCGGCATAAGTGACATAGGGACCCGGCGTTTTTCCGCCCGATGCGCGGAGCGCTTCGTTGTAACAACGGAGTCCCCTTTCCGTATCTCCTCCGAATTCGGGAGGAGCGCTCATGTAAAAATTGCACAAAAGCTCCCAAATCGCACCCGCATTGTAATCGGGAGCGAGAAAAGCAGCGCGTTCGAGGATCAGAGCGGGAGAACGGATAGTGCCGAGAAGATCGGCGCTGAGCGGATCGAGGCTGAACGCACCGAGCCAGCCCGCACACGCCCAATAAGAAGCTTCGACATCGTACTTGCCGAGCTTTGCGCATGCCTTTTTGACCGCCTCTTCGTCTCCGCTCAAAACGGAGGCGCGAAAACCCGCGTGCCTTCCGTCGAGAGCTTTAAGACAAAGATCGCGGCCGCGCAGGTAGTGCAGCTTTGCGCGTTCGAACGCTTCGTGCTGGTGATCGAATTCTTCATTCGGCAGCGTTTCCGCAGGAGTTTGCACGAACGCGTTCGCATACATGATATTGAGCGAACCCGTCATCGTCATCAAACCGATATGGCGGGGATTCGCAGCTTGCAGGATTTCATAGCTTTTGAGCACCGTCGGAAAAAATTCTCCGACGAGCGTTACGTCCGTTTCGCCGGTGATCGCGAGCATAGGATCGGCGGCGGACGCTTTTTTCTTTTGCGGAACGCCCTTGCCGTTCGCACCCGCGAGCGCCGTGGAAAGCGCATTGCCGACGAGCGTTTTGCACGAAAGCAACAGCGATGCGGATAGAACGAGCGATGCGAAAGCCGCTTTTTGTATGAGCTTCATAGCCATACTATATAATAAAACGATGTCTTTCTCAACCGCAAAACCAAGACTGCAAGAGCCGAAGCGCATCGCACATATGAACGGCTCGTCACTTCTTTAATTTAAAATAATCTCTATCATATATAAATAATGATAGTAATGAGATTATGGATACACCCAATACGGTTACATACAGTTGTATTGATTCTCTGGTAAATAAAAGAACCAGATTCGATATATTAAAAAAAACATGATAAAAAATCGCATTTAAAATATTGTTTTTTGATTTTGTATAAAAATATGTAATAAAAATACTGAGCATAATAACCGTAGGAATAAATAATACGTATCCTACAAATCCGACATTCATTATTTTGAAAAAATGCCATGCACCCCAAAATACTCCGACAAATAATGAACCGGTAAAAGCAGTATATTTATCTTCCAAAATTGATAATAATGTACCTCGCCAGCCGATTTCCTCACTGACAGATCCGACAATAGTCAGTATAATACCGATTATCAATAAATATCCCGTATACTCCGACTTAACATAGTGCCTTCCCGTTAAACCGAGTATAAATGAAGACAGTAAAACCAGTATTATGGGGAATACAATACTCATTACCGAGTACTTATCCAATTTATAAGAATAAGATTTTTTTTCATTATATTTTTTTCTAAAAATCAAAGTTGTTATCAACGGAGATAATTGTACTGCAACCATTATGATAAGGCCTGACAGTAATTCATTACCCCTGCTGTTTTGTAGAATACCTCCGACTGTCAGCGCAAGAATAACCGTCAGTAATACATTCACCAAATAAAAAAACAGTATTTTTTTATTCATTTTACCTCCTCACTTTTTTTATTATATCCGTATTCTTCATCCCTTCAATCGGACAATCATGTCGCAAGTTGCGCGGGGAACTTCGCGCTCCGCGCTCGTTGCAAGCGGCGCAGGGCATTTCGCTCTCGTCGCAAAGCGCAGAGGTGTCTACAAATCGATTGTATCGGCGGGTGTTTTCGGAATCGGTATGTCTTTTTCGCCGAAGATGATTTTTTCTATCGAATCTTTTTCAGCCGCGTCGAGCCTGAGGCGCAGTTCGGATTTACCCGTCGGAATATTCACCGACGCTCCGTCTTTTCTGTACGTCGGAAGAAAAAACGTAAAAATCCACGGAATGGTTGAAAGCCCCGAATCGTCGATGATAAACACGGGTATGTAGTTTCCGTTTACGTCTTTTCCGAAAATCAGCTGTTCTTTATTTATTTTTCGGTACGGAATTTTTTTCGAAGCGTCCAAAGGATTGTCGATCGACAACAGTATTTCGAATATTTTTTTCCCGTTCGTATCCGCAAAATCGAACGTGTCCCGTTCGTCTTTATCGATTTCCCGTATGGAAACGAAAGAAACGGAAAGTTTATTAATTTTATTGAGCAGCGCTTTATTCCAGCCCTTTTTTATACCTTCGTACGAATGTTCCGCAATGTTCGCCGTCGTTTCTCCGACGCTTTCGGCGATTTTATTTACGAGCGGGTCGCCGTTTATCAAAGCTTTTGTTCCGATAACGATCGAACATGAAAAGAAGACGATCCACAACAATCCGGAAACGCCCGAACGTATGAGCGTATTTTTTTTCGGCTGTTTTTTTATCGTTTTTACGATCAGCATGACGATAAAAATCCAAAACAATAATCCCGCAATCGCTGCAAGCAATCCGAATAAAATCGCGGCAATCATGCATCCGCCTCCCATAATAAGTAAATGTACTTTGCTATTTTATCCGAAAAAAACTTAAACGGCAACGGATCGCATTTTCATGTGGGGTTTACGCACTCGGCAGCCCTGCCCTGTCTTTTTCGCCGAAGATGATTTTTTCATAACAACCCAAACAAACGATAAAGTCATATTCTGTCGGTAATTTTAATACGGTTCTATCATTTATATTAAAGCTCGGTTTATTCCTCTAATAATTTCATTACGTTCTTGGCATCTTTTATTTTGTAAAACCCCGGAACGCTTAATTCAGAGGATAATCCGTATGACGTAAATCCGGATCGGTGAAAAAAACTCGGCTGTTCGGCGAACAGAATAGTTCCTGTTCCGTTTGCATATTCTATCAGTCTTAATGTAGTCCATTTTCCCTTCGGTATGCTTTCGATTCTCTTGTATTTTACAATTATTACTCTTTTATCCGTAACAAAATATTCTGTGTTTTTTCTATTTAGATAATCATGTATAAAGCGTCCTATCGTAATGTAAATTCCCGCTAAAATAAAAGGTATGCCCCACAACGTAAAAAAAACAGGAGCATCCTTTATTCGTAATACGTTTATTTCCCAAAAAACAACAAATCCCGCCCATAATACAGAAAAAGGAATCATAAAAATATCTGATTTTGTAAATACAATGCCTTGCTTGGGTTTTCCTTTCCAAAGCAAACTTTCATC
>ERZ772967.932-NODE-932-length-21169-cov-7.942361_pt1 | contig 21169 bp, 19 predicted proteins | sample MGYA00511677_ERZ772967 | MGnify/ENA primary metagenome ERZ772967 (study PRJEB29015, sample SAMEA2737931) | human oral metagenome | biome: human oral; feature: human-associated habitat; material: dental | place: China | collected 2146 ...
TGCATGTGTTAAGCACGCCGCCAGCGTTCGTCCTGAGCCAGGATCAAACTCTCCGCTAAAGGGTTGCCCCTATCCGAGAGCCTGTTGGCTCAATACTTCATTCTTGTAAAAGAATTGTTGTTTCGTTGACCGAAGGTGTTTCCACCTTCACAACGATGTTGCATCTGGCTTGTTAGATTTAATTCTAACATGTTTTGCATTGTGTAGTTTTCAGGGTACATCCTGCGCCATTCAGAGGCTTTTAGCGTTTTTCTCCGCTTTCGTTGCCCTCATCGGCGCGACTGTCATAATATAACACAGCCTGCTAAATCCGTCAAGCACTTTTTTCAATCTTTTTTGCTTTTCTTCTGCAGAGAGGGTTCGATCCCTACAGGCTGTAAGTAAAATTAAGTTCTGTACGCGCGGCAAGAAGTGGTGCAGCGGCATCTTTCTCCGAGAGAACGACGGGAGGGATTGGCCACTTCACGCCAATCTCTGGGTCGTCCCAACGGATGTTCCCATCGCAGTCGGGTGCATAGAGATTATCCGCCTTGTACTGCACCTCGACATCATCGGTCAATGTGATGAAGCCATGTGCAAAGCCGCGCGGAATGAAGAGCTGCCGATAATTCTCAGCCGTGAGCTCCACGCCGACCCATTTTGCATAGGTCGGCGAGCCGCGCCGAATGTCGACAGCAACGTCGAAGATTGCACCGCGTGAGACGCGCAGGAGTTTTGCCTGTGCCATGGGGTTCAGCTGATAGTGCAGACCGCGCAGCGTCCCCTTCTGTGCGGAAAAGGAATGATTGTCCTGCACAAAGTCAACGAAAATGCCTGCGTCCTCCATCTTCTTTTTTGACCAGCTCTCCATGAACCAGCCGCGTGCATCACCAAATACTTGAGGCTCGAGGATGCGGACACCCGCAAGCGCCGTTTCAATCACGTTCATATACGCTCCCTATACGTCCTTGATGAGTCGTTTCAAATAAACGCCATACTCGTTCTTCGCCAAGGGTTCGGCGAGGCGAAGCACCTGCTCGGCATCGATGTAGCCCATGCGGTAGGCAATCTCCTCGATGCAGGAGATCTTCAGTCCCTGCCGCGCCTGGATGGTCTGAACGAATGTCGCCGCCGAGAGAAGGGACTCATGCGTTCCCGTGTCGAGCCACGCATAGCCGCGCCGCAAACGCTCAACGCGCAGCTTGCCCGCCGCGAGATATACCTTGTTCACGTCGGTGATCTCAAGCTCGCCGCGTGCCGAGGGGCGAATGCCGCGCGCAATCTCGACGATGTCACTGTCATAGAAGTACAGCCCTGTGACGGCGTAGTTCGACTTCGGCTCTTTGGGCTTTTCCTCAAGTATGAGCGCATTTCCGTTCTCATCAAAGGAAACGACACCGTAGCGTTCAGGGTCGGACACGTAGTAGGCGAACACGGTCGCGCCATCGTCGCTGCGCACAGTGCGCTGCAGAACCTGCGCAAAATCGGAGCCGTAAAAGATGTTGTCGCCAAGTACGAGCGCGCAGCCCTCCCCCGCAACAAAGTCTGCGCCGATGATGAACGCCTGTGCGAGACCGTCGGGGCTTGGCTGCACAGCATACGAAATGGAGATGCCGAGCTGACTGCCGTCCCCGAGCAGCGACTGATAAAGCGCGTTGTCGTCCGGTGTGGTGATAATGAGGATGTCCCGAATCCCTGCAAGCATCAGCGTGCTCAGTGGGTAGTAGATCATCGGTTTGTCATAGATCGGCATAAGCTGCTTCGATACGACCTTTGTCAGCGGATAGAGCCGCGTCCCGGATCCTCCCGCAAGGATAATTCCCTTCTGAATCATTCCGTCACCTCTCTGCATTTTCTTTTTATTTTACGGCGTTTCACGATATAAGGCAAGCAAAACCTACTACAAAAAGGATCTGTCTCCATATTGGGTAAATAGAGATTGAAGAATCTCTCCTTCCGATATATAATCAACGCTGACGCGCAAAGACGCAAATGCTGTCTGCTATAGGAGAACGATATGATGACTTCCATGAATTTCGCTGTGGGCGAGCCATTTCCACTGCCCGTGCTTGCACAGGCGGACGGCGGTATGTTCCAAGTGGATAGAAACGGCATGATGTTCCTGCTCCAACTCTCACGCACGGATGCAATCGCTGTCGAGGCGTTCCGCACGGGCGAGATCGAGCTTGCTGTGACGGAGGTGGACGGCGTTCTCCTCCTTCTCTACCGCATTGACGGTATTTTCAAGGATGGCTGGGGCGACGCACCGCTCTCCCTCTCTCTCGTAAAGGAAGAACTGCTTCCCGATGAGGAGAGTCTTGCCGATCCGACCATTCATCTCTACCTCGTCGATACGAACTTAAAGATTCTGCTTGCACAGCGAGCGGCAAGCGTACCTGAGGAGTTCGCAGAGATGATACGCAAAAATGTACGCGCACAGATGGCTGCACCACCTTCGGCGCTTGCATTTCAGAAAAAGGTCGCTGCCATCTGGGCGGAAAAATCCGCTGCCGATCTGCGTACGATGGCATCGGCAGCGCATACATTGCCTATGGCGCTTGAGAATGCCAAACTGCACTGAAAAGGGCACCTCTTCCAGCAAACAGCGGAAGGGGTGCCCTTTTTTACGAAACGTAGTACACGCGATTTGCGCGGCGTGCAGACGGCTTCGGCAGGTCGCCATCGGCGTAGCCGAGCGCACAATGTCCGACACCGATATAGTCGCCCTCAATACCGATTTTTTTCAGCAGTTCCTTGTAGTAAGGCTCCTCAAACGCCTCTTTTGCTCGATTGATCCAGATCGTCCCAAGACCAAGCGCATGTCCCGCGAGCATGAGGTTGCCGAGAACAAGGCTGCCGTCCTCAACAGGTGTATGCCCCTCCTTCGGTGCGAGCACCATGAGAATGACAGGGGCACCGTAGAAGGGATCAAAGCCTTCCTTCCAGCCACCAATGCGGCAGTTATCGCGTGCGATCTGCTCCCTGAGCGCGGGGTTCGTCACGGCAACAATGATGGCTTCCTGTTTTCCCTTTCCACTGGCAGCGTAGAGTCCCGCCTCGATTACCTCATCAATAAGCTTCTGCGGTACGGCATCCGGCTTAAATTTCCGAATGCTGCGGCGTTCGATGATGTCTTTGACTGTGGTGTTCATACGGGTCGTCTCCTTCCAATGATCTCTTTTACAATACGAGCGACCAATGCTGTCCGTGCAAACGGTGTGATGATGTAATATCCGTCGATATACGGCTCAATATCCTTTGCAATTTCGAGCGACAGCTTCACGGCAAGTTCCTCTGCTTCCACACGGTCAAGTCCGTGATAGGCGTTTATGATACGCTCCTCAACGTGAATGCCGGAGATTTCGCTGTCCATAAAGCGCGCGTTGCGCTCGCTGACGACGGGCATAATGCCGCCGAGGATGAGTGCGCCCGGCAAGGTATCGCGTGCTGTACGCAGGTTCTCCTTTGCCCGTGTACTCAGAACAGGCTGTGTGAAGAACCCCACAATGCCTGCCTCCACTTTTTTCTTCGCAAGCCCGAGCTGGGACGGAAAATGTGCGGCGTTGACATTGAGCGCTCCGAATACGTGGAACGGTACGACATCACCACGCTCGCCCAGATTCTTGATGAATGTGGACAGCTTGCGCGAGTTGAACTGATAGACGCTCTTTACCTCGTCGCGCTCCGCCGTCGGGATCGGATCGCCCGTAATCGCGATCATATTGTGGATGCCCTCGGCACTCAGCCCGAGGAGGATGGACTTGATTGCATTGAGGTTGCGGTCGCGGCAGGTCATGTGCGGAATCGGTTCGAGTCCGAGGCTGCGGTAAACACGCCCCGCAAGCATGGCCGCATCCATACGCGCACGTGCAATGGGGTTGTCCGCAATCGTAACGACGTGAACGCCCGCCTCCTTTAATTCCTGCGCTCCTGCCATGAATTTATCCGCATTGCCGGTCTCCGGCGGATCCAGTTCGACAGCAATGGGTATTTTTCCCGTTTGCAGCGCCTCAAAAAAAGGGCTGCGTACGGGCACAAGTTCTGTGCGCTTCTGCTGGACGTGCACCCCCTCAGCCGCAGTTCCGCCTTCAAGCGCCTTGCACAGCGCGCGAATATACTCCGGTGTCGTACCGCAGCAGCCACCGACGATAGCGACACCCTCGCGCACAAGGGCGGCAAGCCCCTCACCGAAGTAGTCCGGAGCACTCTCGTAGAAGGTGCGCCCGTCAACAATGATCGGATGCCCTGCATTCGGCATGAGGGAAAGCGGCAGAGGGCATGTCCCGATGATGTGTACGAGTTCCTTCATCGCCTGAACGCCGCTGACACAGTTAAAGCCGACCGCATCAATATATCCGCTCGACGCTGCCTCGCGCACAAGTTCCTCCACAAAGAAACCGTCGCGCGTATAGCCCCCGGAGAATGCGGAGAACGATGTCAGGACAAACGCATCAGGCACAACCTGCTTGATATGTGCCGCTGTCTCGACCAGCCCCTCTGTGGAGGAGTTGGTCTCAAAGAGGAAGTTCTTTGCTCCGAGTGCAAGAAAGGTATCGACAAGAAATCGGTATTCCTCGGCGATGTCTGCGGGCGGCAGCCCCGTAACAGGGCCGATGTCAGCAAAGATATATGCGCCAAACGGCTCTGCGGCGCGCGTGGCAAGCTCCCAACCTGCTTGCAGAATCCCCTGTACGAGTGCCTCTTCGCCCTGATAGACGATGCGGTTCGCCGCAAATGTATTGGTCTTGATTGCCTGCGCGCCTGCACGCAGGTATTCCGTATGGATCGCCTCTACAACAAGCGGCGTTTCAACGTTGGCAAGTTCCACGCCCTTGCCGCGCGTATGCGTCTTTTGAGCATAATAGGTACCCATGCCGCCATCAAAGATGAGCGGCTCTTTCTTTATATGTTCCCGTATATCCACGCGCTCCTGCGCCATATTCATAAGCCTCCTTGCTGCCAGTCGCTATCCCAATACGCGGCGTGCGATCTCGACAATGCTGCGCGCATCTCCCGCGTAGTAGTCCGCGCCGATCTCCTTCGCATAGTCCTCGGTCAGCACAGCCCCGCCGACAACGGTCTCACAGGGATGCCCTGCCTCGTGCAGTGCCTCAATGGTCTTTTTCATCGCCGTGACCGTCGTCGTCATGAGCGCCGAAAGCCCGATCAGTCCGACCTTCTTTTCAATGGCGACCTCCACAACGCGCTGGATGGGCACATCACGACCGAGGTCGATGATCTGGTAGCCGTAGTTCTCGAGGACGACCTTCACAATGTTCTTGCCGATGTCGTGGATATCCCCCTCCACCGTCGCGAGAATGATTTTTCCCTTTGAGACGCCCTGCCCTTCCTCGGCGAGGCGTACTTTGATGAGTTCAAGACCCGCCGTTGCCGCATTCGCCGCATTGATGAGCTGCGGCAGGAAGATGATCTCCTTCTCGTAGCGGTCGCCCACGATATCAAGTGCGGGGATGACCTTCTCCTGTATGATCTCCATCGGCGCCATCTCCGTGAGGAGTTTGCGCGTAATACGCTCCGCATCGTCACTGAGTCCGCGAATGATCGCGTCCATCAGAGGATCGACCTCGCCCGCACTGTCCGCTGCGGCAGTCTGTACCGCCCCCGCCGCCTCATCGCCCGTAATGCCGAGTTCCTTGCGGCGGCGCATCTCCGCCTGCTCAGGAGCAAACCGCTCGATGTAGGCGGCGCAGTCCACGTCCTCTCCTGACACGGCACGGAAGGACACAACAGCATCCATGACGCCCTTCGTGTTCGGATTGATGATCGGGAAATCCAGCCCGACGTGCATCGCCTGTATGAGGAAGTTCTCCGTCATGTGCCCACGTGCGGGCAATCCGAACGAAATATTGCTGACGCCGAGCGCGCAGTGGAGCCCGAGGCGCTCATGCACCTCGCGCACGGCGCGCAGGGTCTCCATCGCCTGCTCCTGCTGTGCTGAGACCGTGAGGGTCAGGCAGTCGATGATGATGTCCTCGCGGTCAAGACCGTACTTTTCTGCCTCCGCAACAATGTGCTCGGCGATGGCGACACGCTGTGCCGCCGTCTCGGGGAGCCCGCGCTCATCCATCGCGAGACCGAGTACCGCCGCACCGTAGTGTTGTGCAAGCGGGAAGATGGCATCCATGCGCTCGCGCTCGCCGCTGACCGAGTTGATGATGACGCGCCCGTTTGTCACGCGCAGCGCCGCCTCAATCACCTTTGGATTCGCCGAGTCGATCTGGAGCGGCAGATCGACAACGCTCTGTACCGCCTTGACAACGTACGGAATGATCTTTTCTTCGTCCACGCCCTGTGCGCCGACGTTGATATCAAGCACCTGCGCCCCCGCCTCCTGCTGCGAGATGGCAAGCTTCTTGATGTAGCCGTAGTCCTCCTCGAGGAGCGCCTGTTGGAGGCGCTTCTTGCCCGTCGGGTTGATGCGCTCGCCGATGACGTTGAGCTTGCCGTACTCCGCAACGCGCCCTGGGGAGGCGATGCCCTTGCGCTTCTTCCGCACGGGACGCTCCGACGCACCGCCCGCGACAGCGGTCGAAAGTGCACGGATAAAGTCGGGGGTCGTGCCGCAGCAGCCGCCCATAATAACTGCACCGCGCTGTGCAAACGCTGTCATCTCGCGTCCGAAGTCCTCTGCTGTCATCTCGTACGCGCCCGTGCGCGGGTCAGGAAGTCCCGCGTTCGGCTTTACAATGATCGGCAGATCCGTCCACTCCATGAATTCATCTACAATCGGGACAAGCTCCACGGGACCGAGCGAGCAGTTGACGCCGAGCGCCGCAACACCGAGTGCATCGAGCGTGACCGCAACGGACGGGACGGCAGCACCGAGGAAGGTGCGCCCGTTCTGCTCGAACGTCATCGTCACCCAGATCGGCAGCTTCGTATGCTCCTTTGCCGCAAGCACCGCCGCCTTGACCTCGTAGAGGTCGGTCAGCGTCTCAAAGATCACGAGGTCGGCACCCGCCTCCTCGCCTGCAGTCACCATCTCGCGGAAAAGCTCGTAGGCATCCTCAAACGAGAGCGTGCCGAGCGGCTCGACCAGTTCCCCGATGGGTCCGATGTCGAGTGCGACACGTACCCCAGTGATGCCGGAGTTCTCTGCCGCACGCCGTGCAGTCGCGACGTTCGCAGCGATCACCTCTGCTACCGTCTTTCCCGTGCCGACAAGCTTGTGTCCGTTTGCACCAAAGGTATTGCTGTAGATGACGCGGCTGCCCGCCGCGATGTAGTTGCGATGAACCTCCTCGATCACATCGGGATGCTCCATGCCGAAGAGTTCGGGGCGCTCCCCCGGCGCAAGCCCGCGTGCCTGCAGCTCCGTTCCCATGCCCCCGTCCAGTATAATGATATCGTTCATTCCATATCTCCCATATTTTTCATATTGTTATTGTGTTTTTGCCCCTTCCCTGCACCTGCGTCCTGCCTTGCGGAACGGACAGTTGCGGAACATGAGACAGTGCTCACAGTCCGGCGGCCGATGTGGCTGCGGCGTACGCGCAATCCCCATGATCGCCGTCACGGACTTGCGCGGCACCATGATGGTCGTCGGCGTCAGCGAGACACCAACACGCCGCGTCATGTCGAGCAGCGCAAAGAACTTCGGCTGCTCCGTAATCGGCAGGTCACCGTAGCCGGGGCTGAACCGATCCGTCAGATAGCGCCCCTCCGCCTCGACGGCACTGCGCATATCGCTCTCGAAGTTGTTGCATATATTCTCGATCGCCGTACTCGCGCACGCGTCCATGATCACCGAGTCAGCGGCATTCGTCACTTCATAGCGCATCATCAGCCGCTCGACACCGGGGCCGAGCGTTGCTCCGAAGAGCACAGCCTCCTCACATGGTGCAAGCATCTGCGGGATATCCTTGCCCGCAAATGTAACACCGAGCACGGCACCGTCCACAAGAGGTACCTGCCGATACGTGAGGCGCGGCGTCGCTGCGGCGAGCACCTCGTCCGTACAGCGCTTGATCTGCGCCGCAATCTCCTCCGTCAGCTCCTGCCCGCGGAATCCAAGATACTTTAGAATTTCGTTCATATTCAGCGTCGTAAAACGCGGTTCAAACATAACCTCTCCTATTTCGTTGCCAACGAACCATATAATACACAGGATAAGAGATTATATCACATTCGCGCAGTCCTCACAAATACACTTTTGTCATATAACGATATGTGTGCTATAATACTGCCCTGTCATTTTCTTGCAAAATTCTTTTTCAAGGGGGAAATGGAATGATCAAAGAAGCAATCAAAAAGGTCGTGGGCAAGCAAGATCTCACCTACGACGAAGCATACGCGGTCATGAACGAGATCATGTCGGGCGAAACCACCGCAGTCGAGAACGCCGCCTATCTCGCGGCGCTGTCCACAAAGAGCAGCGGCATGGAGACCATCGCAGAGATCTCCGGCTCTGCGGCGGCCATGCGCGAGCATGCGGAGCGCGTAGAGCACGATATGGATGTCATCGACATTGTCGGCACGGGCGGCGATCACTCCGGCAGCATCAACGTTTCGACGACTGCCTCGTTCCTTGCGGCGGCGGCAGGACTCAAGGTCTGCAAACACGGCAACCGCGCTGCATCCTCATGGAGCGGCACAGCCGACTGCCTTGAGGCACTCGGTGTAAACATCGACCAGTCACCCGAAAAAGTCCGCGAGGAACTGGCTGCCGTCGGCATGGCGTTTCTCTTTGCTCAGCGCTATCATCAGTCCATGAAGCACGTCGGGGCAATTCGCCGCGAACTGGGCATCCGCACGGTGTTCAATATTTTGGGACCGCTCACGAATCCCTCACGCCCCGCCTATATGCTCCTGGGCGTCTACGGTGAGCATCTCCTGCGCCCGCTCGCAAAGGTATTGCCGGATCTCGGGATCAAGCGTGCACTCATCGTTCACGGAACGGACGGCATGGATGAAATCTCCGTCGGCGCACCGACGAAGATTTACGAAATCACGAACGGTGCGGAGAGCGCATACGAGATCCGCCCCGAGGACTTTGGCATCAGCCTCGCATCCAAGGAAGCGATTCGCGGTGGCAAGCCCGACGAGAACGCTGCCGTCACGCGCGGTATCCTCAGCGGCGAGATCACGGACGCACGCGCGGATGTCTGCCTCCTGAACGCAGGTGCCGCCATCTACATCGGCGGTGCCGCCCCCTCCATCGCGGACGGCATTGCGGCAGCACGTCAGACCATCACGGATGGCACGGCACTCAAAAAACTTGAGGATTTCATCAAGATCTCTCATTAAGGAAGCACTGATAAATTCAGCACTGCCATCTTGGCACATCTTTTCCGCCCTCTCTTCGTCGACAAATCCTCCACATAGTCTTTGCTATGCGTCCGGTTTGTCTCCTTGACACGGCGAAAAATCTGCACTAATCTGACAGACTTCATTTTATCAGCGATTCCTATAAGCAAAGCAGCCGCGTGCTGCTTTTTTTTATTTCAGTCTTAAAAACATGCAGGAATTTTCATCGGGAGAGAGAATATTTCTTATTAGTTTGAGGTTAAGGGAAAACGAAAGGAGATGAGGCTATGGAAGATCTGTGTGAACGGATCGAACGGGCGGCACTCCTGCGCGCCGTCCGCATTCTCGCGGCGCGTGCGCATCCTGCTGCACACGATGCGGGGACGGCATTCCTCGCAGAATACTGCGCGGAGGATGCGGCGCTTTTGCAGCTGCTGCGTGCCGACGCAGGCGCATCCGACGACGCGATTGGATGGATCCTCGATGCGGCGCAGCGGCTTGCCGGTGCGGGAACATCCGCATCGGAACATGCCGCACCGCATGAGCCCGCACACCTTGAGAGCGTGTTCAATCGCTTCGGTGCTGCCGATGGAGCGAAGGAGGGCTTTCCAATCCGCAGTCTGACCGATGGGGCGGGGATGCTCTTTCCGTGTCCCATCGGCGACCTCGATGACGCAGTGCGCGGTCATCGGGAGGTCTGCGATCGGCTCGCGAGACACTTTGCACGCAAATCCCCCGTGCACATGCCGCTCGGCGAACTGCTGCGCGTCCTTGAGGAGACGATGAGCTATGTGCCGTCCCCTGCGGGCGCGGACATCGCGCTCTATGACTACGCACGCATGACAGCGGCGTACGCGGCTGCGCTCCATCGCTATGCGGCGGCACAGGACATCCACAGTGCACACACATACGAGGAGCGGGGCGGCGAAGCATTGCCCGCATTCCTCCTCGTATCGGCGGACATCTCGGGGATACAGCCGTTCATCTACGCGATCCCGTCCAAGGGCGCACTCAAGAGCCTGCGCGGCCGCTCGTTCTACCTTGAGATCCTGCTTGAGAACATCGTGGACGAGATCCTCAGCGCGTGCGGCATCAGCCGCAGTGCGCTCCTCTACACGGGCGGCGGACACTTCTACCTGCTCCTGCCGAATACCGAGGACGTGCAGAACCTCCTCACACGCTGCCATACCGAGGTCAACAGCTGGATGCTGGAGCACTTCGGCAGCAGCCTCTACCTCGCGATGGCGTGGACGGCGTGCACGGGGGCGGAGCTTGCGGGGCAGGGCACACAGGAGGCATTTCGCCGTGTGAGCGAGGGGCTTTCGGCGGAAAAACTCTGCCGCTACTCCGAGGATCAGCTCGCGGCGATGTTCGTGCCCGAGAGCGCATGGAACAAAACGCGGGACAAGGATCGTGAATGTGCCGTCTGCCACACCTCCACGACACATCTCATGCACTACTCCGCCGACCCCTCCATTGAGGCGTGCGGGATGTGCTCGCATCTCTTCACCTTTGGCGAGCGCATCCTGACAAAGAACGCCTTCTGCGTCTCTGCAGAGCGCGGTGCGGAGGCGCTCTCCCTGCCCGGCATCGGGCGTACCCTCTACCTCACGGCAGAGGAGTTGGACGATGTCGACCGTCTCTCGTACAAGATCGAGCGCATCTACGCGAAGAACGCAGCGTACACGGGTGATCTGCCCGCCGCACACCTCTGGCTCGGCGACTACTCTGCGCGTGAAAACAAGGCGGTGCTCGAGATGGAGAACCTTGCACAGCGCAGCGGCGGCACGGAGGACAGCAAGGGCATCCCGCGCATCGGTGTCATGCGCGCCGACGTGGACAACCTCGGCGCGGCATTCCTCGCGGGATTCCCGTCGGAGTACGTCACCATGACGCGCACAGCGGCGCTCTCGCAGCGGCTCTCACTCTTTTTCAAGCACTACATCAACCTCCTCTGCAGCGGCAGTGTCAGCGGTGTCGGCGACCGACAAAAGACCGCGCCCTTCTCCCTCTTTGGCAGAGAAAAGAAGGCGGAGCGCGACGTCCACATCGTCTACTCGGGCGGCGACGACATCTTCCTCCTCGGCGCGTGGGACGACATCGTCGAGCTCGCCGTCGATCTGCGCCGTGCCTTCCTGCGCTTTACGGGCGGCAAACTCCGTTTCTCGGCGGGGCTCGGCTTCTTCAAGGACAAATGCCCCGTCGCCGAGATGGCGCGCCGCACCGGCGACCTCGAGTCGCGCGCAAAGGATCAGCGCGGCGCGGACGGCAGACCGCAGAAGGACAGCGTCGCCCTCTTTGGCGCGGTCACCGAGGGGCACTCCCTCGCAGAGTTCGAGCGACACACACCGATCTACGGCTGGGACGTATTCATCGACCGTGTCTGCGGGGAGAAACTCGCCTTCCTGCGTGCGCACTGCATTTTTGAAGAGGGGGCGAAAGGGGAGCGGCTGAGCCTCGGCAAGAGCGCCGTCTATCGGCTGCTCACCCTTTTGGAGCAGGACGGACAGATCCAGCTCGCACGCTTTGCCTACGCGCTCGCGCGACTCGCTCCGCCGGCACAGAGCCCCGCACAGGAGGCGTATCGGCGCGTGCGTACGCAGCTCTATGAGTGGTACCGCGACCCGGCAGAGCGCAGACAGTTGTCAACTGCATTCCAGCTGATCATATACAGCATCCGAGAGAAGGGAGAGGGATCAAATGGCTGAGACACGAGCAGAAGCCGCACCCGTACAGGACATCGCCGCAATCGCAGAGGGCATCATCAAGAAGCTCAAGCGCAACCATCGCGATGAGATTGAGCTGACCAAGAGCCAGATCCGCAAATTCCTCGCGGCGGCAAACGCGCTGACGAACAAAGTCACCGTCTATCGCGCCGTCCACCCAAACGCAGAGGAACTGAGCGAGGATCTTGCCAAGGAGGTCAAATTCCTAAAGGTCAAGCTCGCCTATCAGGCGACACGCAACAGCGCCGTGCGTGACTTCGTCGACCAAGCCCGCCTGTGGGACTGCCTCGACAAAATCGGCAGGGACATGAAGCGATACAACGACTTTGCACGCTACATCGAGGCGCTTGTCGCCTATCACAAATTTTACGGTGGGAAGGAGAACTGACCATGGCACAGGGAAATCAGAGCATACTCGTGGGGAAACTGAAAGTGACAGCGACCCTCCGCGTCGAGACAGGCATGCACATCGGTGCATCGTCCGACTTCGCGCCCATCGGCGCAGTGGACAAACAGTTCATCCGCGACCCGCTGACAAAACAGCCCATCATCCCCGGCAGCTCACTCAAGGGCAAGATCCGCACCCTCCTCGCACGCAGCTGCTCCACGCAGGACTACGTGCTCAACGACATCGATAAGGACAGCCCGCAGATTCGGCGGCTCTTTGGCAGTGCCGCACAGGGCAGCGGAGGCGGACAGGCAGCACGTCTGCAGTTCTCAGACATCCGCATGACACCGGAGTCCCTCGCCCAGTTTGGCAGCATGGAGCTCGACACCTACATCGGCGAGATCAAATTCGAGAACAGCATCAACCGTGCGACCGCCGTCGCGAACCCACGTCAGATCGAGCGCCTGCCGGCGGGCACCGAGTTCGCATTCACCCTCATATACAACATCGAGCGTCCGGCGGAACTCATGGAGGATATGCAGATCCTCGGCAAGGGGCTCCGCCTCCTCCAGATGGACTACCTCGGCGGGCACGGCTCGCGCGGGTACGGCAGAGTATCGCTCCGAGCGTTCGCCGTCGAGCACTTCGCACTCGCCGGTGAGGGGCCGGATGCAGCGCAGCTGGATGCCATCACAGAACTCCTGCAGAAGGGTGGCGGATCCATGTGAGCTATGTGATCTATCCGCTCCACTTCGAGACGGCGGTTCACTTCGGACAGCCGGGGCGCGGCGGCAGACTGGACGAGGCGTGCATGGAGTACCCCGCCGATGTCCTCTTTGGTGCGCTCTGCGCCGAGCTCGCCGCCGCAGGGGAGGAGGAGAGCCTCGTACGCCTCGCGGAGGAAGTCGAGCGCGGCGACCTGCGCCTCTCCGACCTCCTGCCGTGGCAGAGCCGCAAAAGCGACGGCGCGATGGCACTCTTCCTCCCGCGCCCCGTCCTGCGTGTGGAGCGCAAAGAACGGGAGCAGCGCGAGGACTACCGAACCACCTGCGCGAACGCCACCCTGCGTAAAAAGCAGAAAAAACTCAAATACATCCGCGCGAGCCGTATGCAGGACTACATCCGCGCCATGGAGCGCGGCATCCCTTTCGAGGAGAACGATTTTGACGCCGCCTTCGGCATCGAGTTTCTGTGCCAGCGTGTGAACACGCGCGGCGAGGAACCGCTGCCCTACTACGTCGCTCAGTTCACCTTTGCCGCCCGCGCGGGGCTCTTCCTCATCGCCCGCGTGCGGGACGCGAAGATGGGCGCGTGGCTGCATCGCCTCCTCGCGTGGCTTGGCATGGCAGGCATCGGCGGCAAGCGTACGAGCGGCTATGGCAAATTCCGTGTCGGCGAAATCATCCACATGGACGCGGACGATGGCGGCGACATCGCAGCACTCAGAGAGATGCTCGCAGCGGACCGTGCTCCGTGGCAGCTCGCGCTCGCGCCCGTCCTCCCGACAGCGGACGACCTCGCCGCCGTCAAGGCGGGGGCGTATCGGCTGCGCCGTGCGGGCGGCTTCATCAGCTACCCGACCCATGCCGCCGAGAAGAAGAACAGCGTCTATCTCCTCGACGCAGGTTCCTGTTTTCCTGTGCGGATTGGCGGTACATGCAGCACATTGGGGACACACGACGGACATCCCGTCTGGCGCTACGGCTATGGACTTTATGCGGGGGTGACAGCATGAGCGGCGACATCATCCGACAGGACTACGAACTCGAGTGCATCGGCCCCGTCCACACGGGCTCGGGGGAGACCTACAAAGCATTTGAGTACCTCTACAACTTCGAGACGCGCGAAGCCGCCTTTCCGAACGAGCGCAGGTGGATCGACCTCCTGGATCGGCATGGCCTCATCGACCCATTCATCGCGTATGTTCAGAAAGGTGCATTCGGATTTGACAACCTGCGCGAGTGGCTGCTCGCACGCGGCGTCACCGAGGAGGAACTCTCCGCCGTCGCTGCACGGCGGGCTGTGGCAGACCCACTCACCGACGGGGACAAGGACACCCTCAACGACATCATCAGTCAGACCATCCTCGCGGGCGGCCGTCCCTATATCCCCGGCAGCTCGATCAAGGGCGCACTGCGCACGGGCATCCTCTACGGGCTCATCTCCCGCGATCCGAAGAAATATCGGAGCGTCTGGCAGGACTGCAAACGCGTGATTGAAAATCCACGATGGAAAAAGAAAGAATTTCAGAAAATCATGCAGGATCTCGAGATCCAGCTGCTCCATACACTGCGCGTGCGTGGAGCGCGACATAACGCCGTCGTCAGCGCCATGCGCGGCCTGCGCGTCGGGGATGCCGTCTGCGCGGAGGGCGAGACCGACACCGTCATCCTGCGGAAACTCGACGCGACCACCGGCATGGACGAGGGCGCGGGTGAGAGCAAAGTATCCCTCTTTCGTGAGTGCATCCCTGCGGGGCGGCGGCTCCGCTTCTCCATCACCGTTGACCGCGCCATGCTCAGCACCCTCGGCATCCGCAGCCTCGACGAGATCATCGCCATGGCGCATACCTGCACCGCCGACGGACTGCGGCGGCAGGAAAGCGTATTCGGCAGGAGATACCCCGAGGTCTTCGCGGATGCGGCGCGTGCCGACATCCTCATCGGCGGAGGAACGGGCTTCCTCGCCAAGACCCTCATCTACGCACTCGCGGACAGCGACAACGAGGCACAGAACTTCATCAAAGCGGCACTCGACGGCATGTTCCGCGCACACAAACATCGTCAGTACGACCGCGCCATCAGCCCGCGCACATTGAAACTCGCGCGCATGGATACACAGGACTGGCTCATGGGGCTCTGCTCCATCACAGGAGTTGGCAATGCTCAGACGATTTGAGGCGGAGCTGCGCCTGCCCGACGGCGCACGTGCGCCCGCCTCCATGGGCTCCATCCTCCACGGCGCACTCATCGAGCAGCTGCCGGAGGACTACGCCGACTACCTGCACACAGAGAACCTGCGCCCCTACAGCCAGAGCATCCGTTGGGACAGAGCGCGGGAGCGCGTCATTTGGCGTATCGGCACACTCGACCGCACAGCGGGCGAGATCATCGGCGCGGTACTGCAGACCTTGGAGCACATCCATCTCAGACAAAAGGGCTACACCGTCGATATGCAAAACATACAATGCGTCGAGGAGCGCAGCTATCAGGACATCGCCGATGAATACTTTCGCGCGGAGACCGCACCGCGCGGTGCAGAGATCCACTTTCTCACACCGACCAGCTTCAAACAGGGCGGCGCATACATCATCCTGCCCGAGAGCGCACTCATCCTGCAGAGCCTTCTCGCACGGTGGAACAGATTCTGTCCCGACATCCGCATCGAGGAAGACGACCTCGCGCAGACCCTGGCAGCGCATACGCGCCTCACGCGCTACGCCTTGCGTTCTGCGGCGTTCTCCGTCGAGGGGTATAGCATCCGCGGCTTTCGCGGACAGATCGCCCTGCAGTTCGCGGGCAGCGACATGGTGCGCCGCATCCTCGGCACACTCCTCGCCTTTGCCCCCTACGCGGGGCTCGGCATCAAAACCGCCCTCGGCATGGGCGCGGCAGAGACACATATCTGGAAAGGATGAACGAGATGAAGCGAATTTTGTTCTCACCTATTGGGAGCACCGATCCCATCAAAAACTGTCACGACGGTGCTTGCTTACACATCGTGCGCCACTATCAGCCGGAGCGTGTTCTCCTCTTCTTCACCAAGGAGATGGGCGACACCGAGCAGAACGACCACCGCTACACCACCGCGATCAAACATGTAGCCCCCGACTGCATCATCGACCCGCCGATCTACACCGACATCGTCGACCCCAGTCGCTATGAGGCATTCAGTCAAATACTGCCGCAGACGGTCGCAGATCTGTTGGAGAAATATCCCGATCATGAGATCCTACTCAACCTCAGCTCCGGCACACCCCAGATCAAGACCATCCTCGCCATCCTTGCCGCAGACAATGATCGCTGCATCGGCATACAGACCGTTACCCCCGTTCGGGCGGCAAACGATCATAAAATGGTCATGACGGAAAAGGAGATACAGGACCTCATCGCAAGCAACTATGACAACGAGCCTGAGACAGAATCACGCCTTGAGGAGCCGCCCCTCTCCGTCTTCCGCTACTACTCCGAGCGCAACCGCATCGTCGCACTCATTCGCTCCTACGAGTACCAAGCCGCCCTCATGCTCGCCGAGCAAAGCCCGCGTGTCCCCGAGGAGGCAAAGGTGCTCCTGCGCCATGCGGCGAAGCGTGTCGCACTTCTGCCTGCAGAGGCACGCGAAATCCTGAGCAGCTATCGGGACACCGAACTCTTTTTCTTCAAGGGCTACAAAGAGGAAAGCCTCGTTGAATACTTCCTCGTCATGCAGCTCGATCAGGAAAACGGACATCTGTCCAACCTCATGCTCCGCATCGTCCCATTCCTCTACGAATTCCTGAACGAATACGTCAGAAAACAGGCAAAACAGACACTTGTCGCCGTCTGTGAAAAGAGAAAATATGGCGGTGTCGTGCTCGTCAGAGACAAACTTGCAGAGCACATGCCGGGATTCCTTACGCACCTTGATCGGGAACTGCCGCGACGCTACAACGACCAGTCCCTCTCCTTCTTCCTGCTTGACCACTACTGTCGCTATATGCAGGAAAAGAACCTCGCACGGAATGCCAACCTGCACACCATGCTCCTGAAGGATCTGGACAAAGTCAGGACAGCAAACTCCCTGCGCAACACAGTTGCCCATGAGATCACGAACGTCACTGAAGAAGTCTTCCAAGAACGGATGGGCATGGGCTCGGAAAAACTCATGAACGTATTTGCCCACATGCTCAGCCTCGTCTACGGGAGCAACATCAACCAAATCCGCGATCTTTACCACACACTGAATGGATGGATTGAGGAAGCCCTCGAAATCCACGAGTAGGGGAAGGGAGACCGCGCCATAAGCTTTGGATACACCCTCCTCATCATCTACGACATCACCGATGACAAGCGGCGGACGAAAATGGTGAAATGCCTCGAACGTTACGGCGTGCGCGTACAGAAATCCGCATTCGAGGCATTCCTCACCGCGCGGAAATACGACGACCTCATCGCACGCACAACGCGCCTCATCGACCCACGCACCGACTCCCTGCGCATCTACCTCCTCGCCAACCACACCTCCGTCCGCTCGTGGGGCGTCGGAGATCGTCACGTCGAGGATGTTATCATTTTTTAGGAATCGCTGATAAAATAGACCCTCAGATTGGCGTAGATTTTTCGTCCGAACAAGGAGGCAAACCGGACGCATAGCCAAAGCTATGTGGAGGATTTGCCGACACAGTGCGGGCAAAAAAGATGCGTCAAGATGGCGGTGCTGAATTTATCAGTGCTTCCTTTAGCGTCCAAAGGCGTGGAGGGATTGCAGAAAGAGGGACAATGTGCTATACTCAAAAGTGAAATCCGCGCCGCACTTAGAGCCGCAACCTCGGCGAAGGTTTTTGGAACACATCATCGACGCAAAAAGGAGGGGAAACACATCCGCGCCGCAAAGTGCCATTTTGAGGCAGGCACAGCAAGGCTTCCAGCCGCAAGGATTTTAAAACCACATCCCCGCAAGGGGACGGAAACAGCGGACACTTCCGATCAACTTGATCATCATAATGAACTATTTTAAAACCACATCCCCGCAAGGGGACGGAAACTTTTACGCGGTCGACGGAAGAGAGATTTTTGTAAGCATTTTAAAACCACATCCCCGCAAGGGGACGGAAACATGAAGAGTATGCTAACTACAGATGCTGATAATAGTGATTTTAAAACCACATCCCCGCAAGGGGACGGAAACGGTTTTGGCAACAACGCGGACAATCATGGCATCGCTGATGATTTTAAAACCACATCCCCGCAAGGGGACGGAAACGCGCAAGCGCGGTATGATGATACTGTAAGCCAACGTCACCGATTTTAAAACCACATCCCCGCAAGGGGACGGAAACCGCCTTGAGTCCTGCGAACATTGTCGTGAGCGCACCAATTTTAAAACCACATCCCCGCAAGGGGACGGAAACACTTATATGTAGTCGCCATCAAATTTTATAAGGGATATTTTAAAACCACATCCCCGCAAGGGGACGGAAACGGCGCGATTTTAACGTTATACATAATATCCTCCTTCTCATTTTAAAACCACATCCCCGCAAGGGGACGGAAACCATTACCCTGACAAAAAAGGGAACGGCGGCTTTGACAAAAGATTTTAAAACCACATCCCCGCAAGGGGACGGAAACCAGTATGTAAGGTGTGCTGTATTTGGTTTTTCCATCATTTTAAAACCACATCCCCGCAAGGGGACGGAAACCAGCACAAGCAGGGATATCCCCCAGTCCATTCCACTATTTTAAAACCACATCCCCGCAAGGGGACGGAAACTCATTCTGCTGCAAGGTCGAATGCTCCTTTGCGAACTCATTTTAAAACCACATCCCCGCAAGGGGACGGAAACTGTCACGTGTATTGAAGCATTTAGCACCGGTCTTATGAATTTTAAAACCACATCCCCGCAAGGGGACGGAAACACACCATTATTCTAGAAAGGATTGTGTCATGAGCAATACAGTAACCATCAGGCTCAGCGACGAAGAGCGGAAAATGTTGGATGTCGTTGCTCAGGCACACGATTGCAAGGTGTCATCTCTCATGAAACGTTTTGCACTCGAAAAAGTAGAAGACGAGTACGACATCTCCATCTTTGAAAAATATGAGAAGCAGGATGCAGAGGGGCGCATGAAAACACGGCCAATCGATGCGTTTTTCGCTGAGTGCGGTTTGTGACATGTATACGTTCAAAGCGACGGAGGAGTTTGAAAAACAGTTCAAAAGACTTGACCGTTCGGTACAAATTCTGATTCGCAAGTGGCTTCAAAAACATCTGCTTCACTGTGAAGATCCACGCGCTCTGGGCAAGGGCTTGACAGGGAATCTGAAGAATCGTTGGCGTTATCGCATTGCCAATTATCGCCTATTGGCACTGATTAAAGATGATGAACTCATTATTCTTGCACTCGAAATAGAGCATAGAAGTGAAGTGTATCAAAGAAGATAATACCTATGGTGGTAGGGCTCGCTCCTTCAACAAACTGCTGTTGAAGGTTTTTTTGTGTCTGCGAAAATCACGGTTGACAAAACATCGTTCTCATGATATCCTACGCTATTCCCCGGACAGGGGACCCCGAAATACAGGAAAGGAGTGCGGCAGGAGGCGCGGGGCAGCATCAAAAAACCTCCCTACGGAGAGGGAGGATGTTTACAAAGGAGTTGTGTGGAATGAATACGAGAAAGAAGTATATGCTTGCCGTGGGGCTTGCCTTCGGCATGTCCCTGTGTGCTGCGGTGCAGCCAGCACCATTCGTTTCCTTTGCAGCGGCGCATTTTATGACGAGCGCGGAGGAGCATGAGATCGGCAGGGCGGCGGTGGAGCGTTTTGAGGAGAAGAATGATGTTGCGATGGATGATGATCTCATCACGATCCAGCAGCGTCTGATCGCGTCGAATCCCGAATACCTCAACTGGAACGATGGTTTACATAAGCGTTGGCTCGCGCCGATGAAGATGTACCACAGTGACCAGCCAAATGCCTTTATGCTCCCCGGCGGGTACGGATATATGGCGGACTCGATGGTGAATTTTATGGACACCTATCAGGACGACGGTTACGTCAGCTACTACCGTATGCGTCCCCTCAACGGGATACACATTTACAATACCTCTGCGGTCGCGTTTGTCATGGCGCACGAGTTCGGGCACTGGGCGGGCAAGGATCATCTTGAGAGCTATGACAAGCAGTACGGGCTGAACATCATCTCGAATATTCTCGGTGCGCTCGGCGGCTCTACCTCTGCGATGACGGCGCGGCAGATCGGGATCAACCTCGTGGATACACTCTGGGAGCGCAAGATGTCGCTCAGTCAGGAGATGGGCGCGGACGAATGGGGGCTGCAGCTCCTTGAGAATGTGCCCGAGTACTCGACGGGCGGTGCCCTTATAAAGTTTAACCGATTCCTTCGATTGGAGGAGATTCGTTATCCTGACGGGAAGCATCCGAAGAATTTCCGCAATCCGCACCCCGGGACGGAAAAGCGGTTTGACCGCGCAGCGGAATATATTAAAAAGTCTTCCAATGGGCGCGTTTTCGTTGCCGGAGGCAGGGTGTACCTTGATGGAAAAGAACTTATTGTGAACGGCAAAGAGAATATTGTTGGCATGGAGCGTGGATTTTACATCGCGGGACAGATTGCTGCCGCAATCAAAAAGGACATCTTCCACGTTGAAAATGTCCGTATTGTTCCGGTAAATAAAAGCCCGTATGCGCGTGACGAAAACGTGAACAATCTTAGTTATTTTGCCGTTTCCAATCGTTCAGGTACAGAGTTCAAGATCATTGATATCATAGCCTATAATCCTGAAATGAGCTATGAGGATAATATTAGGATGCTTTTTGACGGTAAGTATGATGTTGCTATGGCAGAGGCAATTTGTCAGGCTATGGCGGAATATGATAAGCTGCATCCGCAGAAACGCAAATAAGTGAAATCAAAGCGGGGCAGGCGTGCGAAGTGGTAAAACTTCGTACGCCTGCCCCGTTTGCTGTTTGTCTCAGAGTCGAATGTGCTCGATGTGCTCCATATCCACGGTGACGACCGCCATGTCGACCGTGATCTCGTAGAGGATGAGGTCGTCGCCGACGGCATCGATGGTCTCCTGATAGCGC
>ERZ772967.935-NODE-935-length-21149-cov-7.344600_pt1 | contig 21149 bp, 20 predicted proteins | sample MGYA00511677_ERZ772967 | MGnify/ENA primary metagenome ERZ772967 (study PRJEB29015, sample SAMEA2737931) | human oral metagenome | biome: human oral; feature: human-associated habitat; material: dental | place: China | collected 2146 ...
TTCAGTTCAAGCTGCATCCATTCCTTGTCTGTCATGCGGTGTCCCTTCCTTTGCTGGTAGTTCCTGTCTTTATTATACCTTGTTTTTACAGAAAAAGCTACAAAAAAGAACTGCCGCCCCACGTATCGCAGGCGACAGTGATTTCTCTATTCTTTTTTCTTCTTCTTTTCCTGCTTATCCTTCTTTGCGGGCTTTTCATGGGTATTCTCGGTCGATGCTGTGAGTTTTTCCTTTTTTGCCGCAAGTGCTGCGCGATCTGCATCGCTCAATATGCCGCGTGAGCGACGGATCATTTCCTCCTGATGCCCGATGCTGTAGTTGATGATTGCATCGAAGAATTTTTTCTCGACATCCTTGTCCGAGAGTTCCGCGAGCTTGATCTCCTTCATGTTCTCCTCGCGCGAGATCGTTCCCCAGAGGCTGTCCAGATCCTCATGCGCCGTGATGTGAACGACGCCCGCACGCAGATCGATCAGGAGGTACTCCGCCGCGCCCGAGAGGTCACCGTAGCCATCGAGCGGCAGCATGCGCCAGCGGCGCTTCGACACAACATCCTGTATCTGCACATCATCATAGATGCGCAGGGTCGGCACGAGAATCTTCGTGAGGTCGATATAGCCATGCGCATCCGTCGCGTACTGGATCTGTTCCTTGTTGAAATAATACCCCTGCCGCGCCGTCGACTGCACCCATTCGTAGATGTACTTCGGCACCTGTTCGGCTGCCGCCGCAGGCCGTGCCCCCATAAACAGCGCTGCACAGAGAAGGAGGACTGCTCCCCACTTTTTTTGCACGTATCATCGCTCCCATCAAATAGCTGTGTTCAATGCTCCCTATGCTAGCTCAAAAAACTGAATTTTTGATGAACATAACCGCGTTCAAAGCCCCGAGTGCAGTTCCCAATCGTCCGCATTGTCGAGGCTGTCCAGCTCGTACGGTGTCCCCTGATAGACGTAGTAGTTCAGCCAGTTGGCAAAGAGGAGATGCGCGACACTGCGCCACCGCACGACGGGAGCGCAGTTCGGATCATCGCCCGGATAATAGTTGCACGGGATGTCCGGATTGAGTCCCGCCGCAAGGTCACGGTCATACTCTGTCTTGAGCGTCAGGGGATCGTACTCCGCGTGCCCCGTAATGAAGAACTGACGACGGCGTAGATTGGCAATGATGTAGGCGCCCGCATCGCCCTCTGAGAGAACGGTCAGCTCGGGCACGCGGGCAATGTCTGCGCGCCGCGTCTCCGTATGGCGCGAGTGCGGCACGTAAAAGATGTCATCGAATCCGCGCAGAAGCGGCTCATGCTGCACACACACGCGATGCTCAAAGACGCCGAAGATTTTCCTCTCCGTCCAGTGCTTCGGAACGCCGTAGTGATAGTACAGCCCCGCCTGTGCGCCCCAGCATATATGGAACGTGGAGTAGGCGTGTTTGCGGCTCCACTGCATGATCTCAGCAACCTCGTCCCAGTAGGCGACCTGCTCAAACGGCAGCTGCTCGATCGGCGCGCCCGTGATGATGAAGCCATCGTATTTTTTATGCCGCACTTCGGCAAATGTGCCGTAGAACTCCGTCAGATAGTCGCGCGAGGTATGCGTTGGGACGTAGGACTCCGTGTAGATAAAGTCCACCTCCACCTGCAGCGGCGTGTTGCCGAGGAGGCGCAGAAGCTGCGTTTCGGTCACGTCCTTGATCGGCATGAGGTTCAGAATAAGGAGGCGCAGCGGACGAATATCCTGCCCGTATGCGCGCGCCGCATTCATGACGAAGACGTTCTCACTCTCAAGAACATTCGTCGCAGGCAGATTGTTCGGTATCTTGATCGGCATTGTGTCCCTCCCCTCATTTCAGCTGGTAGCGCGATACCCACGTACGGTATCCGTCGGCAAAGGCACGCAGACGGATGAGTCCCCGCTCCTCCGGACTCTCCTGTGCGATCATCCGGTACGCGCCCTCATAGCCGTCGTCAAGCGGCTGCCAACCGCTCGACGGGGACCAGTACCGCCCCGTGATGATGCGCTCCGTTCCCTGCGGCAGATTGACCGCACGCTTGTCAAATTTGATCTCAAGCACCTTGTCGTCCGCGCCGCGCGTCTCTGTCCACGCCCAGAAGATGAGATTGTCGCCCGTGCGGCGCATCGTTGAGGTGTCCGCCGTCACCTGCGTTTTGATGCCGGAGGCACTCTCGTCCGACCAGAGGAGGATCCAGCGGTCATCCGCACGCAGACGATCCATCTCGCCCTGACGGAAAACCATGTCAACGATGGCGGCATAGAACTCCTCGTCAAACTGCTGGGAGTTCATCTCCTTCTCCGTTCCCATGTCCTTCGACCAGAGAACCCTCCCCTCTGCATCGTAGAACGTTTCACCGATGTACTGGAGGAGTCGGCTCTGCGGCACAACACGCACCTGCGCAACGGAGTATGCCAGCTGCGCGGGGTTCGTAATCACATGACCGATCTTGTAGTTGCGTATGGTCTCCTCCGCTCCCTCATAGCTGAATGAGGTCTTGATCTCCGCCGTGATCTCCGTCGCCAGCGCCTCCGTTGTCCCGGAAGGCATGACACTCTTGCTCACGTGCACGGAGGCGGGTGCGTAGAATTTCGAGTATTTATCATTGGAGCTCAGCCAGACCCACGCACGTCCATCGTCAGCAAAGGCGACAGAGCAGACGGTGAGTGACAGCAAAAAGGTCAGCAGCAGCCCTGCCGTGCGGCGCATCATAGTTCTCATCTCATACGCTCCTCTCTTAGTCAAGCGCGACACACTCCCGCGCACGTCCGCCCGTGAAGCGGATCTGCTGCACATAGCCAAAGGAGCGCGCGTATTGTACCGCCTCCTCGTTGTAGCGCGCACAGTCCTCAGGCTTGTGTGCGTCCGAGGTCGTTATGATCGGCAGATCGTATTCCTTCGCCATGCGCATGAAATCCGGATAGGGAGAAAACTCCTCCACGGGGTAGCGGTAGTACGTCCCCGTATTGAGATCAACGATCATATCCGCCGCTTTCATCGCCCGTGCGACGCGCTCAAGATATGGTGTGACATCGAAGTCGGGGAAATGTCTGTAAAGCCGGATGTTGAACGGGTGCCCAAGCGCATCGTAGAGTCCCGATGCCGCGAGTTTCTCCACTTCCTCCGTATACCACTCGTAGATGTCTGTCAAGGGATGGTTGTCCCACTCCGCTTTGATCGCGCCCGTGTCATACGCCCAGCCGCGCAGGAAATGCACCGACCCAATGATGTAGTCGAAGGGATAGGCGCGCAGGAGCTTCCCCACCGCCGCCTGATCCTCAAAATTGCAGACCTCGATCCCTGCAAGCACCTTGTGCTTTTTCCGCAGCTTTTCAATGAATGAAAAATACTCATCCAACGTGTACTTGAACTTGTTCGACTTCAGCCATTTCTTCTGAAATGCCCCGACAAAGCTGTCGTCGAGGATCAGATCGTCGTAGTAGAGCTGCTCGAACTCCGGGAATGTATGCGAATGCTCGGAGAACCCGATCTCATGAACGCCGCGCGCCGCCGCCGCACGAAAGAATCCCTCCGCATAGTCCTCATCGTAGGAGCCGTACTCCAAGTGTATATGATAGTCAAATCGCATCGCGCACCTCAGTCAAATTCGCCCGCGAGAATCCGTTCGCAGACCGCCATCACACCATGTTCCCCGTTGCTCGGCGCACGATAGCGCGCACGCTCCTGCACAGCAGGAATGGCGTTCGCCATCGCAAAGCTGTATGTAACCGCATCCATCAGTTCAAGATCGTTGCCGTAGTCGCCGAACGCAGCACACTCGTCGGGCGTCAGCCCAAGATGCTCCTGCACGCGCGCAGCGGCAACGCCCTTGCTCACGCCCTGCGCATAGACATCGACCCACAGTGCACTCGACAGTGTGACCTGCATCCGATCCGCGTACTGCTCCATCACGGGGAGGATCGTTGTATCCGCATGACCAGACGGATCAAAGAACGCCATCTTGATCGGTACATCGTCGACGGCGGCAAAGTTCTCCGTCACCATGGATTTCGTCACGTATTTTTCAAGTTCTGCGCGAAATGCCGGCACATCGTCCGCCCTGTGGATATATCCCTGTTTCTTTCCACAGTATACGGAATACACCCCCTGCAGTGCCTCACCCGTCTGCATCACACGCAGGCCGAGCGCAGGATCTACGGGCGCTGCAAACAGCTCCCTGCCGCCCTCCATCACCAGCGTCCCGTTCTCCGCGAGAAAGATCATCTCATCCTTCCACGGGGCAAAGGTCTCGACGAGCGAGGCATACTGACGCCCCGATGCGGGCGCAAAGAGAATGCCGTGCGCCCTCAGACGCGCATACATCTGCCCGAACTGCGGCGGAAGGTTGCCGTGCTCGTCGAGCAGCGTGCCGTCCATATCCGAAAAAATCAGCCGTATCATCCCGTCACCTCTCTTCCTCATCCCCTGTATACAATGTGGTTATTATAACAAAGAATGATTTTCCACGCAATCAAAAGAAGTGCACGCAACTCTTCTATACTTTCTTGTCCTTTTGCCGATTCGGTTATATAATGAGATCGGTGATTCCTTATGATGAAGAAACGAAGGGGACAGCGTATGCTTACGGAACGAATCAACGCACATCTGAGGGATCTCAGCGATGCGGACAAGTGTATCTGGCGCTGGATCGACAGCAACCGCACGGCGGCAAGCCGTGTCTCCATCCATGAGCTTGCGCGTGCATGCGCCGTCTCAAGCGCGTCCGTCGTGCGCTTTGCACAGAAGCTCGGCTTTGACGGCTTCGGCGAGATGAAGGCGGTCATGCGCATGGAAAGCACGTCGCAGCCCATTCCCGAAAAGGATATAAGAAGCTCGCTCAGCAGCTTCTATGATCAGACATGGCGCGAGCTGATGCGGCGCGACTACACGCGTGCAAGCCGCCTCATCCACGAGGCACATCGCATCTTTGCATACGCCTCCGGCTATGTGCAGACGAATGTCATGCAGGAGCTGAAGCGCCTCTTCGTCTACGACAACATCTTCATCTACGAGATCGCAGGTCGCGAGGAATTCTACTCCGTCTATCAGGCAGCGGGTCCCGACGACCTCTTCATCTTTGTCTCCCTCTCAGGCGAAAGCGAGCGCGTCGTGGAGTTCGCCGACCGGCTCAACCTCAAGGGCGTCCCCATCCTCTCCATCACAGAGATGCGGCACAACACGCTCGCCTCCCGCTCAAGCGAAAACCTCTATGTCACGCCCGCCGCGTTCGATCTGCTCGAGAACGAGCAGCGGCTGCAGTTCAAATCCATGCTCGCCTACTTCCTGCTGCTGGAAATATGGTACGTACATTATCGGCTTTATGTGCAGGAGTTGACAGAAAAATAACGAAAAGAGAGCATGATACCCCATACGCACAAAATCTGTCTGTAACATTTTTCATCCCATGTACCACGGTACAGTCTCCGTACATCCTGCCCGAATGCCGCGAAGCTATTGCGTTCGCGGCTTTTTTACGCTATCTTATAGACAACGGATTTCATATTAGTTTCAGTTTCATTCTCGGGAAGCACGGGCTTCCCTGCCGCAGGGGTTTGGTTTTTGGGATAAGGAGGAACGCACATGGCACTCAGTAAGGATGTCATCATGCAAAACATGCAGCGGTTCGGCGGCGCGATGTATACGCCCGTCATCCTGTTTGCATTCTTCGGACTTACGGTGGCGGTGTCCATCGTCTGCAAGAACGAGGGGCTGCTCGGCAGCATCGCCGCACAGGGCACACTCTGGTACGATTTCTGGTTCGTCGTCGAACAGGGTGCGTGGACGGTGTTTGTGCAGATGCCCATTCTCTTCGCCATCGCCGTGCCGATCGGCTTTGCAAAAAAGGAACCCGCGCGCTGCGCGATGGAGTCCTTCGTCATCTACATGCTCTTCAACTACTTCATCTCTGCGTTCCTCACCCTCCACGGCAGCGCGTTCGGCGTGGACTACAGTCAGCCGGCGGGACCGGGCACGGGGCTTGCGATGATCGCGAACATCAAGACGCTCGACATGGGCATGCTCGGCGCGATCTTCATCGCGTGCTGCACGGCGTTCCTGCACAACCACTTCTATGACACGAACATCCCCGACTGGCTCGGCATCTTCAAGGGACCCGCGTTCGTCGTCGCGGTCGGCTTCGCGGTCATGATTCCGATGGCGCTCCTCTTCTGCATTGTCTGGCCTGCCGTACAGCACGCCATCGAGCAGTTCCAGTTCTTCCTCAAGACCAGCGGCATCCTCGGTGTCTGGGCATACACCTTCTCGGAGAAAATGCTCCTGCCGGCAGGTCTCCACCACTTCATCTATCTCCCGTTCATGTACGGTCCTGCGGTTGTCGACGGCGGCATCCAGGCATACTGGCTCGGACATATCAACGACTTTATGGTCAGCGGTCAGTCCCTGCGCGAACTCTTTCCCGAGGGCGGCTTTGCCCTCCACGGCAGCGGCAAGGTCTTTGGTCTGCCCGGCGCGGCACTCGCGATCTATATGTGTGCGAAGCCTGAGAAGCGCAAGAAGACAGCGGCGCTCCTCATCCCTGCAACGATCACGGCGGTGCTCTGCGGCATCACAGAGCCAATCGAGTTCACCTTCCTCTTCGTCGCACCGCTTCTCTATCTCCTGCACGCCGTCCTCTCGGCGACGCTTTCCGCAACGCTCTATGCAATCGGACTCTCGGGCAACTTCGGCGGCGGTCTGATCGACTGCTTCGTGCAGAACTGGATCCCGCTCTTCTCGTATCACTATCCGACCTACCTCACGCAGATTGCCGTTGGTCTGTGCTTTACCGCAATCTACTTCTTCGTCTTCCGCTGGGTCATCCTGCTCAAGGACTACAAGACGCCGGGACGCACGGATGACGATGTGGAGGACAAACTCTTCACCAAGGCGGACTACAAGGCAAAACAGGCAGGCGCAGCCGGTGCTGCGGACGCTGCTCCCGGCATGAAGCTCGATGAGCGCGACCTGAAGGCACGCGCCTTCCTCGACGGACTCGGCGGCGCAGCGAACATCAAGGAGGTGACAAACTGCGCAACACGCCTGCGCGTCACGGTCAACGACCCCGAACTTGTCGCACCGACCGGCGCATTTACGAATGCAGGTGCGCACGGACTTGTCCGCAACGGTCACGCATTCCAGGTTATCGTCGGTCTCTCCGTCCCGCAGATCCGCGAGCGCTTTGAGGCGCTCATGGCCGCACCTGCCTCCGATGTGGACGAGGTCGCGGTCGGCACGGAGAAATCCTTTGCCATTACGGCTGCTACGACGGGTCATATCATCGACATGAGCGAGGTCAAGGACGAGATGTTCTCGCAGAAGATGATGGGCGACGGCGTTGCGGTCGAGCCGACGGATGGCATTGTGGTCGCTCCTGCGGATGCTGAGGTCACGATGGTTATGGAGGACAGCCGCCATGCGGTCGGTCTCCGTATGGACAACGGCGCGGAACTCCTCATCCACATCGGCGTGGACACAGTGAAACTCGAGGGCAAGGGCTTTGAACTCCTCGTCAAGATGGGCGATCGCGTCAAGGCGGGTGCGCCGCTCGTGAAGTTCGACCGCGATGTGATTCATGCGGCGGGCTATCAGGACACGGTCATCATGGCGGTCACGAACTCCGGCGAGTACCCGCTCATGAAGAAGACGACGGGCATGGATGCCAAGGCGGGCGAAACCCCTGTGCTGACGTTCTGAAGAAAGGCAACACGATGAAAGCAACAAAATGGTGGCAGAACACCGCCGTCTACCAAATATATCCGAAGAGCTTCAACGATACGACGGGAAGCGGCACGGGCGATCTGCGCGGCATCACCGAAAAGCTCGACTATCTGAAGGATCTCGGCGCGGGTGCGCTCTGGCTCACGCCCGTCTATCCATCGCCCATGGTCGACAACGGCTATGACATCAGCGACTACACGGGCATCAATCCCCAGTTCGGCACGCTTGCCGACATGGAGGAACTGATCGCCGAGGCAAAGCGCCGTGACATCCGCATCGTCATGGATCTCGTCTACAACCACAGCTCCGATCAGCATCCGTGGTTTATCGAGTCGAAGGCGAGCCGCAATAACCCAAAGAGTGACTGGTATATCTGGCGCGACGCAAAGCCGGACGGCAGCGCACCGACGAACTGGCGCGGCATCTTCGGCGGCTCCGCGTGGACGTACTGTGCGGAACGTGATCAGTACTACCTCCACACCTTTGCCGAGGCACAACCCGACCTCAACTGGGAGAATCCGGAGGTGCGCGCAGCCCTCTTTGCGGCGGCAAACTTCTGGCTCGACAAGGGCGTCGGCGGCTTCCGCATCGACGCGATCACCTACATCAAAAAGCCCGCTGTCTTTGAGGACGGCACGCCCGACGCGGCAGACGGCATGGTGAGCGTCCACGATATGACGGCAAACACGCCCGGCATCCTCGATTTTCTCCACGAGTTCCGCAGGGAGGTCTTTGACGGGCACGACATCTTCACCGTCGGCGAGGCGAACGGTGTCTCGGTCGCAGAACTTCCCGACTGGGTCGGCGAGAACGGCGTATTCTCGATGCTGTTCGAGTTCGCGCACGTCCTCGTCCCCTACGAGGGGGGCGAATGCTGGTCAAAGATGCTGCCGTGGCCGCTCACAAAGCTCAAGGGCGCACTCTCCGCGAGTCAGGCGGGCGTTGCCAAGGAGGGCTGGTACCCGATCTACTTCGAGAACCATGACCGTGCACGCTCCGTCAACTACTTCTTCCCAAAGGGCGGAGATACACGCCTTGCCGCAAAGGCGCTCGCGACTGTCCTCATGACCCTGCGCGGCACGCCCTTCATCTACGAGGGCGAGGAGCTCGGCATGACAAACGTCAAGTGGGATACGATTGAGGCATACGACGACATCTCCTCCCACGGTCAGTACGAGCTTGCGCTGAAGGAAGGATTCAGCCCCGCCGAGGCGCTGTCCTTTGTCCACTTCAACAGCCGCGACAATGCGCGTACGCCGATGCAGTGGGATGCGTCGGAAAACGCAGGCTTTACGACGGGCACACCGTGGCTGCCCGCAAACGAGAACTACCGCACAATCAACGCGGCAGCAGAGGGAAAGGATGCGGATTCCGTCCTCTCCTACTACAAGCAGCTCATCCGTCTGCGCAAGACGAATCCCGTACTGCTCAACGGGATCTATGCGGAACTGCTTGCCGAAAACGAGCAGATCTATGCGTTCTCTCGTACGGAGGGCACGCGCCGCATCGTGACGGCGGTCAACTTCTCTGCAGAGGAGGCACAGCTGCCCGCAGGATTCCTAAAGGGCGTGCGTCTCATCGGCAGCTATGCAGATGCGCCGCGCACGGCGCTCCGCCCGCTTGAGGCGGTTGTCTATGAGGAGGAAGTAAAATGAAGGTAGCGGCAAGCGACTACGATGGCACGCTCCTCCGGGGCGGCAAGATCGATGCGGAGACGAAGGATGGCATCGCCCGCTGGCGTGCCGCAGGGCACAAGTTCGGCGTCATCTCGGGACGCGACTATGGGATGCTCGTCCCGCAGCTTGAGGCGTATGGTGTGGAGTTCGACTACACCGTCTGCAACAACGGCGGCATCATACGGGGTGCGGATGCAGCCGTCCGATTTCAGGCGGAGATTGATCCTAGTGCGCTCACGGCGATTGCGTCGGAGCCGAGCGCACAGAAATCCTTCCACTTCGCCTTCTCTGCAGCAGATGTGACCTACCTCTGCCACCACTCCGAGGGTTCGTGGATCGAACGCGAGGCAAAGGACTGGGATTTCCCCATCGTCTACATCGAAGAGAGCGAGATTGGAGGACTGACGGGGATTCAGCAGTTCTCGCTTGGCTTCCACGAGCCCGCGCTGTCCGACGAATGCGCGGCGGTGCTGAACGCAAAGCTCGGTGATCTGATTCACGCATTCCCCAATGCGTGCAGCCTTGACATCACGCCCGCCGGGATCAGCAAAGATCAGGGTATCAAGAAGCTCCTCTCCGTCATGGGCTGGGAGGGTGCAGAGGTGTTCGCCATCGGTGACGAGACGAATGACCTGCCGATGCTGAAGGCATGGGATGGTTACTCTCTCACCACGGCGCGCCCTGAGATTCAGGCACAGGCAAAGCAGGTGTTTCCGAGCGTCGGGGCGATGCTCGATCACTTCCGTTAAAAGGGAATATAGGAAACAGATTTAGGGCAGTACAAGCCCCACGCGAACACCTCGTTGCGCAAATGGTCGCGTGCTCGTCCGCCTAAATACCGGCGCACTTCTTAAACGCGCTACGCTTGAACGAAAGAAGTACGCCGGGGGCGGGTCGCACGCTTTCCCCGTTTGCTCCACTAGGGTTCGCTTTGGGGCTTCGCACTGCCAAAGACCGTCACACAGAAACTGTTCCAACTGGGAGGAGTTACCATGGGATTTGATCGTGAAAAATTTGACGAGATAAAGGCAGCCTTTACCTTGGACGACGATGCTCTCCGCAAGATCGCCGATGATTTCCGCGCTGATATGTGTGCGGGACTCGCCGGCAAAAAGGGCGCAACGCTCCGTATGCTCCGCTCCTATGCAGGGCTTCCGAGCGGCAAGGAGCACGGCTCCTTCCTCGCGCTCGACTTCGGCGGCACGAATGTCCGCGCCCAGCGCATCCTCCTCAAGGGCAGCGGCGAATACGAGGTGCTGAGCAGGGTCGCAAAGCCGCTCACCCTCCCTGGTGTCTATGACTACGTGAGTGCGGATGCGACGGCGGAGGAGATGTTTGACTTCCTCGCCTCCATCATCGACGAGGCAATCGACGGGAATCGAGAGACGAAATATCTCCTCGGACATACCTTCTCCTTCCCCTCACAGCAGACCAACCTCAACAATGCGAAGCTCATCGTCTGGACGAAGGAGTTCGCTACGCAGGGAGTTGAGGGCAAGGTCGTCAACGACCTGCTCAAGGAGGCGCTCGTACGGCGCGGCATGACAAACGTCACACCCGTCGCTGTCATCAACGATACGGTCGCGGTACTGCTCGCGGCGGCGTACAAGCACGAGCACACCTACATCGGATCGATCTACGCCACGGGGCAGAACACCTGCTACTACGAGGACTTCGCGGACGGCAGTGAACCGCCGACCGTCATCAACATGGAGTCGGGCGGCTTTGGGAATCTGCCCTTCTCCAAATACGATGAGATCCTCGATAGGGAATCCGAGCAGCCCGGCGCACAGCGTCTGGAAAAGATGGTGTCGGGACGCTACCTTGGGACGCTCTACGGTGCGGCACTTGCCGATCTCCTCGGTGCGGACGGGATCTATCCGTTTTCGAGCATCGAGCTCTCCGAGATCATCACCGATGCCTACCTCGACCGCCATGCGGCAGGTGCGGTCATCGAGGCAAAGACGGGCATGACCTTCACCGCCGCCGAACGCGCCCTGCTGCAGGAGCTCGCAACCGCCGTCATCGTCCGTTCCGCACGCATCGTTGGGGCGACCTTCGTCGCGATCATTCAGCACCGCATGGGCGAAAACGAGCTCGAGAACCAGTTCATCGCCGTCGATGGCTCCGTCTATGAGAAAGTTCCACTCGTCGCACATCACCTGCGTGGTGTGCTCGATACTCTCCTCTTGGACGAGGCAGTCAACGTCAAGATCATCCTAGAAAACGCCGGCTCCGCCCTCGGCGCAGCACTCGCGGCAGCCATGACAGGACGAAATGAAAGCATAAAATGAAGTGGTTCATTGTAAAATGAAACTGGACACATAAAAAATAGGATAAAATGAAGACCGCCATCTGGACGTATCTTTTTTGCCCGCTCAATGCCTCCTTGTTCGGACGAAAAAATCTACGCCAATTTGGCGGTCTTCATTTTATCAATGGTTCCTTAAATCATCTCTTTTTCCCATAAACGTACGATGTTGAAGTCGAGCTTGTCTGCCGTGCTCTCGATCAGCGCGATCTCCTCTGTTGTGAGGGTTATCTTCATTGCCTGCACGGCATCTGTGACATGGCTCTTTTTGGTCACACCGATGATGGGCAGCGTGCCCTTGTTGATTGCCCAAGCGACGGGAATCTGTGCGATGTCTACGTGGTACTTGTCCGCGAGCAGCTTGAGAGAGGTGTTCAGCATCTCGATTTTATCCATGATGGGATTGTAGATTGCCGCACGTTCAGAGTTGTTCGGCATAGGATTCAGCGTGCTGTACTGCCCCGAGAGCGCACCCTGCTCGAGCACCATGTACGAGAAGAATCGGATGTCGTTTGCGCGGCAGTAGTCCAAAATCCCCGACTCCTCGGAGGAGCGGTTCATGAGACTGTAGTGGTTCTGTACCGCACCGAGTTTTCGCCCGTGCGCGCGAAGGATTTTGTCCGCCTCCTTGATCTCTGTGAGATTGTGGTTTGAGACACCGATCATCGGCGCATCGGCTTTGCCCTCAAAGAACCTCGCTATGCGTTCAATCCAACGCGGAGCTTCTGTTGTGTTATGCAGCCAGTAGATGTCCATGGTCTCCACGCCGAGCATCTTCCGCTGCATTTCCCACATATCCGCCACGGGGGTGTCCGAGGACGGATCCAAGCACTGTGGCGTGAGCTTGTCCGCGATCAGGTAGGAGTCGCGTGCACGTCCTTTGAGGAATGCACCGAGCATCTGCTCCGATGTGCCCATGCCGTATGCGTACGCCGTATCCCAGAGATTCAGCCCGTGAGCCATCGCATCGTCAAAGACGGGGCGCAGCTGCTCCTCTGTGTAGTTTGTGCCGAATGTGCCATCGTTGCCCCATGCCCATGCACCAAGCGCGATCTTTGGCAGATCTGTCATTGTGGATCCCTCCCATTTTGTAGAAACAATTCTCTTGCTACGAGGTATAATTTGCTACATAAAGTATTCGGTGCATCAGAGGTATTTTCCTTTGTCGATGGCTTTTTTCTTGCCCTGCATGGAGAAACATCGTACAATGAAAGCGGAAGTTGGATGTATTATGGTATAGGAGGGAGACCTATGGAGGTCAATGCAAATCTTGCGCAGGATGTGTTCAAGGATGCGGGGGAGAGCGTCATCTTCCTCATGCTCTCACTAAAGCGTGAGGATATCGAGAAGGAGCGGGAGATCATCGCCGATATGGCGGATCGGATGGAGGCGATTCAGCGCTCGATGAACATCCGCGTCGCACCGGAGGCGGTGAAGCTCTCATTTGGATTCAGCAACCGTGCGTGGGAATATCTCTTTCCAACGGCAAAGAAGCCGAAGGAACTTGAGGATTTCAAGGGGGTAAACGGAGTACATCACACAGCACCTGCGACACCTGCCGATCTCTTTCTTCATGTGCGCGCGGGTCAGGCGTCAACCAGCTATCTCGTCGTCGATCAGATCATGGGCTTCCTTCGTCCTGTCGTAGACGTGGTGGATGAGACACATGGCTTTCACTATCTTGAGGGACGTGCAATCATTGACTTCATTGACGGAACGGAGAATCCCGTCGGTGAGGAGGCAAAGGAGTGGGCGATCATCGGCGCGGAGGATCCGGAGTTCATCAACGGTTCCTATGCCTTTGCACAGAAATACATTCACGACCTCGACGCATGGAGGGCACTCCCGACCGAGGTGCAGGAGAAGTACGTCGGTCGCAGGAAATACAGCGATCTCGAACTCTCCGACGAGGAGAAGGATCCGCGTGCGCACAACATCATCTCGCAGGACAACCGCGATGGCGAGGAGCACAAGATCGTGCGTATGAACGTCGTCTTTGCGAATCCGGGCGAGGGGGTGCGCGGCACCTATTTCATCGGTTACGCACGTCACTGGGATGTGACACGGCAGATGGTTACCAATATGTTTACGCAGGATGACCGTTTGCTCGAGTATTCGACCGCCGAAAAGGGGCAGCTCTTCTTCATTCCTTCGAAGGAGCTCCTCGGACGTATCGCCAAGGGAGAATTGTTCTGAATATATCGGTATTCCATCGGTATATACTTGGGAATGGGTATCGGTCAAGAAACTTTGTGGTATAATGTCGGAGGTTGAAGTTCCATTGATCTGTTTTGAGGGAGGGAAACACGATATGGAAGAAGTATTGAAAAAAGCAGAAGCTGAGGCGGAGCATCTGGAAGAGAAGGCTGTGCAGATTGGGGAGGAAGCTGGAAAAAAACAAGATGAAAATCGTTGGCGTAATTGCCTCCGGTCTGTCCATCTGTATGTACGTTTCCTATATTCCACAGATCCTTGGAAATTTGTCCGGTCATCAGGGAGACTGGATTCAGCCGTCTGTCGCCTTCATCAACTGCACGATGTGGGTCGGATATGGATTTTTCAAAGAGCATCGCGACTGGCCGCTCGTAATCGCCAATTCTCCGGGCATCATCTTTGGTCTGACGGCTGCGATTACCGCCCGTCTATAAATGTGTATACGAAGCAACAAATACAAATAATGTGAATCTCCGTGAATGACCAGCCCACCCGTATGGATGGGCTGTTTTCTATGTATGTCGGTTCCATTCGTCATATTCGACGTTGAGGTGGATGTATCATTCGGGTTGCCGGGATTTGAATTGGTGGGGCTTCTCGATACGTCGGTGAAAGAGTCGAAGTTACCGTATTGCGTGCGAACGCAACACGGACCTTTCCCTCTAGTATCATTTTGATAGCGGCAATGAACGGCGTAATGTCAATAACAATATAATGTAATAATGAAATAAGGACGACTTGATTTTCAGCCTTGACAATCTTTGCCGTAGTGCATACTATGATAGTAGAACAAGGTGAGGAGGATAGCGAGGCAGTGAGAATTATCAAGAAGGACGTTCCTGTGGAATACTGTGCGCTGATTCAGAAATTCCGTCTGATTGACGATACGTTTTTCAACGTATGTTTTGACAACTATGTCGAGGGCATGCAGCTCCTGTTGCGTATCTTTTTTGGGCGCGATGATCTTGTTGTCAAACACGTTGTCACACAGCAGAGCGTGGACAATCTCTATGGTCGCGGTGTACGCTTTGACGTGTTGGCAGAAGACAGCGATGGAAAGCTCTACGACTGCGAAGTTCAGCGGGCGAATGAGGGAGCAATTCCACGTCGGGCGCGATACAACAGCAGCATGATGGATTCGCGGGAACTAGCGAAAGGGGCAGAGTTCTCCGAACTTCCGGAGACATGGGTGATCTTCATCACGGAAAACGACATCTATGGAGCAGGTTATCCACTTTATCATGTGGAGCGGATCGTCCAAGAACTTCAGCGACCGTTTGATGCGTGGCGTGGAGATCATCGCAGAGCTCGAAACGCAGTTCGCGGAAAAGGGCGAGGACGCAGCGCCGAATCCCGTGCCGATCACGTCTGTCGAACGCACGCAGAGCATCCGCGCGGCGGTGGACGAACTCGCGCAGTCGTTGGAGGAGACTCTGAAGGGCTTGCAATCAAACGGTTCACCAAAACTTGTGTGACAATGAGGGGAGGTGGGAATGTCCACATTTGTGATGCAGGATGTTATCATAGATCTGTTTAGGAGGAATTACAATGGCTTTTGATCCAACGAAATACCAAACAAGTGGAATGTCTGAACGCTGTATGCCCGTTGTTCTGTTATTGGATGTCAGCGGAAGCATGAGCGGAGACAAGATTGACAATCTCTATGAAGCGACCGTCAAAATGATTGAAACCTTTGTGGAGGAGGGAAAAAAGGAAATTCCATTCAAGCTGGCAATCATTACCTTCGGTAACTCTGTGGAATGCCATACGCGGTATACGGATGTCAAGAATTTGCAGAACCTACCCCGCTTTCAGGCAAGCGGCATGACACCGCTTGGTGCGGCACTTCGTATGGCAAAGGATATGATTGAGGATCGTGATGAGACGAAGGGGCGTTGGTATCGGCCTGCTGTTGTGCTTGTCAGCGATGGTCAGCCAAATGATGATTTTCGGCAGCCGATGCATGATTTTATGCAAAGCGGACGCAGTGCAAAATGTCAGCGGATTGCCATGGCGATTGGGAATGATGCAGATGAGAAAATGCTGAAGAGCTTTGTCAGCGACTCGTCATTTTATTTCAAGGCAGAGGATGCTGCAGATATTACAGCAAAGTTTAATCTTGTGACAATGTCTGTAGCGAGTCGTACAGCGAGTAAAAATGCAGATGATTTCCCTGGAGCCGTTCCCAGCGCCAGTCGTTCCGTGAGTCGGAGGGCAACTGTAAAAACGGAATCGGACGATGATGAGTATATATAAGCAGTGTGTTAGTTAAGGGGCTGAGATCATGGCACAGGCACATGGAAATCCGGAGGAAATCCGTATCTTTGCAGGCGTTTTGGAAAATTACCTGCATACGCTCGAGGAGGAAACGGGACGGCTGGATGGCGCATTCTCACAGGTCGGCGAAACGTGGGACGATCCGAAGCGTCATGAGTTCGAGGATATTTATCAGCAGCTTAAGGGGGTTCTTCACACGTTTCAGGAGACGGCGGGGGAACAAGTTCCTCATTTGCGGCAGCTTGCTGATATTTTGGAACAGTATTTGAGCAGGTAGTTATGATGACTGCATATGTCAAGGACAGGGAACATTTGCTGCAGACGATTGCACAGCTTGGTGAATCGCTGGAAAGCACTGCAAGAGCTTGTCAGGAAGCATTGGGCGAGGCACGGAATCTGTTGGAGGAAACGCAGCAGGAGGAGCGGAACAGTCAACACTTGTTGGATGCTGCACGTTCAGAAGAAGAGATGGCGCATACAGCAATGATCGCTGCCGAAGGCGTTCTGCGTGCTGCTCAGGCTCGTTTGGCCGCAGCTGTTGCGGCAGCAGAGGCGGCTGCAATTTCCTCAGGGAATCCTCTTGCCATAGCGACTGCGGCAGCAGAGATCTACGAGGCGCAGCAGGCGGTGCAGATGGCGCAGGAAGCCTATGATGCGGCGAGACACGTGTACGAAATAGCAAAGGCGCATAGAGAGCTTATGGAACGTCGCTGTGAGATGGCAGAGCAGTGTCGTCATCTTGCGCAGGCGATGGAACAGGTTCTCGATGGACAGTGCACCATGCGGCAGGTACGTCTCGCAGAAAAGGCTCAGGATGGTATTGGAAGACTCCAACGGGCATATGGGGATTTGCAGGAATACGACGCAAAGCGGACAGATGCTCATATCACAGGAGTTTCTGTTGGTGATTTTCGGAAGCAGAATGTAAAAAAGATTGCTTCGGCAGAGATGCCACAGAAGGAAATTCGGGAAGCTTCCGCAGGAACAGAGCAGGACAGTTCAGACTATCGTGCATGGGCAGATTATCAGCCGCAGAATTTGGCTGAACCGGTCGGTGTGCTGGAGATCAGGGACAGACTGACCGTGTCTTTCGCCATCCTTTTGGGGCATTTGCAGAATCGATATGAAACAGATGGAAATTTTCGCCGGAAGGTGGACGCATATCGTTTGGAGGCTCAGACGAACTGTGCGGCGGTGGAGCAGAAGCTCCGCAAGAATATGGCGGGACAGCTTGCGGAGGAAATTGTGCGGATCGCGCTCAGCCCCTATGGAACTGTTGCACAGACACAGGTGCGGCACGACCTGTCAGACGGCGGCTATACCAAGACGGACTTCGTTCTGAAAGATATCCGTGTTCCATTGATTCTAGGGCGTGGAGAGGGGATGGGCGTTCAAAAAGGTGGAAGTATTGCCGTCGAGGTCAAGGCAGGGCAGGAAGCCTATTTGCGCAGTCAGCGTGAGCATATCGAGCGTCAGGCGGAAGGGCATGAGGGCTACAGTGCGAGTTGGACGATTTGTACGCGTGATATAAAGGCGATGGAGGAGCGCAGGCAGGCGGAGTATCGCAATGCGCTGCGCGGGGCAGGCTCTCCTGTTCTAGGTATGCTGCCGACCAAAGCGGAGCTGGATGCAGCCTGCATCGACTTTGTATTTGGGGCAAAGAGATAACGATATTTCCTATTTGCAGCATATGATGTTAGGAGGGGTTCAATTGATTGAGGATATCAGGCGCAGTCTGCAGGGAAGTCGAAACTCTTTTGAATCCAATGTGCAGGACGTATTTGGCAGAGCCTTTTGTGAGGATGTGTACGAGCCGCTCGCGTCGGAGTTTGCCGGATTGCAGGAGGATATGGAGCATGCACGGCAGGAGCAGGCTGTGATTCGTGACATGCTTGCTGCACTGAGGGTGATGCTATGACGGAGCGACAGACAATCCACAGCATTTTGCTGCACATGGATCGCACCATTGACTGGTATCAAAAGAGGAACGATATTGTCGAAAAGGAATGTGGATACCGCGATGGCAAGCTTATGGATGTACGCAGATATGCTGAATACGAAGGACGCCGTCGGGATGTCCGAGAGAACTATAAGGCGGAGACCAAAAGGCTGTATCGGGAGCTGAAAGAAGAATGTGCACGGTTTCAGCGCCAAAACGCGGGTGTGGAAACCTATTTGCAGAAACCGCCGTTATATGTGCGTCGGTTTCTGACACTGGGACGTATGCGAGTGTCTTACAAGGAGCTGGATCAGTTGCTGCCCTTGGCGTTGCGGATGCCGCTCTCACGTACGCTCTGCATACCGACAGAGCAGCAGGATATGCTGCGTCAGATTGTGTTTCGTCTGCTCTTTTCACTTCCGCCTGGGCTTTGTCGATTTCACGTTTATGACCCCAATCACTTTGGGGATTCCATTGGTCGTTTTGACTGTCTGCGCGATGTCAAGGAAGTTTTTCCGGACGGGAAAATCTTTTGTAATGCGAAGGAGCTGCAGGAGTTTCTGGAACAGATGGCAAAAGAGTTTGCCGAGATGCGTCAGAATCGTTTCCCAATACAGAATTGCCGTTCATGGGCAGAGTACAATCGCACAATGTATGCGAAAAAATTGTCGCGCAAGCAGCTGCCTTATCATGTGCTCATCTGCTTCGAACTGCCCGAATCCTGCGGAAGGGATGTACTCGAGGCGATGCGGCGGCTCGCGCGTGAGGGTGGGAAATTCGGCTTCCTGCTCATCTTCTCATATCAGGCAGAAGCACTGATAAAGCATGAGCGTCAGCCGGATGGCACCATAGAACAGTATCAGAATGAGCATACGCGAGCTGCCCTGCGTTCCTTGGTCGAAGAGGCTGCGCCTCTTGATGGGGGGCTGATCGACCAGTTGGGACTGTCTGAGCTGCATTGGATTCATGTGGAGGAACATTTGGAAAATCCTATGGAGGCGCATCGGATGGAACAGTATCTTCGAGAATATCGTTCCATTCTTGAACAGAAACGTGGACAAATTATCTCTTTTGCGGAGCTAATTCGTCCGGATGCACAGTTTTCCAAGAATGCTGTGCATGGACTGGAAATCCCTTTGGGACAGCGCGCGGACAATGGAGAAATCCTCTGTCTTCCCGTTGGCGATCAGCCGCCCCATACGTTGATTGCGGGAAGTACTGGATCGGGAAAATCGAATCTGCTGCACATTCTGATTTTGAGTGCATGCTGGCACTATTCGCCCGATGAGCTCAATGTCTATCTGCTGGATTTCAAGGATGGAGTCGAGTTTGCCGCCTATACACGCCCCGTTCTACCACATGCCCGTCTAGTTGCAACACAGGCGGATCCCGACTACGGCTTGACAGTGCTGGCGCATCTTGTTGATGAGATCAAGCGGCGCAATGAGCTGTTCAAAGCACGCAGTGTAAACGGTTATGCCGCCTGCCGGAGTGGATTTCCGCAGGAACGATTGCCACGACTCCTGCTGATTGTCGATGAATTTCAGCGCATCTTTGATTCCGATCCAATTTGTGCGGTGAAATACTTGGAGATCTTGACGAAGCAGGGGCGCAGTGCAGGTATCCATCTGGTCTTTGCAACACAGACACTGAAGGGAATTGGCGGCAATAGTGCTTTGAGCTTTCCGAAAGATCAATTTATGGGACGCATTGCACTGAAATCATCGCCGGCAGATGCCAAGGAGATTTTCTTCGGACAAAACAACGAGGATGCTACGGAGCTGACCATTCCCTATGCCATATTGAATACATCCAATGGGATGGTAAGTGGTAATCAAAAGTTTGCCGTACCCGAGGCGAAGGCTGAATACATCACCCAGACGTTGCAGGAGCTTGTCCGTGTCAGTGGTAAGAGTGTCGCTGATACACGAATTTTTCAAGGCCAGGAGCTGCCGGAATTTCCGGCGAAGGAGGATTTTTTCTGCAATTATCTGCGTTTTTTGCTCGGGCAGCACCTCGATTATGCGGCAGAGAATTTTATTCTGCCGCTTGCAGATGAACCGGAGCAAAATCTCCTGATCTGTGGGAGTCCTGCGAAATCGTTGCTCCAATCTGTGTGCTTGTCGGCAGAGTCTTCCCGTGCGGTAGATGAACTCGTCTACCTCGGTGCGCAGCCGCCGAAGGGCTGGCAGCATTATGCCGACCCGCAGGAGTTCTTTGGCTCTGTCAAGGAGATACAATTCTCAAAGAAAAGATTGATCTTTTTGGATGGATGTAATTTTCCGAATATAACGTCGTATTCCACAAAACAAGAGGATAAGGATTTTCTTGCCTTTTGGAAAGCACTCAGCGAGCATGGCTCTCATATTGTTGGATATTACAAGACATTTCAGGCACTTAAGGACAATCAGCTTCCCTACAAACAGCTCTTTACACATCGTATTTCCTATCGATTATCGCCCTCGCAGATGCAGGAGTTCGGTGCGGGCATGTTAAGGAGCGGAGCAAATCTGACTGACGAATATAAGGCTGTGTATTTCTATCAGGAACAGCCTATGTTTTTCCGTCCGTTCCGAGAGAGGGAGGAGTGCACAGATGTCTGAACGATTGAATGTGGTGGTCGATGCTTCCGGCAGTATGGGGGCGGACGGCAAGCTCGATGTGATGCGCGCCTTGGTTGTGCGACTGAAATCGATTGCGCAGCACTTTGACATGGAGACCTCTATTTTCCTTTGGCGTGAAGATATGCAAGAGCTTGGGCGGCTGAAGGATCTGGTTCCACAGGGGCGAGCCGAGGCTGCTGCGCTCTCCTCATTTATCCGCGAGGGTGATGAGGGGGCGTGCTATTTGCTCCTGAGTGATGGTTTTTGGGAGGCGGAAGAAGCGACGAAGGTCAAAAAGGCGATCCATCAAAAAGGCGCCCGCTTATCCCTTGTGGCTGTAGGCGCAGAAGCACGTCCGATGGAAATGAAGTGCAGCCTTGGACTCGATATGGTATGGCGGGGGG
>ERZ772967.936-NODE-936-length-21145-cov-18.620199_pt1 | contig 21145 bp, 15 predicted proteins | sample MGYA00511677_ERZ772967 | MGnify/ENA primary metagenome ERZ772967 (study PRJEB29015, sample SAMEA2737931) | human oral metagenome | biome: human oral; feature: human-associated habitat; material: dental | place: China | collected 2146 ...
ACGTTCTGAGCTTCTTGATGGCCACCGGGGACACCAACAGCATGACCTTCCGGGTCCTGTCCTACGTGCCGCCCTTCGCCCCCTTCATGATGCCGGCGCGCCTGGTGCTGGGGGTCTCCTCCTGGAGCGAGCAGCTGATCGCCCTGGGGCTCGCGCTGGTCTTCCTGCCGCTGCTGGTGCGCGTGGCGGCGGCGATCTACACCAGGGCCGTCACCCGCACCGGTGCCCGCGTGCCCCTCAAGGAGGTCCTCAGGAGGGCCGAGCAGGCCTGAGCGGGGTCTCATCGGCTCGGGCCGGCCACGTGAGACGACGGTGGTGCGCCTTCCTTCTCAGGAGGCGCACCACCGTTGTCTCATGTCGTGCGTCAGGCGCCCTGCGGGAGGGGCTGCGGGTCAGTCGGCCAGCTCGGGGAACCAGATGGCGATCTCTCGGGCCGCGGACTCGTCGCTGTCCGAGCCATGGACGAGGTTGAGGATGGCGGAGGTGCCCCAGTCACGTCCCAGGTCTCCGCGGATGGTGCCGGGCGCGGCCGTGGTGGGGTCGGTGGGACCCATGAGGCTGCGCACGCCCTCGACGACGCGCTGCCCCTCGGCAACCGCGGCCACCACGTTGCCGGAGGTCATGTACTCCACGACGCCGGGGTAGAAGGGCTTGTCCACGTGCTCGGCGTAGTGCTGGGCGAGGATCTGCTCGGTGGGAGTGAGGACCTTCAGGGCCGTCAGGGTGTACCCCTTGGCCTCGATACGACGCAGGATCTCACCGGTGAGGCGACGCTCGACGGCGTCGGGCTTGATGAGGACGAGGATGCGGCCGGCGTGGGAGGTGCTTGCCATGGGGGCTCCTTGGTGGGTTGGCATTCGAGGGACCGAATGGACCATAACGGGTCCGGGCGCCTACCCGCCATGGCGGAGCCGGTGGAGTCAGGCCTGCTCGACCAGCAGGCTCGAGGCCGCCGCGCGGTCACGGGCGGCATCGAGGGCGGCCTGAAGGATGAGTGCGGATGACTGGGCTCCGGGATCGCGGTGACCGCAGGAGCGCTCCCCCAGGAAGGAGGCCCTACCACGACGGGCCTGGAGGGGCTCGGTCTCCTGGGCCCCCGTGGCTGCGGCCTGTGCGGCTGCGGCGAGGACACCGACCTCGTCCTGCCCGCTCTCGGCGGCTTCCCTGGCGGCCACCGCCGCAGGGCGCCAGGCGTCTGCCATGGTCTTGTCCCCGCTGGCGGCGTGCCCCCGGGCCTCCAGCCCTGAGGTGGCCTCCTCCAGGGCGCGAGCCAGGTCCCCGGGCCCCCAGGCAGCGGCCTCACAGGAGCGGGCGGCCTTGAGGAAGGCCGTTCCCAGCAGCGGCCCACCGGCACCACCGACGGTGGCCATGAGTGTGGTGGCGACGAGCTTGAGGACCCCTCCGGGGCTTGCCGGAACGCCTCCGGCCTGCTGAGCGGCATCGAGCTTGGAGACCGCCGCCTTCATGCCGCGCTCCAGGTTGTCGCCGTGGTCGGCGTCTCCGATGGCTCGGTCCAGCTCGGTCAGCTCGGCGCGGTTCTCGGCGATCAGCTCGGCGGCGCGACGGGCCCAGTCAAGGGCCCAGGCGGCGTCTAAGGACATACTGCTTCCTTCTCGGGTCTTAGCAGGTGTTGGTTCCAGGCATGAGCGCCACGCACCCGAGGGTGAAGGACGACCATGCGGCTGTGATCGGGCTCCGCACGACCCCGATGGGGCCCGACGCGTCCTGGGAACGCCCGTGGGGTGCGCCGGAGCAAGCCGACGAGATGCTCATCGCCCGCTCGCACTCCCATCCTCTCACGCCCCCTGCCGCCTCGCGCGCTGAGATGCCCGCAGAGCCTGCGACCAGCCCGAACGCACGTGCCACCACAGTGAGGACGAGGATTCGAGGCGCGCCGTCGCAGGAGCGGGCCGCCGCTGTCAGGGCCTGCCGAACAGGGCGCGGGCCTCGGCGGCCAAAACGACGGAGCCGACAATGAGGATTCCTGAGGCGGTCAGCGGGGCGTCATACCCCTCGGACAGGGCGACTGCCCGCTCCACTCCCTCGCCGAGCTGCTGACTCACCACGACGCGGTCGGCGCCGTAGACCTCCCGGGCGATCTCGCCGAGGTCCTCGACGTCCATGGCCCGGGGTGAGTCGATGGGGACGCACACGACGGCGTCGGTCACCGGTTCCAGGCCCGCCAGGATGCCCTCGGCATCCTTATCGGCCATGACGCCCAGGACCGCGACGAGGTGCTGGAAGCCGAAGGCCTCCTCGATGGCTCCGGTGAGGGCCTCGATGCCGTGCGGGTTGTGCCCGGCGTCGACCAGGACCGTGGGCGAGGAGCGCAGCACCTCCAGACGGCCCGGGCTGGTGACGGAGGCGAAACCGTCCTCGACGATGCGCGCCGGCAGCCGGCGCCCACCGTGGACCGCCTCGGCGGCGGCCAGGGCCAGCAGGGCATTGTGGGCCTGGTACTCACCGTGCAACGGGAGGAAGGCGTCCTCGTAGACGGCCGCCGCCGTGGCGAAGGTGACCAGCTGACCGCCGACGGCGAGCTGGCGGTCGAGAACCTGCAGGACGCCGGCCTCCGGCGAGGTGGGGTCCTCCTGAGGGTCCCGCTCCCGGCGCACAACGGCCCGGTGAGAGGCCGCGGCCTGCTCGATCTCGGCAGCGGCCTCGGGAACCTGATGGGCGACGATGACCGTGGATCCGTCCTTGATGATGCCGGCCTTCTCGTGGGCGATCTCGGTGATCGACGAGCCCAGCCAGCGCTCGTGGTCTCGCCCGATCGGGGTGATGACCGCGACGTCGGAGCCGATGACGTTCGTGGCGTCCCATCGCCCGCCCAGGCCCACCTCGATGACGGCGACATCGACGGGGTAGTCGGCGAAGGCGGCCAGTGCCATGACGGCCAGGACCTCGAAGAAGGACAGGCGGGGCCCGCCTGCGGCCTGGGAGCGCTCGTCGACCATGGCGACGTATGGGGCCACGTCCTCCCAGGCGGCGATGAAGCCCTCCTCGCTGATCGGTTCACCGTCGAGGCTGATGCGCTCGCGGATGGTGGCCAGGTGCGGGGAGGTGAAGCGGCCGGTGCGCATGCCTCCGGCGGCCAGCAGTCGCTCGGTCATGCGGGCGGTGGAGGTCTTGCCGTTGGTGCCGGTGATGTGAACGGTGCGGTAGGTGCGCTCGGGGTTGCCCAGGAGGTCGAGGACGGCCTCGACTCGTTCCAGGGAGGGCTGGACCTGGTGCTCGGGGGCGCGCGCGAGGATCTCGGCCTCGACCTCGCGCATGCGGGCGGCGACCTCGACGCCGCGGGCGGCGGCTTGCAGATCGCGCAGGTGCTCGCCATCGGAGTCGGCGGGGAGCTGCGGCTCCCAGGATTCCCAGTCGTCGGAGTCGTCGGCGTCCACCTCAGCCAGGAGCTCTTCGAGGCGATCGGTGTCACCGCCGGGGATCATGTTGGCGGCGACGAGCTCACGCAGAGCCTCGAGGTCCTCGCGGTCCTGGGCCTCGGCGTCGGCCTGTCGCTGAGCACCGGCCTCCTGAAGCTCGGAGACGGTCAGCCCCTCGGCCAGGTCGGGGGCGCCTGCGGCCTCCAGGTAGGGCAGGAGCTCGGGGTCGATACCGTCCTGGCCGAAGACGGCGTCGACGACCTCCTCCCCCGTGGCGCCCTCGGGGATGCCGAAGGCGGCGCCGGGCCTGACCTGCTTGGAGTCGTCGTCTACGGGCACTGTGCCATCCTTTACTCGACGTGACGGGTTGGGCAGAGGCTCTCTTAAGCACCCCTCCCAGCCCTAATCTAGCCGAGGCCCGAAGACTCCCGGCCACTGCCCAGTCACGACTGATCGGCAGGAGAATCACGTGAGCGCAGTCTCTCACAGCAAGATCCGCGCTCGAACAACAATTTCTTCTTAAATCTTTTTTCAGAGCACAAGCACATCCGGACAGCTTCGACAATACGACTACCATGATTGTTGTACAAAAACTCGATGAATACATCCTAATTCTCGGTGAAATATTTGAGGAATTCACCAGGGAACCCTATGGGTATAGGGGTAGACATACCCCCCACATGCCTGCCTAGGCTTCCTCCATGCGTTTGTCAGTGATTGGTTGCGGATATCTCGGTGCTGTTCACGCTGCGTCAATGGCGGAGCTCGGGCATGACGTGGTGGGCGTGGACGTCGACGCCCACAAGGTAAATCTTCTGAGTAACGGCAGGGCGCCGTTCTTCGAGCCCGAGCTGGAAGGGCTTCTGGCCCGTAACGTGGAGGCCGGACGCCTGACCTTCACTCAGGACTTCTCCGCCATTAAGGGAGCCCAGGTCCATTTCATCGGCGTGGGCACACCGCAGTCCGAGTCGGGGGCGGCGGACATGACGTACGTCGACGCAGCCGTGACCGCCATGCTCCCCCACCTGGGGCACTGCACCAGTGGCCCTGAGGTGGTCGCCGGCAAGTCCACAGTTCCCGTTGGCACCGCCGCCCGCCTGTCCCAGCTGATCGAGCCGACCGGGGCGCTGCTGCTGTGGAACCCGGAGTTCCTGCGGGAGGGCTTCGCAGTTCAGGACACGCTGCGTCCGGACCGGATGGTCTACGGCCTGCCGGAGAATCCCGACGCCGCCGGCCGCGCCCAGGAGACGATGGACGCGGTCTACGCGCAGATCCTGGCCGCTGGCACCCCGCGCCTGGTCATGGACTACGCCACCGCCGAGCTGGTCAAGATCAGTGCGAACGCCTTCCTGGCCACGAAGATCTCCTTCATCAACGCCATGTCCCAGGTCTGTGACGCCGCGGGGGCCAATGTGACGGCCCTCGCTGAGGCGATCGGCATGGATGACCGTATCGGGCGCCGGTTCCTGCGCGCCGGTATCGGCTTCGGCGGGGGTTGTCTGCCCAAGGACATCCGTGCCTTCCAGGCCCGCGCCGGCGAGCTCGGCGTCGGCGACGCGCTGGCCTTCCTCGCGGAGGTCGATCGAGTCAACGACACCATGCGCGCCGGCGTCATCCACACAGTCGCTGAGCTCCTCGGCGAGCACACGTCGACGGCCACGGTGACGGTCCTCGGGGCCGCCTTCAAACCGGACAGCGACGACATGCGTAACTCCCCCGCTCTGGATCTCGCCGTCGAGCTGTCGGGCATGGTCGAGCGGGTCGTCGTGCACGACCCGGCCGCCGGCCCGATCCTCGCTCAGAGGACGAACCGCCCCTACGAGGTCGCCGCCTCAGCGCAGTCAGCCCTGGAGGGAACCGACCTGGTCATCATCGGCACGGAGTGGCGCGAGTACCAGGATCTTGACCCCGCTCAGGCGGCCGGTCTGGCACGTAACCGCTACGTCATTGACGGACGCAACTGCCTGGATGCGCAGGCTTGGAAGGCGGCCGGTTGGAGCTACCGCGGCATCGGCCGGCGGTGAGCGGCTTGGGCGGCGCGGGCTCCTCAGCGCCGCCCAAGCCTGCCGGCGACCGCTCCGGCCACGGCTCGAGCGCCGCCACCCAGTACTGACATGTCGCTGGTCGCCAGGAGGATCAGGCAGGCCCAGACTGCCCCGTTCAGCCATGAGCCGCCGTCGAAGGACGTGCACACGGCCATGACGCTGAGCAGCGCGAGCTGGTAGGTCAGGCGCGAACGGTCCATGGGCAGGTCGATGCGGCGCCTGAGGTCTCGTGCCCGCACGACCAGGACGAGGGCGTAGGCCACTGCTCCGGCCAGTCCGGCGCCCCACGGTCCCATGAACGGCACGAGAGCCACACCGAGGACCACGTTGACCACCGCCCCCATCATGGTGGAGACCATGAGCATGCGACTGTTCATGAGTGCCTGGTAGAAGGTGCCGAAGAAGATGGTCATGACCCCGAAGGTCGCCGCCAGCATGAGCAGGGGGACGTAGCGCCACCCCTCGGCGAACTCGGCCTGGAGCATCACCCTGGAGATCGGCCGGTTCAGTGCGATGACCAGCCCGGCGGTCGACAGAGTGGCCAGCGAGTAGCCCCGCAGGACGGAGCCGAAGAAGGCGCCGCGGTCGGGTGAGTCGATCTCGCGGGCGGTGGAGTACTGCCAGGCCTGCTGGAAGACGGAGGCCACGATGTTGACCAGCGCAGGCATCTTGCTCGCCGCCGTGAAGAGCCCCGCGGCCACGACTCCGCTGCCCCACAGGACCACGTACCGTCCGGAGACACTGACCAGCCACCACGACAGCAGATTGGGCACGAGCGGCAGGCTGTAGACGAGCATCCGGCGCAGCAGCGCCCGATCGAGCCGGAATGGAGCCAGGAGCCGGTACTCGGCCGACCCGAGGAATGCGACAAGACCGCCCACCAGGTAGCCGATGGTGTACGACCACAGGTAGCCCTCGATACCTGTATGCGCGCGGACCAGGAGCAGGTAGGTGGACACCACCATGGCGAGCGCGTTGATGAGTCCGTAGGCCACGAAGCGGCGCACGTGCCCCAGACCGCGGGCGAGCTGGGTCGTAGCCTTGAAGACGCACACCGAGCAGAACAGGGCGAAGAACGCTGCCGCATGCTCCATGTTCCACAAGACGCTGCCCAGGGCGCACGCCACACCGGTGCAGACGACGCCGCCGCCCAGGACCACCAGGGAGTCGGCGAACAGCTCGCCCTTGGGAACGTCATCGTCAATGGAGAACCGGTAGAGGGCCTCCACGACACCAAGCGAGAGCAGCGGCAGCACGATCTCGATCGCACTGTTGAGCAGCTCGGCCGTCCCGTACTCACCGGCGGTCAGGGCGGTTGTGTACAGGGGCATGAGGACCAGGGAGACCGCCTTGACCGCCAGGCCCCCCAGAGCGAAGACCAGGGTGTTACCCAGCAGGAGCCTCATGCGCCCCTTATGGCTTGCCGACATCGAACTGAGCCTTCCACTTCTCGATACGGTCGAAGTCCAGGCCGTGGATCGCAGTCGGCCAGGAGGACTCGATCAGGTCAGCCAGATCGGTCTCGATGGAGTCGCGCTCCACCAGCGGCAGGGAGTAGTCCTTGGCCATCTCCCGCGCGCGGTAGTCGATGGCCACGATGATGGCGCGCCGCTTGCGCTGCAGGGCGAAGATGCCCCCGTGCAGGCGGTTTCCCACGTAGTCGACGCCCCGGTCGAGCACCTCCCGGAAACCTGCCAGGCTCGGCGTGACGATCTCGACGCCGTCGGCTGCTCCCAGCGACTGCAGGTAGTCCAGGTCGTCGATGGACTGGGGCCAGAAGTGCAGTCGCGAGTAGCTCCTGCGCAGCACGTCGACCATCGCCCGGTCCTTGCGCGGGTTCGGGTGGTAGGAGGTGAGCGTGAAGACCACCTCGTCGCCCTTACTGCGGGCAATGGTCTCGCAGTGCTCAGGGGTCAGTCCCCACAGGGTAGGACAGCCGGTGTTCCAGGCTCGCAGTCCCACCCGCTGCAGGAGATGCTTGGTGCGCTCGTCACGCACCGAGTGCACCAGGTCATGGGACAGCACCTTGCGGTAGAGGGCCCGCGTGTAGAGGTTGACCGATGAGGAGTTGGCCCCCGCACCCACGCCCAGACACACCGTGCCTGTGGCCATCCCGCAGTTGAGGTAGTTGATATTCCATGTCGGCAGGGGCCGCAGCATATTCGTGTACAGGGCATTGGTGCCGCACAAGAGCTTGATGTCGGCCCCTTTGAAGATGCTGAGCCGGCGCTTGGACATCAGATACTGCGCCGGCGTATACATCGGGGTATGGGTGGCCAGGCGCATGACATAGTTCGACGAGAACAGCTCGCGCCAGTTCATCTCAATGGATCGCCCAATGATCTCATCCCCCATATTGAGAGATCCAACGGATGTATCCAAAAGCAGAATACGCTTCATAATCTTCCCTTCTTGCATCAGCAAGATACTTCAGCTCAACCAGTCAGATCGACCCAGCAAGGATACGCCGTGTCGACGGACCCGCTTTCCCATAGACATCACGAAAAGACAACAGGGATTATCGCACTGTACAGTTAAGACAAAACGCACTGGTTGACACAAAAGCATTTTTACAAGCAGGGCAGTAAATCGTCGCTTTGCACACAGAGCCGTTATACCGCGCACATCCTGCGCCGATACCCCGAGTCAGAGCTGGCGCATCAGTCCCCCGCTCCTGCGCCTCAGGGACTCCGTCACGGCTCGAGCACTGTTGGTGAGAACCGTGATGTCGCTGGTCGCCAAGAGGATCAGGCAGACCCAGACCACGGCAGTCAGCCATGAACCGCCGTCGAAGGACATACATGCGGTGATACTGATGAGCAGCGCGAGCTGGTAGGTGAGACGAAGGCGGTCTATCGGCAGGTTGATGCGGCGCCTGAGGTCTCTTGCCCGTACCACCAGGACAAGCATGTATGCCACCGCTCCGGCCAGTCCGGCGCCCCACGGTCCCATGAACGGCACGAGAGCCACGCCGAGGACCACGTTGACCCCCGCGCCCAGAGCGGTCGAGGCCATGAGAACGCCGCTGTTCTTCAAGGCCTGGTAGAAGCTCTCAAAGAAGATGCTGATGACCCCGAAGGAGGCGACCAACATGAGCAGGGGGACGTAGCGCCACCCCTCGGCGAACTCGGACTGGAGCATCACCCTGGAGATCGGCCGGTTCAGTGCGATGACCAGCCCGGCGGTCGACAGAGTGGCCAGCGAGTAGCCCCGCAGGACGGAGCCGAAGAAGGCGCCGCGGTCGGGTGAGTCGATCTCGCGGGCGGTGGAGTACTGCCAGGCCTGCTGGAAGACGGAGGCCACGATGTTGACCAGCGCAGGCATCTTGCTCGCCGCCGTGAAGAGCCCCGCGGCCACGACTCCGCTGCCCCACAGGACCACGTACCGTCCGGAGACACTGACCAGCCACCACGACAGCAGATTGGGCACGAGCGGCAGGCTGTAGACGAGCATCCGGCGCAGCAGGTCGCGATCAAACCTGAATGGAGCCAGGAGCCGGTACTCGGCCGACCCCAGGAAGGCAACAAGACCACCCACCAGGTAGCCGATGGTGAAGGACCACAGGTACCCCTCCACGCCCAGGTGCGCGCGGACCAGGAGCAGATAGGTGGACACCACCATGGCGAGCGCATTGATGAGCCCATAGGCCACGAATCGGCGCACGTGTCCCAACCCACGGGCGAGCTGAGTCGTGGCCTTGAAGACGCACACCGAGCAGAACAGGACGAAGAAGGAACCCGCGTGCTCCATGTTCCACAAGACGTGCCCCAGGGCGCACGCCGCCCCAGCGCACACGACACCTCCACCCAGGACCACCAGGGAGTCGGCGAACAGCTCATCCTTGGGAACATCATCGTCAATGGAGAACCGATAGAGGGCCTCCACCACGCCCGCCGACAGCAGCGGCAGCACGATCTCGATCGCGCTGTTGAGCAGCTCGGCCGTCCCGTACTCACCAGCCGTCAAAGCAGTCGTGTACAACGGCATAAGGACCAGCGAGACGGCCTTGATCGCCAGGCCTCCCAGAGCGAAGACCAGGGTGTTACCCAACAGGAATGCGATGCGGTTCTTATAGCTCGCCGGCATCGAAGTGCACCTCCCACGTCGGGCTGGCGTCGCGTCTCTCCCGCAGGCAGCCGCCATTCAGATCACCGACACCGGACCTACACGAACTCGCGGAACGGACAGATTCCATCACGGGATCCCTTTCTCGAAGACGGTTCGGTAGGGGAACAGGTGGTACCACTCGGGCCGGTACAGGAAGAAGATCGTGGAGGCTGCGAAGGCGATGATGACCAGGAGGGCGCCGATGTAGGAGCGCTCGGGCCGGCGGCCCCGCACGGTGAGGTTCACCAGACCGACGACGAAGGGCATGGTCAGGTACATCTCGAGACGGTCGACGAGGTTGAAACCCAGGGACACCGTCACCATGGCGATATCGGCAACGGCCAGTGCCAGGAGACTGCGGGTACGCCCGGAGGGGTCGTCCTCCACGGCGGCCTCCCAGCCGCAGGTGGAGGCCAGAAGTATGAGGAAGATGCGCACTACGATCAGCAGAACAGTGGCCGAGCGCACCCCGCCGTCGGCGTAGTCGCTGTTGAGGTAGTGACCGTAGTAGGCGGAGGACGCCGCAAGGGAGTTCATCACCCAGCTCAGCGACAGCATGCTGGTCCCGATGAGGGCGCCCCATTTGATCCAGTCACCGAAGGTACTCAGCCTCATGGCGGAGACGAGGTAGATGACGAGCAGGAGCAGGGCGCTGAGATGGAACTGGGAGGCGAGCGCGATGAGCAGGGCGTAGCGCAACAGCCTGCGCTCCATGAGCGCGGGGACGGCCAGCAGGAAGATCGCCACCGCAACGCTCTGTCGGGTAAAGAGTGTGAAGTCGTAGAAGGCGGATATGCCGAAGGCGAGGAGGACCGCCAGGGAGTAGTTGGCGGCGTACCGCTTGATGAACAGCACCGCTGATCCGTAGACGAACACCGAGATGATGAGCAGCAGGATGTTGAAGCTGTCCGTGATGCGGCTGACCAGGTAGTTGAGTACGACATAGCCGTACTCGAAGCGGCTGACGGTGAAGGCCTCCTGGAGGGAGGTCGTCGCCTTGATCTCCTCGAAGACCCGGTGGTACTCCACCGTGTCATTGCCAACGCTGACGGCTCGCATGGAGGAGAAGGCCACGAAGGCCACGAAGGCCACGACCAGAATGACCCGTGAGCCCCGCCGACCGGCATTGCCCCGCAGCCCCAGGAGAGCTGCTGGCAGGAGAAGAGCGGCGAAGATCGCGAAGTGAATCCACATGCTCCGCCGTCACCATTCCGCCAGCGCACGGTAACGGTGCGCCAGCCGCTCGGCTTCGTGAGTGATGTCGAAACCCGCGTTGCGCGTGGCCCGCTCTGCCTCCACCCTGCGCCGCGGGTCCCGCCCGTGGTCGAGGGCCTGGCTGACATGGTGCGCCCACTGAGGCGCCGGCATGTCCAGTGGCAGGAAGGAGACCTCCCCGATCGTGACCTCATCAGTCACCTCGTCGGAGCACACCAGCGGGAGCCCCGCGCACTGCGCCTCCACTCCCACCATCGGCAGCCCCTCGTAGAGGGAGGGCAGAAGGAACATGTCCATCGCCTGGTAGAGGTCAGGGACGTCCTTGCGGTCCCCCAGGAACAGAACGCGGTCACTCAGGCCGCGCTCGGCCACCACGGCCTCGATGCTCGGCCGTAGTGGGCCGTCGCCGACGAGCATAAGACGCGCCTCGGGGCGCGCACGGAACAGCTCGGTGCACACATCGATGAGGAACCGGTGGTTCTTCTGCTCACTGAACCGCCCCACATGGCCGACGACGGGTGCCTCCCCCAGCCCCAGGCGGGAGCGCACCTCGGCACGGACCGACTCATTGAAGCGGTAGGTCTCCACGTCGATCGCGTTGGGAACCACCTCGAAGCGGCCTGAGCCGAACAGGAAGTCACCGGCCGCCCGGGAGCAGGCCAGGCGCGCATCGGAGTAGGCTCCGATATTGCGGCAGACGAGCCAGTTGCGCAGGCTCCGCAGCCGGGAGTCGGAGTACGCCGTCGCATGGGAGTGGACGGCGAAGGACCGCACCCCGTGGCGATGGGCCACCGGATAGAGGAATCGCGACAGGATGGGGTCGTGCAGGTGCGCCACGGGGTACTGCCCCGCATGCTGCTCCAGCACCTGCCCCAAGGATGATCGGATGCGTCCGATATGGTTCCCGGCATCGATGACGTAGCAGCGCCCGCCCAGCGCCTCGATCTCCTCACGATGGGTCTCGTCGGGCGTGGCGTAGCAGAAGAAGTCGAACACCACCTGCGAGCGGTCCATGTGCCTGAGGTAGTTCATGAGCACGCTCATGACTCCGGAGCGCCGGGAGATTGATGAGTTGATCTGCAGGATCCGCAGGGGGCCGCCCCCAAGGTCCCGCGTGGTCGATGACTGTTCCTGGCTCATTGCCTGTCTGCCTCCGTCGGCCCCGGATCGGTCCGGGGAACTGCTCGTCCTGCTAACGCTGGTCCTCATTTCACCTTGAGGGTCTTGATGAGGACCCATACGCCGATGTGGAAGACGGAGCGGGGGACGCTGAGATGCTCGATGTCGCGGTAGAGAGTCCAGTGGTACTTGACCAGGCTCCGTTTGTTGGCCGACACCGATCCCGAGCGGAGCCGGTACCTCATGAGCACCACCGGCATCCCCCAGATGAAGGGCTCGGTGCGGAGCATGCGCAGCCACAGGGCGTCGTCGTTGCGCTTGCGGATGTTGGGAACCTCGAACTTGCCCAGGCGCGCCACGTCGTACATGACGGTGGAGTTGCCCACCGGGCAGTCCAGGAGCAGGCGGTTGTAGCTGATCCTGGCCGGGCTGCGCACGATCCTGCCGGTGGGCACGCCCTGCTCGTCGATCTGGGCGTAGGCGGTGCAGGACATGGCCACGTCACGCGAGGTCATGAAGTCGATCTGGCGCCTGAGCTTGTCGGGGTGCCACAGGTCGTCGGAGTCCAGGAAGGCCATGTAGCGCCCCTGGGCCAGTTCCATCGCCCGGTTACGGGCCATGGCGGCGCCGCTGTTGGTCTCCAGCCGCACGTACCGGATCCGCGGGTCGTCCTTGGCCAGGGCCCCCACGACATCGGTGGTGTCGTCGGTGGAGCAGTCGTCGACGACGATCAGCTCCCAGCGGGGGTGGGTCTGGGCCTGGACGGTGGCGATGGTCTCGGCGATGAAGGCGCCGCAGTTGTACGTCGGCATGATGATGGAGACCAGGTCGGAGTCCGGTTCGCGATCGTGCTCAGTGCCTGCTGTCATGCTTGCTCCTTAGGTGTCGTCGTTGCGCGCCTCACCTGGCCACCGCCAGGACGGTCCTCAGCGCGATCGACAGGTCTCGTCCGATGCTGAAGTTCTGGACGTCACGCAGGTTGAGGCGCATCTTGGCCGGCAGGACCTGAGTGAGGTAGGCGTCCTGGCCCGGAGGGGCGGCCGCCAGGATCTCGGCCTCGTCCTTGAACTCGATGGAGGCCGTGGAGGTGACTCCGGCGGGCAGCAGCAAGGTGGCCCGCATCTGCGGGGTGTACTGCTGGACGTACTCGGGCACCTCCGGCCTGGTCCCCACGAAGCTCATCGTGCCGCGCAGGATGTCGATGAGCTGACTGATCTCATCGAGCCGGTAGCGGCGCAGCACCGCTCCGACCTTGGTGACCCGGGGGTCGTTGCCCCGGGTGATCTGGTCGCCGGGGTCTGCCGGCCGGTGCGTCATGGTGCGGAACTTGACGATCCGGAACTCGCGTCCGAACTGGGTGACCCGCCGTTGGCGGAAGAACACCGGTCCGGGCGAGTCCAGCTTGATGAGGGCCGCCAGGATGATGAACAGCCACCCGAGCAGCACCATCAGGATCGTCGCTCCGACGACGTCGAGCAGGCGCTTGAGCCGCAGCTGGACTCCGCGTCGGGCCAGTGCGTCGTAGTAGGGGCGGACCTCCTCGGTGCGCAGGGAGGCCGGCAGCTCCTCCCAAGGCGGCATCGTCATGAGCGGCCCATCGCCGCGAGCGTCTCGAGCGCGCAGCTGATGACGTAGTCGACCTGCTCGTCGGTCAATGAGGTGTGCAGAGGCAGACTCACCTCACTGGCGTAGAGGGCGTAGGCCTGTGGGAAGTCCTCAATGGAGAAGCCGAGGTCGCGGTAGGCGCTCAGCAGGGGCAGCGGCTTGTAGTGGACGTTGCAGGCCACATCCGCACTCGCCATGTGCTCGATGAACGCGTTGCGTCCCTCCTCGTCCAGGCCCGGCAGGTTCGCCAGGTAGAGGTGCCCGGAGGAGACGATCCCGTCCTCGTAGTGCCGCAGCGACGTGATGCCCGCCGGGGCCAGGGCCTGGTCGTAGCGGGTGATGATCTGGCGCCGGCGCTCCAGCATGGAGTCGTAGCGGGACATCTGCGCCAGGCCGATCGCGGCGCACACGTCGGTCATGTTGCACTTGTAGGCGGGGCTGACGACGTCGTACTCCCAGGCCCCCAGGCGGGTCTTGGACAGGGCGTCCTTGCTCTGGCCGTGCAAGGACAGCAGCATGTACTGGCGGTAGAGCTCCTCGTCCAGGCCCAGCTCCGGCCTCCACGTGACGGCGCCGCCCTCCGCGGTGGTCAGGTTCTTCACGGCGTGGAAGCTGAAGGTGGTGAAGTCGGCGGCACTGCCCGAGGGTGTGCCGTCGCGCCGGGCACCGAAGCTGTGGGCGCCGTCGGCGACGAGGGCGACACGTCCCAGCGCCTCCTGGACCGCCCCCGCCGGTGCGAACAGGTGGCTGTGGGCGTCGACGACCGCGCGCAGCGCCGGGTAGTCGCACATGCGCCCACCGATGTCGACCGGGATGACGGCCTTGGTCCGCGGGGTGATGGCGGCCTCCAGGGCGCCGGGGTCCAGCCCGTAGCCGCCGTCGGCCTGGCCGGCATCGACGATCACGGGGGTGGCGCCCACATGAACGATCGGGGAGGCAGAGGCCGTGTAGGTGTAGGCCGGGACGATGACCTCGTCTCCGGGACCGATGCCCAGGACCCGAAGGGTCAGCTCCAGCGAGGCGGTCGCGGAGTTCAGGCAGGCGGCCCGGGTGGTTCCACAGCGCTGCGCCACCTGCTTCTCCAGGGTCTTGGTGCGCGGTCCGGTGGTGATCCAGCCAGAGCGCAGTGCATCCACCACTTCCTGGCACTCGGCGTCGGTGATGTCTGGGGGCGAGAAATCAACACGCATCAGTCAGCTGTCCTCACTGTTGGCGACGGATTCGTACTGTTGTCAAAACGTGGGTGATAGGTGGGCACCGCGCGAGCGAGCTCCCGCTTGATCTGCTCTCCGCCCTGGGACAGGCAGGCCATGAGCCGAGCGATCTTGTCCTCCACCTCCAGCCTGGTGGGAGGCGGTGCCGTGGAGACGAGGATCGAGGGGTTCTGCGTGGGGTGCAGATCCTCGTCGTGCATCTGCAGCTCCTCGTAGAGCTTCTCGCCAGGACGCAGCCCGGTGAAGACGACCTCGATGTCACGCCCCACCCGCAGGCCCGAGAGCTTGATGAGGTTGACGGCCAGGTCGTAGATCCGCACGGGCTTGCCCATCTCCAGGATGAAGATCTCTCCGGCCTGGGCCATGGAGCCGGCGGTGATGACCAGCTGGGCCGCTTCGGGGATCGTCATGAAGTAGCGGGTGATGTCGGGGTGGGTGACAGTCAGCGGCCCACCTGATCTGAGCTGGCGCCTGAACAGCGGGATGACCGAGCCGTGGCTGCCGAGCACGTTGCCGAAGCGCACGGCGGCGAAAACGGTGGAGCGGCTCGTCTGCGCCAGGGCCTGGATCTCCAGCTCGCACAGCCGCTTGGTGGCCCCCATGACGTTGGTGGGGTTGACCGCCTTGTCGGTGGAGACCAGGATGCAGTGGCTGCAGCCGAGCTCCTCCGCCAGACGGCAGACGACCCAGGTGCCCAGCACGTTGTTCTCCACGGCCTCACGGGCGTTGTCCTCCATGAGCGGCACGTGCTTGTGGGCAGCCGCGTGGAAGACGACCTTGGGCCGGTACCGCTGGAAGCAGTCGCGGACGATGCGCTCGTTGGTCACTGAGCCGATGACGACCGAGAGCGTCACCCCCAGCTCGGTTGCCTTGGGCTGCATCTCGTGGAGCAGCTCGTAGGCCGTGTTCTCGTAGACGTCGAAGATGATGATCTGGCTGGGCCGGGCCTCGATGAGCTGACGGACCAGCTCAGAGCCGATGGAGCCACCACCGCCGGTGACCAGGACGACCTGGTCGCGCACGTACCCCATCCCTGTGGAGTCGAAGGCAACCTCGTCACGGGAGAGCAGCTCGGAGATCTCGACCTCCCGCAGTGCGATCCGCCCGTTATCCTGCTGGGCCAGGTCCCGTACGTTCGGGAGGGTGAGGATCCTCAGGCCCGTTGTCAGGCAGATGGACAGGATGCGCTGACGCTCGGAGGCCAGCGCCGAGGGGCAGGCCAGGACGATCTGCTCGGCCCGGCACTCCTGGGCGATGCGGGGGATGTCGTCACACGCGCCGTAGACCTTGACGCCGTGGACGTGGCGACCGTGCTTGGTCATGTCGTCGTCGACCAGGGCCACCGGTTCTCCGCACATGTCCTCGTCCCCCAGGTGCATGCGCTTGATGGTCAGAGAACCGGTCTGCCCGGCTCCCACGATGAGGGTACGGGGCCGGGGACCCGGCTCGCCTGCGCGAGCGCTGCGCTGGGCGCGGCTGTGCCACAGCGCCCGGACGGCGAGGCGAGTCCCCGCGGTCATGATGACGAGCAGCGCCCAGGCCATGACGTAGGAACGCACGGACAGCCCACCATCGAAGGCCAGGGAGAAGAGCAGATCGCCGCAGATCGAGCCGACGACGGTCGCGTACAGAATCCTCAGCGCCTCCGCCATCGAGGCGTAGCGCCACAGGCTGTTGTACATCTTGAAAGTGGCGAAGACGCCCACGTTGACGATCCCGAGCACCCCGACGGCAAGGAGGCCGCCGGTCGCCCCCGTGGCGGTCGCCCACTTCGTGGTCCCCCAGGCCGCGGAGTACAGCGCCACGTACGTGGCCAGGAAGTCGACGAGCATCAGGGCGACCGGCTCGAGCCGGCACAGGGCGAAGCCTCCCCGCTGCGCGCCGCAGTCCGACGGTCTCACGGGCGCTGAGCCCGGTGCCGAAGGGGCGCCCGCGGTGGCACCCCCCGGCACTGCGAGGGATCGTGCGGGCTGAGGCGCGCCAGGGCGGCTCACCTCGGTACTGCGCTCATCACGGCCAGTGGTGCCATGGGAGTCCTGCCGTGCATCAGCCATGAGTCGTCACGCTCCATTGAGCCTGCTGAGGAGCATGGGACACACCGCCTGAGAGTGAGGAACTCCGATCAAGCGTTTGACGCTGGCTGGAGCGACAGATTTCAAATGTCATCAGGATTTCAATCTGTATATGGGCGAGCAGGTTTCACTGCTTCGCGGGACGGACTTGGGGATGCGGCTCCTACTGCTCAACAGGAGGAAACGGCACAGAAAAGGGCATACGGAACCCATTGAACCATCACTATTAGATTCCGTATTTAATGCTCAGCATTAATCTAACACCAAGAGTCACCGATTGGAAGATTTTGGTGAGATCATACGTCAATCATCGTTTACCAACAGATCCACTTCGGTGCAATGGTATAAATCCACAGGCCGCTGAACCCGAGAGCCTGAAGCGTCAAGATTCATTACAGCAGGAACCCGGAGCGCACACCCCGCCGACTAACGTCAGTGCCGCCGCAAGGTAACATTTAAATAAATATCCTTGACGTCACGACTCGACTCTCTGCGCACGTGCCGCGCGCTGAGAAAGAAGGGTTAGACGGTTGCGCTCTCCGCATGAGTGACGCCGGCCTGGACACTCCGACTACCGCGCCCGGGATCGGACACGTTGGTAAGCACCACGCCGAGCATGTGCCCGCCTCCCTGCCCCACAGCCAGCGCCGCCTCGCGAAGCTCTTCGGCAGACGTGCGCCCGGCTCGCGCCACGAGGAGGACTCCACCGGCATACTCGGCCAGCACCACGGCGTCGGTGAAACGGCACACCGGAGGCGCATCGATAATCACGATGCGGTCTGCGGCCAGATGATGCAGGAGGTCGCTCATGTTGCGGCCGCCGAGCAGCTCAGAGGGGTTCCCGGGCATGTCGCCGGCAGGCAGGAGCTCCAGACCCGGCACCTCGCCTTCGACCAGGACCTGGCTGAGACGAGCCGTCCCGACCAGGACCTCCGCGAGTCCTGGGGCGCCCGGGGCGCCGACAGCACTTGGCGAGCGCAGGTCTCCCCCGACCAAGACGACCCGATGACCGGACAGAGCCAGGACCCGCGCCAGGCCGGCAGCCGTCGTCGAGGCCCCTTCCCGCGGACCAGCAGAGGTGACGACCACGACCTGCCGAGCCCCGTGAGACAGGGCGTGAAGCACATTGGTGCGAGTGGCCCGAAGCCGCTCCTCGACCTCCGTCTGCGCACCACGCCCCAGTCGCAGAGGCGAAGGATCCTTCGGCAGGACACCGAGCACGGGCGCCGACAGGGCCTTGCGCACATCCTCAGGTCCCTTGAGGCTCTTATCGAGCAGCTCCTGGACGAGAATCCACACGTACCCCAGAACCAGCCCGGCCAGCAGCCCCACCCCCACGCAGGTGACCAGGGCCGGGGACCGAGTGGCACTCACCAGCTCGGCGGAGGACAGCAGGGAGATCTTCACCGGAGAATCACTGCCCTCCAGCTCAGTCACCTCTTCGGCCGTCTGACGGACGACCTCATCGGCCAGAACCTGAGCCTGACGCGAGGTGGAGGCCTCCACGGAGACCTGCACCGACACTGTCTCAGGCGTCCGCGTCGCCGACACCGAGGAGGCCAGCTCCTCCGGGGTGACATCCAGCTTGAGGGACTCGATCACGCGCTGGGCGACCGCCTCCGAGGTGAAGACCGGAACGGCGGACTCGGCCTTCAAGTCGGCGAGCTGTGCCGCGTTGTAGTGGGACTGCGTGTTCAGCCCCGGGTCCCCACCCACCTCCACGTGCAGGTAGGCCTGAGCCGTCGCCGTATAGGAACTCGGCGTCACGAAAGCGAACGCTACTGACAAAAGTACGCAGATCACGATCGCCAGCGCGAGAGATCCGAAACGTCGACGAGTTAGATGAAGAAGGTCCTCGAGCGTCATCCGCATACCACCTGTCATTATTCAGGACTGATAGGACACAGCACTCACCAACATGAAGCAACAGTCAGGAAACCCCACGAAGGAGCGCCAGAATTAATGACACAGACAGTAACACGCAAGAGCCCGAAGAGGGCAAGTAACCGACGGATTTAATGAGAAAGCCCTCATGCACATCGAGAGACTTGAGAGGTCTCACTCACCGAGCACGACGATCTTCGTAGAAAATCTACAGACACCATCCCCTGAGTGTTAAACCATCACAGTATGACACCCTTGAACGACTTCTTCTCGGGAAGGACGATTCGATCACCGAATATACGGTTGTAGCGAGCGGGAGCAAATTCAGACAACCCATCGGCATCGGTGAAGGTGATCTCACCGAAGTAGACGCGTCCCCGCACCTCATAGAAGTCAATGCGCGCGCAGGCAAACCCCTTCCCGAGCCTGCTGGCCAGCTGGAGCATGGTCTCCAGGCCGCTCGGCGGGGGAACGTCCGGGGCGCGAACAGCCTCGCAGGTGTACTCGAAGGGGGCTCGGGTCCAGTCCGGCAGGTAAGTCCCCCGCATCGCGCGCCCCGCACGCCTGTCCACAGTGAAGGCGAACTGGACGACGCCGTCGAACACCATGAACTTGTAGTCCCGCAGCCCCCCTGTGCCATCACGCAGGAAGCGCTCGCACACGATGCGCGGCTCGCAGTACTCGTAGTGCAGCTCGAAGCCGCCCTTCATCGCCTGACGCAGGCCGAGCCACTCCCCGAGGCGTCGACGGGCCCACTCCTCATCAAGAGCGCTCTTGTTCGGCACGAGGATGTTCCACCCCGAGCCGTGCGTGGCTTTGAGCGCGAAGCTGCTCGGCAGGGAGGCGAAGTCGATCTCGTCAGGCGAGTCCCACACACCCAGCAGGGGTACGAGGTACTCCTCCCCCACCGTGTCGGCGACCCACTCGCGCACCAGGAACTTGTCCGCCAGACGCCCTTTGAGGGGTGTGGAGTCATAGAGCTTGAGCCAGTGGATCTTCTCAGTCATGGTGCGCGGCGCCTCCAAGTGGCAGGGCCGGCCCTTGAAGAGCCAGTACCAGTGCTTGAGGGCTGCACGGTACTGGGGCGGCGACAGGTGACAGTTGCGATGGTAGATCGCCTGCTTCAACCACCCCTGAGCCGGCGGGGGAAGAACTGCTTCTGCAGCACCCTTGATACTCATCGTCCGTACCTCTCACAACCAAGGCCACCAGCGAGCCTGCTCCAGGGAGAAAGCTGCGCACGACGCTTCCCCTACCGCCGTCATGGCGGTAGGAAGCATGCGACCGGGAGACGGGAGAGGCGAACCGCGGGAGGAGGAGCACCGTTGCTCAACCAGGTCCTGGTGGCTGAGCAACGGAATTATTCTGCATCACACCTCAGGTAATAGGAAAGTTAACCGACCGGCGTGTCGGATCGGCTTCGCGTCGCCGTGCGCAGCGCCCCTCCCGGCAGCTCATCACCACGATGACATCACTGGGCTAGGGGGGGGGAGAACCTCAGCTCGCCTCTCTCCCGAGTGACGCACTCCCGGCTCTCCGACCTGGATGCAGGAGTGGGGTCGGCCAGACCGAGCTCATCGGTCTGGCCGCCCCCACGACGCAGCCTGTTCGGCGGCTAGGTCAGTTCTTCCTTACCTCGGCGACCTTCTCAACCGTGGCGGTGGGCTCCTTCACGGCCGGGTCGGCCACGACGGAGGCGTCCACACAGCCGACCTCACGCTTGATGAGGTCCAGGTGGGCACCGGTCCAGGCGTCCTTGTCCTGCGGAACCCTCAGCTCCAGGCGGATCCGGTCCCCCACGTGCAGGCCGGCGGCCTTGCGCTCGTCCTGGACCAGACGCACCAGGTCGCGGGCCCAGCCCTCGGCCTCCAGGGCGTCGTCGAGGGCGGTGTCCAGGACCACGAAGGCTCCCGAGGGCAGCATGGTGGCGGCCAGGGAGTCGTCGTCGACCTCGATGCGGGTGGTCAGGGTGAAGGCGGAGTCCTCCGCCTCCAGCACCACCGGGGCACCATCGAGCAGGACGTCGTCGAAGCGCACGTCCCCGTCCTCGGTGAGCTCCCACTGGCCCGCCTTGACGGCGGCGAAGAGCTTGGAGGTGAGCTTGCGGACCTCGGGGCTGAAGGCGCGCGGGTTGAGGGCCAGGTCCGTTCGGGCCTCGTAGCCGGCGGACTCGGCGTCCATGACCCGTACCTCCTTGACGTTGACCTCCTCGGCCACGAGCTCGCGGAAGGGGGCCAACCCGGCCGGGTCGGCCGTGGCGATGGTCAGGCTGCGAAGCGGCTGGCGAACGCGCAGCTTCTCGGCCTTGCGCAGGCTCAGGGCGGCCGAGACCGCGGCTCGGGCCTCATCCATGGCTGCCACGAGCTCGGCGTTGGCGACGTGGCCGGGCAGCACGGGCCAGTCGGTCAGGTGCACGGAGCGCCCACCGGTCAGGCCCCGCCAGATCTCCTCGCTCACCAGCGGCGCCAGCGGCGCCATGACCTCGGTGAGCACGCGCAGCACGGTGG
>ERZ772967.938-NODE-938-length-21143-cov-9.782673_pt1 | contig 21143 bp, 18 predicted proteins | sample MGYA00511677_ERZ772967 | MGnify/ENA primary metagenome ERZ772967 (study PRJEB29015, sample SAMEA2737931) | human oral metagenome | biome: human oral; feature: human-associated habitat; material: dental | place: China | collected 2146 ...
CCGTACCCAGCGTGGCCACCACCAGCGCCTGCGTCTCGCCACGGGTGAACAGCGCACTGCCGTGGGCACGCGGCAGCACGCCGGTGCGGATGGAGATCGGGCGCACGGTGCGGGTGTCGCGACCATCGATGCGGGGCTCGCCCGACAGGATCTGATTGCGCACGATGCCCGACTGCAGCTCGAACAGGATGTCGCCCACATCGGTGGCGGCCGGCGGGTTTTCGTCGGCAGCCAGCTGGGCCTGCACATCGGCTTCGATGGCCTTGATGCGCTGCGAACGCTCCTGCTTGACGCGCAGTTTGTAGGCGTCACGCATGGCATCGGCCGCCAGACCGTGCACACGGTCGATGAGGGCGGTGTTCTTCTCGGGGGCCGTCCATTCCCACTCGGCCTTGCCGCCGGCTTCCACCAGCTCCTCAATGGCCTGGATGACGGTCTGCATCTGCTCGTGACCGAACACCACGGCACCCAGCATCACGTCCTCGGGCAGCTCCTGGGCCTCGGACTCGACCATCAGCACGGCCTGGTCGGTACCGGCCACCACCAGGTCCAGCTGTGATTCCTTCAGCTGCGAGGCCGACGGGTTCAGCACGTACTGGCCGTCGATGTAGCCGATGCGGGCCGCGCCCACCGGGCCATTGAACGGCACGCCGGAGATGGCCAGCGCGGCCGAGGCACCGATCATGGCCGGGATGTCGGCATCGATCTCGGGGTTGCTCGACAGCACCGTCAGCACCACCTGGACCTCGTTCATGAAGCCCTCGGGGAACAGGGGGCGGATCGGACGGTCGATCAGGCGGGCGGTCAGCGTCTCCTTCTCGGTGGGACGACCCTCACGCTTGAAGAAGCCACCCGGGATACGGCCCGCGGCGTAGAACTTCTCGAAATAGTCGACCGTCAGCGGAAAGAAGGACTGGCCCGGCTTGGGCTCCTTCGCGGCCACCACAGTGGCCAGCACCATCGTGTCATCGATGGTGACCAGCACGGAGCCCGTGGCCTGGCGGGCGATCTCTCCGGTCTCCAGGGTTACCGTGTGGCTGCCCCACTGAAATGTTTTCTTGGCGATCTCGAACATCGTTTTTCCTCGCACCCCGTTGGTGCCTTTCCCATGCAAACCCGGTGGCACGGTTCACCTTCGACTCATTCCTGGTTCGGTCGCCGGACATCCGGCGACACAGGAGACTGTCTGCCTGCCATGGCTGGCGTTCCGGCACCTGACCCGATGGCCCGAGGCCACATGGTCCGACGCCGTCGCCCTGCCACGTCCAGGCACCGCAGCCGGATCCCCCCTGCCGCAGCACCTGCCCTCCGGGAGACAGACCGTCCCCGCAAAACAGAATGCCCGCACGAGGGCGGGCATCCGGGATGGCTTCAGCCGATCATTTGCGCAGACCCAGCCGCTCGATCAGCGTGCGGTAGGCGTCCAGATTGGTGCGCTTCAGGTAGTCGAGCAGCTTGCGCCGGCGGCTGACCATGCGCAGCAGGCCGCGACGGGAGTGGTGATCCTTGGCGTGATCCTTGAAGTGCTGGGCCAAATCGTTGATGCGCGCGGTCAGCAGCGCGACCTGCACTTCGGGAGAGCCGGTATCGTTCTCGGCGCGACGGTATTCGGAAACGACCTTTGCCTTGTCGGCAGCTTGCATTGCCATGATTGTCCCTTTTGAAAAATGGGGGTTGACCTGCGGTCCCGTCTGGCAGGGGCGGCCGGACAGGCACGCAATGAAGTTCCGACGGAACCCGGCACCTTCCTGCCCCCAAAGAAACAGGCAAGGACGCCCTGCATGCACCTGGCCAGCACACCCGAACGGGCCGTGCCTGAAAAGCCGGAATGCCCTGCCCGCCCCCTGCGCGCCCACAGACACACAGGAAAAACGCCGCACGAAAATGCGTCATGCAGACGCCCACGCGCAGCCGGACATGAACATCACCAGCGAGGGCGGATTATAACCACGTCCGCCCACAATCCGAAACCCGGGAAAACCGCGGCAGCATCAGGCCCGTGGCAGCGTCACACCCCGCTGGCCCTGGTACTTGCCACCCCGGTCGCGGTACGACACCTGGCAGACCTCATCGGACTCGAAGAACAGCACCTGGGCGCAGCCCTCGCCGGCGTAGATCTTGGCCGGCAGCGGCGTGGTGTTGGAGAACTCCAGCGTCACATAGCCCTCCCACTCCGGCTCGAAGGGCGTGACGTTGACGATGATGCCGCAGCGCGCGTAGGTGGACTTGCCCAGGCAGATGGTGAGCACATTGCGCGGAATGCGGAAGTACTCGACCGTGCGGGCCAGCGCAAACGAGTTGGGCGGGATGATGCAGACATCGCCCACGAAGTCGACGAAGTTCTTCTCGTCGAACTGCTTGGGGTCGACGATGGTGCTGTTGATGTTGGTGAAGATCTTGAACTCGGGCGCGCAGCGGATATCGTAGCCGTAGCTGGACGTACCGTAGGAGATCACGCGGCGGCCATCGACCTGGCGGACCTGACCGGGCTCGAAGGGCTCGATCATGCCCGTCTTCTCGGCCATTTCACGGATCCAGCGGTCTGATTTGATGCTCATGGGTGTTGGCGGTGATGAAAGCCCCGTGCCTTCCCGCCACAGGTCCAGAGGAAGGTACCGCTGCCGAAAGCGAGGCGCCCTTCCCCGCGGAGCAGGAACAGCGGCCGGCAGCAGGCTAGGCATGGGCCATCGAAGTTGCAGATGTCCCAATGATATATGACGGCGCAGCCCCTGCCGGGGAGGCCGAAGACACGCCACGACACGGCCGCACGCCGCACCGGAAAGCCTCCGGCAGGCAGTGCCAGCCCCCGGGAGCGAGAGCACCGGCCCCTGGGGCGTGCCATGGACTCAGTCGTTCTTGACCACGATCGACGGGAACTTCGACGACATGTCCTTCGCCTTCTCGGCCACCTTCACCGCCACACGGCGGGCAATCTTCCGGTACTGCTGCGCCAGCTCGCCATCGGGATCGGCCACCACCGTCGGCCTGCCGCTGTCGGCCTGCTCGCGGATGCGGATATCGAGCGGCAGTCCGCCCAGATACTCCAGCCCGTAGTCTTCGGCCATCTTTTTCCCGCCGCCCTCGCCGAAAATGTGCTCCACATGGCCGCAGTTGCTGCAGACATGCATGGCCATGTTCTCGACCACACCCATGACCGGAATGCCCACCTTCTCGAACATCTTGTAGCCCTTGCGGGCATCGAGCAGCGCAATGTCCTGCGGCGTGGTGACGATCACCGCGCCCGTCACCGGAATGCGCTGCGACAGCGTCAGGTGCACGTCGCCCGTGCCCGGGGGCATGTCGATGACCAGGTAATCGAGGTCACGCCAGTTGGTCTGCCGCAGCAGCTGCTCCAGCGCCTGCACCACCAGCGGGCCACGCCAGACCATCGGCGTGTCCATGTCGATCAGAAAGCCGATGGAGCTGACCTGCACCCCGTAGTTTTCCAGCGGCTCCATCGACTTGCCATCCGGCGTCTGCGGTTTGTCGGTGATGCCGAACATCACCGGCTGCGACGGCCCGTAGATGTCGGCATCCAGCACGCCCACCGTGGCCCCCTCGGCCGCCAGCGCCAGTGCTAGATTGGCCGTCATCGTGCTCTTGCCCACACCGCCCTTGCCCGAGGCCACGGCGATGATGTTGCGCACCTGCGGCAGCAGCTTCACCCCGCCCTGCACCTGGTGCGCGATGATCTTCTGGTACACGTGGGGCGAGACATTCTCCACCCCGGGAAGCTGGCGCACGGCCTTCACGACCGCATCACGGATCGGGCCGATCTGGCTCAGCGCCGGATAGCCCAGTTCCACATCCAGACTCACATAACCATCTTCCACCCGCACATTGCGGGCCGAACGGCTCGACAGCAGATCCTTGCCGGTATTGGGATCGACGACAGTAGCCAGTGCCTGATTGACGGCTTCTACGGTAACACTCATGATGATTGAATCAATAAAAAGAAAGGACGTCATGCCATGGCCACCGACCCGGCCTCTGCCCCACGGGCGGAGCACCGGATTCCGAACCAGCATGCGCCAGCATGTGCAGCCGGCGGTAACCGGGCGCAGAAAACGCCCGCCGGACGATTCCCATGATGCTCGCACGCCCCCACGCCGGCCAAATTGACATTGGCCATGACACCACAGCCAGCGTCGCGACACGCCGACAGCGGCCGACCGGTGGCACACGAGGCGCAGGCGCCCCGGCTCACACCAACGCTCTCGCCGGACCCCGCCGGACTTCAGGAAGCGCATCGGTACCGGCGCCATGGGCCACACCGGCACCAGCGCCATTGATACCGGCACCGGCGCTTCCCGTTCCCACAGGGACTGGCAGGGCATGGATCATAGATGGGCCCGATGGCCGGCATCTCAATTCGTGCGCCGGCTTGATAAACTTCCGTCATGACCGCGGCAGGGACAAAAGGCGCCGTGTCCCGTCATCCGTGCACGCTGCATCAGCGTGACATCCCGTCGGCGCCATGGGCAACGCCCCGGTCTGACCCAGGGCGTCCACGACGCGCCGGACAGCCTGCACCATCGAAACGCCCCTCCCGCCGCTCCTCCACCAGCCTTCTGCCTCCATGACCCAGACCCAGCCCTCCGCCAGCCAGCAGCCCGAGCGCCTGTTCATCACCACGGCACTGCCCTACGCCAACGGTTCCTTCCACATCGGCCACATCATGGAATACATCCAGGCCGACATCTGGGTGCGCTTCCAGCGCATGCAGGGCAAGGAGGTGCTGTTCGTGGGCGCAGACGATGCCCACGGCGCCCCCATCATGCTGAAGGCCCAGGGCGAAGGCATCACCCCCGAGGAACTGGTGGCGCGCATTGCCGCGGAGCGCCCGTTCTACCTGAACGGCTACCACATCAGCTTCGACCACTGGCATTCCACCCATTCGCCCGAGAACGTCGAACTGTCACAGGGCATCTACCGCAGCCTCAAGGCCGCCGGACTGATCAGCACCCGCACCATCGAGCAGTTCTTCGACCCGGTGAAGGAAATGTTCCTGCCGGACCGCTACATCAAGGGTGAATGCCCCAACTGCCACGCGAAGGACCAGTACGGTGATGCCTGCGAAGTGTGCAGCAAGGTCTACGCCCCCACCGACCTCATCAACCCGTACTCCACGCTCACCGGCAGCACGCCCGTGATGCGCACCTCCGAACACTACTTCTTCAGCCTGTCCGACCCGCGCTGCCGCAAATTCCTGCACGACTGGCTGGGCCGCGGCCAGCTGCAGCCCGAAGTGGCCAACAAGGCCAGGGAATGGCTGGGCAGCGACAGCTGGGATGCAGCCACCGAAGCCGGTGCCGTGGCGGCCGGATCGGGCATCGATCCGGACGCCCCCCATGCCCCGGCTGACGCCCCCGCCGTCGCCAACAATGCCGGCACGGCCCAGGCCAATGCCGCCACCCAGAGCGTCGGCAACCCGCTGGCCGACTGGGACATCTCGCGCGATGCGCCCTACTTCGGCATCCCCATCCCCGATGCGCCGGGCAAATACTTCTACGTCTGGCTGGATGCCCCGGTGGGCTATCTGGCCTCGCTCAAGGCCCTGTGCGAGAAGCGCGGTATCGACTTCAACCCCTTCATCGCCGCGGACGCCGGCAGGGATCCGCAGCGGCCGTACCGGCAGGTGCACTTCATCGGCAAGGACATCATCTACTTCCACACCCTGTTCTGGCCGGCCATGCTGGAGTTTGCCGGCCTGCACACGCCCGACAACATCTTCGTGCACGGATTCCTCACCATCTCCGGCGAAAAAATGTCCAAATCGCGCGGCACGGGACTGTCGCCGAAGAAGTACCTGGAACTGGGCATGAACCCCGAATGGCTGCGCTACTACCTGGCTGCCAAGCTGAACCCGCGGGTGGAAGACGTGGACTTCAACGCCGAGGACTTCGTCGCCCGCGTCAACAGTGACCTGATCGGCAAGCTGGTCAACATTGCCAGCCGCTCGGCAGGCTTTCTCGTCAAGCGCTTCGACGGCAGGCTGGCCGCAGCCAGCCCCGAAACGATGGCCGCCTTTGCCGCCAGCTGGCCCGGTGCCGGCGCCCTGGCCGACATGTACGAGCAGCGCGACTACGCCCGGGCCATGCGCACCATCATGGCCTACACCGACCGCGTCAACCAGTTCATCGACGCCGAGAAGCCCTGGGAACTGGCCAAACAGCCGGGCCAGGAGGCCCGCCTGCACCAGGTGTGTTCGGATGCCCTGCGCGCCTTCGCCGAACTGATCACCCTGCTCTCACCGGTACTGCCCGACACGGCCGCCCGGGCAGCCACCTTCCTGAACCTGCCGCAGCCCTTTGCATGGCACATGATCGGCCAGCCCCTGCCGGCCGGGCATCAGATCCAGCCGTACCAGCACCTGATGCAGCGGGTGGACATGAAGCAGCTGGATGCGCTGTTTGGCTGGGCGGCGGAGGAAGCAGGCAAGGAGGCGTCCGGCAAAGGTAACGCCGGCAGCAGGAAAGCCTCGGATAGCCAAGGGGACACAGCTGGCAAGGATGCCAAAGGCGGCCGAACCGACACCGCCGGAAAAGCCGCCGGCCACGGCGCACCGGGCAGGCCGGGCGCTGACGGCCAGGGCAGAACAGGCAAGAGCGGCCAGACAGGTGGAACACAGGCCGCTGCAGTGGCGGGTGCCGCAGCCACGGGCTCCGGCGAACCCGAGTACATCACCATCGACGAATTCGCCCGCCCCGACCTGCGCGTGGCGAAGGTAATCTCCTGCGAGGCCGTGGAAGGTTCAGTAAAGCTGCTGCGCTTCATGCTGGACATCGGCGAGGAGAAGCCGCGGCAGGTGTTTTCCGGCATTGCCGCCTTCTACAGGGATCCGGCCGCATTGGTCGGCCGCAACGTGATCGTGGTGGCCAACCTCAAGCCCCGGAAGATGAAGTTCGGCGTGTCGGAAGGCATGATCCTGTCGGCCGTGGGACAGGATGACAGTGAGGGGCTGTTCCTGCTGGATGTGGACAGTGGGGCGAAGGCGGGGATGAAGGTGGGGTAATGACCATGAAAGCCACCCCGCCCCTGTTCCCCCGCAGAATCATCCCCATGCTGATGGCCGCCCTGCTGGCGGCCTGCAGCGGCAGCGGCGACAGTGGCAGCGGTGGCCAGGCCGCCAGCGACAGGCCCCAGCCGGGTACGCTGCTCAACGGCAGCAACTGCACACTCAAATACCATGCAAAGGCAGCTGCAGCCCAGGGCAGCGGCGCCGATCCGCGCTTCCCGACCCAGTGGTACCTGCAGAACGGTGGCAACCTGACCGGCTACTCCGGGATGAAAGCCGCCGAGGATCTGAACGTCTCGCCGGTCTGGAACACGAATGCCCATGGCGAGGGCATACGCATCGCCCTGGTGGACCACGGGCTGGAAGTGACCCACGACGATCTGGCCCCGAACGTGGTGGAAGGCGGCAGCTACAACTACGTCGACGACGGCAGCTGGAAGCGCGGCAGCCCCTGGCCCATGCCCTGCGACGCCAATGACTCCCACAGCACCAACGTGGCCGGCGTGATTGCCGCCCGCGACGACAACGGCATCGGCGGTCGTGGCGTAGCCTCACGTGCCAGCCTGGTGGGCTACAACGCCCTGGAAACCGGCAGCAGCGCCGACGTGCTGGACGCCATGGTGCGCGACCAGGACAGGAACCATATCTACAACAACAGCTGGGGCGCTTTCGACGACGGTCACTTCAATACCCCGTCCGTAGGCATCACGCATGCCGCCACGATCCGCCGCGGGCTGGACAACGGCCGCAACGGACTGGGCAGCATCTTCACCTTCGCCGGTGGCAACGGGGCCGAATATGGCGACTACTCGGTGCTGGACGGCAGCGTGAGTGTGCTGGGCGCCCTGCCCGTCTGCGCCACTGATGCCTCGGGCAAGCGCGCCATCTACAGCGAACCCGGCCCGAACCTGCTGGTCTGTGCCCCCTCCTCGGGCAGTGGCCAGAAAACCGCCAGCAACCTGCCCGCTGTGAGCACCACCGGACTGCAGAACACCTACAGCGACGATTTCTCTGGTACCTCGGCGGCCACACCGATGATCTCGGGCGTGGTGGCCCTGATGCTGCAGGCCAACCCAAACCTGACCTGGCGTGACGTACCACTGATTCTGGCCAGAACGGCCCGGCAGGTGGATACCGGCAACGCGGGCTGGACCAGCTACGGCGGCTACCACTTCAACCACGAATACGGCTTTGGCGTGGCCGATGCGGCAGCCGCCGTGGCGCAGGCCCGCACCTGGCAGAGCGTGGGTGGCAGCAGCACACTGAAGCAGTGCGGACCCTACAAGGTGACTGCCAATGCGGGCATTCCCGAAGTCAATTCCGCAAGCGGCAGCCAGCCGGACGATCCATTCCAGAATGCGGCCAGCCTGAACCAGCCCGTGGCCGACGGCATTGCCTCGACAGTCAGCCCGTCCGACTGCAACATCACCCACATCGAGCATATCGACGTGACCGTCACGGCAACAGACGCCGCCGGCACGGGCGCACATCCCAGCCCGGGTGATCTGCAGATGACGCTGACCAGCCCCAGTGGCCAGACCAGTACGCTGACCATTCCACACACGTGCTACCACATGGTCAACAACACCCGGGTTTCCACCAGTGCCTGCCAGGGCCTGTCGAATTTTGCCTTCGGCATCCGCCGCCACATGGAAGAACCCGTGGTGGCCACCTCCGGCGGCAGCACCTGGACGCTGGCGGCAGCGGACCGCCACGCGGGCAATACGGGGCGGCTGGGGGAATGGTCTGTTACCTTCTATGGCAGGTGACGATCTCAGGTAGCCCGAATTATCAGGGTGCTTCAGAATGCCTGCATCGAGCGGCTCTACAGGACGGTTTGGCATGAGTGGCGGGCAGTACCAGTGGGCCATTACCCATGCGCCCACACGGGGATGAACAAGTCCAGGACACGCTCTAGAATGAGCCCACCTGTCTGGTCACCACCCCAACCGCACATCCGCCCCGATCTGCGGCACCCATCATCATGAAGCGCTTCACCCTCCACTTCCACCCCGCCCTCCTCGACAGCCTCAAGACCTACCGCCGACAGGACCTGATGGCCGATGTGGGCGCCGGGCTGACGGTGGCCTGCGTGGCGCTGCCGCTGGCCATGGCCTTCGGGATCGCCAGCGGCGTCAAGCCCGAGCAGGGGCTGATCACCGCCATCATCGGTGGTGCGCTGGTGTCGCTGCTGGGCGGCTCGAAGGTACAGATCGGCGGGCCGGCCGGGGCCTTCGTGGCCATGCTCTACGGCATTGCCATGACCTATGGCATGTCTAACCTGCTGCTGGCCACGATGATGGCGGGCGTGGTGCTCTTCCTGATGGGCGCGCTGCGGCTGGGGCAGATCATCCGCTTCGTGCCCATCTCCATCGTCATCGGCTTCACCAACGGCATTGCCGTGGTGATCATGCTGTCGCAGGTGAAGGACTTCCTGGGCCTTCAAATCGAGAAGATGCCGGCCAACTTCTTCTCGCAGCTGGATGTACTGCTGCACTACCGCGACGGGCTGAACCTGCCCGCCGTGGGGCTGGGCCTGGCCACGCTGGTGACGCTCTTCCTGTGGCCCAAGCCGCCGAAGGTGATGACCTCGCGCCAGACCGCGCTGGAACAGCCGGCACAGGGTGTGGTGGATCTCGACGTGCCGACGACCATTGTCGATGCGGACGTACGGCCCCTGGCCACCACGGACGCCGCAGATGCCAGAGACACCGCCGTCACCGCCGCCGTCACCACGGACGCCACCACATCAGCTGCTGCATCGGCCTCTGCACCCGCCGCCGCATCCGCCACCACGCCGACGTCTCTGCATCGTGAAGGCGCGCCCCGCCCGGGCACGCGCGAGGCGGCGGCCCATCATCAGCCCCAGGCCCCAGCCGGGCGCAATAGCACAGACCCAGCGCCCGTACAGGCCAGCGCCCTCAAACGCCTGCTCTGGCGCATTCCCGCGCCGCTGGTGGTCCTGCTGTTCGGTACCGTGCTGACCTGGTGGCTGCAGCTGCCGCTCGAAACCATCGGCAGCCGTTTTGGTGGCATTCCGCAAAGCCTGCCCTCGCCGGTGCTGCCCAGCTTCGACTGGCAGTCGGCCCAGAATCTGGTGGGACCGACGCTGGCCATTGCCTTCCTCGGGGCCATCGAATCCCTGCTGTGCGCGCGGGTGGCCGATGGCATGGCACACGACCGGCACGACCCCAACCAGGAACTGATGGCGCAGGGCATTGCCAACTTCACCACGCCACTGTTCGGCGGCATTGCGGTGACCGGCACCATCGCCCGAACGGTGACCAACATCCGCAGCGGCGCCCATTCACCCATTGCGGGCGTGGTGCATGCCCTCACGCTGCTGGTGTTCATGCTGCTGCTGGCGCCGCTGGCCGTGAACATTCCGATGAGCGTGCTGGCTGGCATCCTGCTGTTCGTGGGCTTCAACATGGGCGACTGGCGCGCCTTTGCACGGCTGCGCCGTTTCACGCTCAACTACCGGACCGTGCTGGTCACCACCTTCCTGCTGACGGTGGTGTTCGACCTGACGGTGGCCGTGCAGTTCGGCCTGCTGCTGGCCAGCTTCTTCTTCATCTACCGGGTGGCACGCGTCACGCGGGTGGACCGCATCGAAGCGCCGGCCGACGCGGCCACGCTGCCCGATGGTCGCAGCGTGGGGGTCTGGCAGGCGTATGGCTCGATCTTCTTCGGTTCGATCAGCAAGCTGGAAGCCATCACGGCCACACCGCAGCCCCTGCCCAATATCGTGGTGCTGGACCTGCACCGGGTGATCACCATGGACACGACCGGGCTGGATGCGCTGCAGACGCTGCACAACCACATTCTGGAACACGGCCACCGGCTGATCGTCTGCGGGGCCAACAGGCAGCCCACCTCACTGATGAACCGGGCAGGTTTTCTGGAAGAGCTGGGCGAAGGGAATTGCTTCGAGTCGCTGGAGCAGGTGTATGAGGCGCTGGTCAACCAGCCTGACGCACGCCCGCAGTGAGGTCTTCCATGAAAGTGACGTACACACAAATGTCATGTACACTTTTGTACATACACAACCGGAACGAGGTATGGATTACCAGCGTTTTGAGTGGGATGACGCAAAAGCAGAAAGCAACCTGCGAAAACATGGCATAACGTTCGATCAGGCCACTGAAGTTTTTTCGGACCCCTTCGCGCTTACCATCCAGGATCGGATCGAACATGGGGAGCAGCGCTGGCAGACTCTCGGCGAGACCCCGGACACACTGACGCTGCTGCTGGTTGCACACACCCTGTACGACGACGATCTGGGCATTGAGGTCATCCGCATCATCAGTGCCCGCCGTGCAGACCGTCAAGAGAGGAAGATCTACCATGGCCATCGTCAGAAAAACCTTGTCTAGCCAGCGCCACCAGAACACACCAGAAGAAGTGGCAAGACTGCGTGCCCAGAACGACGCGCGGCCGGATGATGATATCGACTACAGCGACATTCCCCAGCAGAGCCCGAAGGACTGGGAGCATGCCGTGCAGGGCCGCTTCTACCGTCCCATCAAAAAGCCCATCACCATCCGTATCGATGCGGATGTGCTGCATTGGCTCAAACGTGACGGAGAAGGTTACCAAAGCCGTCTGAACGCCATCCTGCGTGATGCCATGGTGCATGATCTGCGAGAGCATCCATCACTTCAGACCGCCAACAAGACCTGCACCGGGTGATCACCATGGACACGCCCGGGCTTCAGTGCCCCATCTTCTTCCAGTCCTGCATGGCATCGGTACGCTTGAGCTTTCCGGTGTTCTGGTCGAAGTGGGCGAGGAAGAACATGGTGCGGGTATCGCCACCCAGGTAGCGCCAGCTCCAGACTTCCTCGTTCTGGCGCTTGTAGCGGGTGATTTCGCCGGGTTTGCCCAGAATCTGCCGCACTTCGTCGCGGGTCATGCCCGGCTGGACCTTGCGGAAGTTCTCTTCGTTGAGCACCTGCGTGATGCTGCGGTAGCGGCCGTCGGCGCCGATGACCACGAAGTAGGTTTCCTTGCCCAGGGGGCCACGGGGGTATTCGAGCGTGCGGCTGCCGTCCTGCTCTTCCCAGATCATCTCGGGCTCGCCCATGTAGCGGCGCACGTCGGCCTCGGTGCTTTCGCCGGCGCTGAGCTTCTTCTCGGCAATATAGTCGCAGCCGCCCAGCAGGCTCAGGGCCAGCAGGGCCGCACCAGCCCAGCCACGAGGGCGGGAAACAGAGTTTTTCCTGTGGTTGTTCATCGGCAGGCAATTGCAGTGTTGGAGGCCCCGGAGCTGGCAGACAGGCCCATCAGCCCCCGTCAGGCGGCATGCTGTCCCAGCAGACATGCCGGGCACCGGGGTCATGCCGAGATTCACGAAAGCCCGCAAGCATAACGGATTTCCTGTGACCCATGGATTCCCGTGCTTCTTGCACTGCACTGTCCCCTGCACGCATGGCTCCTGCAGGGGCGCTCTGGCTCTCCCCGCCTCTGCAAGGGAAGCCTCCTACGACAGGCCGTCGCCGCCCCGCCGGGCGCAGGCAATGAGCTTGCTGGCCCGCTTGACTCCCTGTTTCTCAAAGAAGTCTTCGCTACCCGACAGCGCCGAGACATAGATGGCCGTGTGACCAAAACGCTTTTCCAGCATACCCATCAGATGGGCGCCGATACCCTGCCGCTGCCACTGGGGCTGGACGCAGATGTCGGCTACCCAGGTGCAGATCCGGTCATCACTGAAGGCGCGCAGCATGCCCAGCAGATGGTTGTTGCTGTCCAGTGCGAAAAAGGCGTAGGTTCCGGGCTGGCTCAGGGTGGCTCTGTAGCGGGCATCCCCCTTGTAATCGGACGCCTTGCCGAATCCGACACTCTCGTAGAGTTCGGCCACCTCGTCGTAGTTGACCAGGTTTTTGTCGTCGGTGTAGTTGATACTGTCCATATCGCTCCTCGCTATCGTCCGTATATTGCGGTTGCGGCTGTCCGCCACCGGACAGTGTACGTGTGCTTCCTCGCCCGCTCCGCCGTTTGTCCGGGCCACGGATACCAGCTCTCATGTGCGTACACGAAAACTGTGCTTCGTCTCCCGGACACTCCGACTCCCGTGCCCTCCCATCCCGGATCCACGCCGGCACGCCTGCCCCGCACACAGGGCGCCCCCCGCCATCGCTGCCGCTTCGTATCCTTCCGCCACCCGGACGGAGGCATCTGCCACACACCTGCCGGCAAGCCTCGCAAACGCCAACAGCTCCATTACAATTGCCGAAGAATCCGTTTCCGCGGCAGGGTCTTGCATGCAGGATGCCTCCAGCACCGGCCCCGGAACGCCTCAATGACCCTGTCATTGCGGCGCGCTTTTACGCCATCTGCCTCGAACGATTCTCCGACCATCTGTCTGCCGTTCATTCTCAACCCTCTTTCCGCCCACGTGGCCCATCGTCATGGCCCTGTACGTCTCCGATGTCACCCAGTTCCTGCAGCAGCTGAAGGAAAAACGCCCGTCGCTGGAAGCCGAGCAGCAGCGCGGCCGCGCCATCTGGTGGGACAAGGCGCCCATCGACCTGGCCCGCCGCGCCGAAGAGAACGCCTCGCGCGTATTCCAGAAACCCTACCCGTACCAGACGGATGTGACGCCAGCGCCCGCCGCTGCCGAAGCGGCCGAGTAAGGCAAGCCCTGCATGCAGGACAGCGACGGCCCCGTGGCCGACCACGCCGGTGACGCCCCTGCCGCGGGCGACGCAAGTGCCTCCATCAGCGACAACACACCTTCTGCCCAGTCTTCTGCATCCCCCTCTGATGGCGAGGGCGAGGCGGTTGTCCCCGCCCCTGATGGGGGAGACGAGGCGGTAGCACATCCTCCTGACGGGGGAGACGAGGCGGTGGCCCATCCCCCTGATGGGGGAGATGGGGCGGAGGCGCACCCTCCTGCTGATGGCAGAAACGAGGCTGTTGCGCCTCCTGTCAATGATGCAGGGGCAGCAGACGGCACCACTGCGACCTCCGGCAGGAAGAAAAAAGGCAAACAGGCCGACGAGCCCAAACCGGACCCGGATGCCGACCTGCCCGTGCTCGCCCTCATCCACGGCGAGCCGCTGCGGCGCATCCCCAACGACCTCTACATCCCGCCCGATGCGCTGGAGGTGCTGCTGGATACCTTCGAGGGGCCGCTGGACCTGCTGCTGTACCTGATCCGCAAGCAGAACTTCGACATCCTCGACATCCCGATGGCGAAGGTGACGGCGCAGTACCTGGCCTATGTGGACGAGATTCGCGCCCGCAACCTGGAGCTGGCTGCCGAGTACCTGCTGATGGCGGCGATGCTGATCGACATCAAGAGCCGCATGCTGCTGCCGGTGAAGAAGGCCGACAGCGACGAGGAAGTGGAAGATCCACGGGCCGAGCTGGCGCGCCGGCTGCTGGAGTACGAGCGCATCAAGTATGGTGCGGCCCAGATCGATGCCCTGCCCACACTGGGCCGCGACTTCGTGCGTGCCCAGGTGCATCTGGACCACACGGCCGAGATTCGCCTGCCCGATGTGTCGGCCGACGATCTGCGCGCCGCCTGGGCCGAAGTGCTGCGGCGCGCCAAGCTCGTGCAGCATCACCAGGTGCAGCGCGAGTCGCTGTCGGTGCGCGAGCACATGTCCGAAATCCTGCGCAAGCTGCAGAACCTGCGCTTTGCCGAGTTCCACGAGCTGTTCGACCTGTCACAGGGTACCGCGGGCGTGGTCGTGACCTTCGTGGCCATGCTGGAGCTGGCCCGCGAAAGCCTCCTTCAGATCACCCAGGCCGAAGCCTTTGCCCCCATCTACGTGCGGCTGTCGTACCTGCCCAGCCAGGCACGAACAGCGGTGGCGGACGAGCCGATCACGGCTGACGATGACGAAATCATTGCAGACGACTGACCAGGTCTGACGGCAAGGGGCTGCCGCCCCTGCCGGCGTTGCGCTGTCTTTGGCATCATGCAACAGTCAACGTTGCCCTGACGTCGGCACAGCCGTCTGCAAGCCTGCCCTCCGCCGTCGGCCCGTCTCGGCCCAGTGTGCCACGCTGGACGTTCCCCTCACACAGGGCACGTTCCCCCCTGCCATAACAGCACGACAGCCCACCGAGGAAGCCGCTGCCCGCCATGCCTTTTTTCACAATCCAGCACAATCTGCCACTCAAGCCCTTCAACACCTTCGGCATTGCCGCGACGGCACGGATGGCATATACCCTGACAGACGACGCAGGCGTGGACGAGGTACTGGAAGCAGCACACCGCCCTTTCATTCTCAGCGGCGGCAGCAACCTGCTGCTGGCCCGCGACCTGACCGAGCCGCTGCTGCTGGTGCGCACGCAGGGCCGGCACATCGTCGATGAACAGGGCGATACGGTGTGGCTGGACGTGGCCGCCGGCGAGGTCTGGCACGACACGGTACGCTGGACGCTCGAGCAGGGCTGTTACGGGCTGGAGAATCTGGCGCTGATTCCTGGGCGTGCCGGGGCAGCGCCGTGGCAGAACATCGGTGCCTACGGGGTGGAGGTGGGCGAACTGATCGATTCGGTGGCGGCCGTGCATCTGCACACGGGCGAACGCCGTCGTTTTGCGGCGGCCGACTGTGCGTTTGGCTACCGGCAGAGCTTTTTCAAGACGGCTGCGGGGCGTGACTGGCTGATTCTGTCGGTGCGGCTGCGGCTGTCGCGCACCTTCGAGCCCCGGCTGGGGTATGCTGAGCTGGCCAGGGCACTCGGCGTCGTGCCACCGGCGGGTGATGGCGTCCCTGGTGCTGCAAACGCAGGCAGCCCGACGAAGACGGGTTCGGGTTCGGGTTCGGGTTCGGGTTCGGGTTCGGGTTCGGGTTCGGGTTCGGAAAGCATGATGGGGCTGACCGCAGCACAGGTCGCGGACACGGTGGAAGCCATTCGCCGTCGCAAGCTGCCCGACCCGGCCGTGCTGGGCAACGCCGGCAGCTTCTTCCACAACCCAGTGGTGGATGGCGACACGCTGGAGCGGCTGCGGCACCAGCACCCGGGTCTGCCGGCACATCCGGTACGTCCCGAACCTCCGGCACATGCCGTCATCCCGGCAGCGCACGAGACGGACACCCGCCTGCCCCCCTCCAGTGCAGCCTCGCCCGTTACCACACATCACCGCTGCGCAACCAACGGGCATTCAGCCCCTGCCACCGCCGGCGCCGGCGCCCTGCCCCATTACAAGCTCTCGGCCGGCTGGCTGATCGACACCTGCGGCTGGAAGGGCTTTCGTGACGGCGATGCCGGGGTATCGCCCACCCATGCCCTGGTGCTGGTGAATTACGGTCAGGCGACCGGGCAGGATCTGCTGAATCTGGCGGGGCGCATCCAGCGCAGTGTGCATGAGCGCTTTGGCGTTGAACTGCATCCGGAGCCGGTCATCGTGCGCTGAGCCGCTCCCGTTCAGACCAGCCAGTCCCCCGGCAACAGGCCATCCACGTGGCGAAACTCGCACGTGCTGTCTGTCACCAGGGCAACGCCGATGTCATCGGCCTGGGCGGTGCATCGGCTGGTTCCTGCAAATCCACCGTACGGGGGTCACCCGCCCACAGATGCTCGAGCGCGTTCAGGGCGGTTTGCGCCTGCCCGGGTACCAGACGTGCTACCACCTTGCCATGCCGCATGATGGCCACCTGCCCGCCCGCCTCCACTTCGGCCAGCAGGGCAGAAAAATGCGCCCTGACCTCAGCGACAGATACACTTTTCACCATTCGGGAATAACCCTATAAAAAGACTGGCATTTGACAACTGACATTTTGCGCCGGAATGACAATCCATCCTCAAACTGATAAGAGGAGTGTCCGATGAGCAAGCCCCGTTATATCATGGCCCTGGACCAGGGCACCACGTCGTCGCGTGCCATCATCTTCGACCAGCGTGGCGAGATGGTGTCGGTGGCCCAGCGTCCGTTCAACCAGTACTTCCCCAAACCGGGCTGGGTGGAGCACGACGGCAAGGAGATCTGGGCCTCGCAGGTGGCCGTGCTGACCGAAGCACTGGCCAAATCGCGGCTGGATGCGGCCGACATCACGGCCATCGGCGTGACCAACCAGCGCGAGACGACGCTGGTGTGGGACCGCGCCACCGGTGAGCCGATCCACAACGCCATCGTCTGGCAGGACCGCCGCACGGCCAAATATTGCGACCAGATTCGCGAGGAGCACGGCGCACGCATCCAGGAGAAGACCGGTCTGGTGCTGGATGCCTATTTCTCGGCCACCAAGGTCAAGTGGATGCTGGACAACGTGCCCGGCGCCCGCGAGAAGGCCGAACGGGGCGAGCTGTGCTTCGGCACGGTGGACACCTGGCTGATCTGGAACTTCACACGCGGCCAGGTACACGTGACCGACCCCAGCAACGCCAGCCGCACGATGCTCTACAACATCCACACACTGGACTGGGACGACGAGCTGCTCGAGCTCTTCGGCGTGCCGCGCGCCATGCTGCCGCAGGTGAAAAGCTCCAGCGAGGTGTATGGCGAAACCTCCACCCGCTTCACCGAGGTGTCCATTCCCATTGCCGGCATTGCCGGTGACCAGCAGGCCGCGCTGTTCGGCCAGCTGTGCACGGAGCCCGGCATGCTGAAGAACACCTACGGCACCGGGTGCTTCCTGCTGATGAACACGGGCGACAAACCGGTGAAATCGGCCAACAACCTGCTGACCACGGTGGCCTGGAACATTGGCGGCAAGACCACCTATGCGCTGGAAGGCGGGGTATTCGTGGGCGGGGCGGCCATCCAGTGGCTGCGCGACGGGGCACGCCTGATCCGCACCTCGGCCGACATCAACAACCTGGCCCATACGGTGGAAGACAACGGCGGTGTGTACTTCGTGCCCGCCCTCACCGGTCTTGGCGCCCCCTACTGGGACCAGTACGCCCGCGGGGCACTGCTGGGCATCACGCGCGGCACCACCGATGGTCACATCGCCCGCGCCACGCTGGAAGGCATTGCGTTCCAGGTCTATGACATCGTGAAGGCCATGGAGGCCGATGCCGGCCAGGAAACGGCCCAGCTGCGGGTGGACGGTGGCGCCAGCAAGAGCGACTACCTGATGCAGACGCAGTCGGACCTGTTTGCCTTCGACATCGTGCGCCCCCGGACCATCGAGACCACGGCGCTGGGTGCGGCCTATCTGGCCGGTCTGGCCACCGGTTACTGGCCGAGCATCGAGGCACTGCACGAGCAGTGGCAGGTGGGCCAGGTGTTCAGGCCGAAGCTGCCGGCCGAGCGGGTGCAGGAGATGCTGCACTACTGGCACAAGGCAGTACGCGCTGCCCGTCACTGGATCGAAGAATAAAAGATCGAAGAATAAAAATCAGACGTGGTGCGTCATGTACAAACATGGCGCATCACGACATGGCCTTGACACGGCGTACCTGAACCCGGGCTGCGCCGATGGAGAAAAACATGAACATTTTTACTGCCGAGCTGATCGGCACGGCCCTGCTCCTGCTGCTGGGCAACGGGGTGGTGGCCAGTTGCGTGCTGAAGAATACGCACGCCAGTGGTTCGGGCTGGATCGTGATCACGGCGGCCTGGGGCTTTGCGGTGTTCACCGGGGTGACGGTGGCCGGGCCGGTGAGCGGCGCGCACCTGAATCCGGCGGTGACGCTGGGGCTGGCGATGATCGGCAAGACGCCGTGGGAGCTGGTGCCGACATATTTTGCCGGTGAGATGCTGGGCGGAATGCTCGGCGCGTTTCTGGTGTGGGTCTATTTCCGTGACCAGTTCAACAGCACGGAAGATGAGGCACCAAAGAAGGCTGCTTTCTGCACGGGGCCGGCCATCCGCAACCTGCCGGCCAATTTCTTCTGCGAGGTGCTGGCAACCTTCGTGCTGGTGTTCGTGATTTTCTACATCATGGGCGCCAGCATGACGCTGCCGGGGCAGACGGAGGCCACGCCGATCGGGCTGGGTTCGATTGGAGCGGTACCGGTGGCGCTGCTGGTGTGGGTGCTGGGTCTGAGTCTGGGCAGTACGACGGGCTATGCGATCAATCCGGCGCGGGACATCGGGCCGCGGCTGGTGCTGACGCTGCTGCCGGTGAAGGCAAATCCGGACTGGGCGTATGCGGTGGTGCCGGGGATCGGGCCGATGGTGGGGGGTGCGCTGGCGGCATGGGCGTACATGGCGCTGTCGTGAGCTGAACCGACGCCCATAAGGCATGGTTTAATCGCCAATGCTTCCTGATGCGAGAAGACGGCTCCGCTGTGGGGCCGTTTTCTTTTGAGAGATGGCTCTGGTGCAGGGATAGCTTCCTTTTGGAAGACGGCTCCGGTGCCAGCGTGTTTCCTTTTGCGGAAGACGACTCCGTTGCGGCGCGCGCTGCGGACCGGTACGCCCCTGCGGCTCATACGCTCACTGAAGGTTTGTTGCCCACGACCTGCATCGTGGTCAACAAACCTTCAGGGCTAAAACACTTTCCGACAACCGGGGCTGCGCCCCGCCTGTCAGAAAGTCGTTCACGCGTACCGCGAAATCGCCGCAGTGACGTCCCGCTCCGCGGCGCTTGGTGCCTTGCGGGGATCAGACCGGCTTACTCCCCTGTCCTCACGCTCAATTGCTCCACCGCCACACCGCTTTGACGGCGAGGTGCTTTTGAGAAATAGGCGTCCGTCTGCCCAATGTCTACCCTGGCCGGCAGCACGGCCAGAAACTTCCCGGCCAGCGCCGGGCGCTTGTCATCCTTGCGTGTCTGCCACATCTGCAGGAACTGCGCCTTGCTGAAGGTACGGTTGCCCAGACTTGGGTCTGCCAGCCAGACCGTGTTGCCACTGATACCGCGCAACACACTGAAGTGATCATCCTTGCGGTATTTGACATAGACGATAACCGGCATCTTCAGCTTGACGAGCTGATCCCAGCTCGCCGCAAAGCCTCTGGCCTTGAAACCGAATTTCGGCATGGCTTTGGCCATGTCATCAAAACTTGCCATGCCATCCTCTTCTCCCATCGCCTTCAGAAAGCGCTTCTCGGAAATCTTCTGGCCGTAGAAGCTGTTGAGCAGGGTGGCCGCCGAGGCTGCACCGCAGGAGTAGTCCAGATCCTGCTTGACAATGCCATCATCACGCAGGGTTTTCCAGCTCTTCACCCTCACCTGCCCGGTGGCGCTCTGCGTCTGCAACAGCGCCCCTGATCGACAGGTTTTTTCTCTGGTTCATCGTCCTGGTCATCTGCCTGCTGCTTATCCAAAACGCGGTTGCGGGCAGCTTTCTGGCTGGGCGCTATCCGGGGGTGATTATCATCATCGCCAGCAGCATTCGGGTTCGCAGCCCTGTCCTCCTGTTGCCCTGTCTTGCCTGATTGCGCGCCACTCCGCGAGACGGGTGATGCAGGGGCGGAAGCACCATGCGATTCATCCGCCGGCAGACGCTCTGCTGCAAAGCTGGCGGATATCGTCACAACGATCATCAGCAATAGGGTCAGCCCCCGTGCTGCAAAACCTGTAGTGTGGAGAAATGGGAATCTGGTCATTCAGCCAGCTCCCACTGGTGCAGTGGGTGCTCCAGGCGGTAATCCCCCCATCAGGAACAACGCCATGCCAATAGAAGCCACCACCATGATGATACTCATCAGCACAACGCTGAGCAGCACCCCTGCTACTGCATAACCCAATGATACCCGCGGAATTGCGCTGTTCAGCGCATGAGCGGCCACCCAGACCGAATACAACCATATCGCCATGCCCATGACTGCAGGCACACCAAGCATCACCAGCACGGCCGCGAGTGCATCCGGCAGCAGGCAGGCTGTAGCGATCAGATTGAAGAGATCACCCTGGCCATCCCAACGGCCGCCACGTTTCACCCACCAACGTACTACCCCCACACAGACCGGAAAACACACCCAGATCAGCACGACAGCAAAGCCGATGGCCAGTGCCGGCGACATCACCGCCGTTTCTGGCATACCCGGCTGCGGCGCCGTCATGCGCGGATCAAGCCCGGTGAGCACACCCAGCAGCGTGATGGCCAGCACTGATTGCCAGCGAGGAAAAGAAAAATTGGGTCTTCGCGGATCAGTGTGGATGACCTGGAGGGTGGAATCGGCGTTTGACGCCTGAAATCAAGGACTTTACAGCACAGATGATGATGTCGTATCGTGCATCGATACTGGATCGAGGTGCTGTGCATGAAA
>ERZ772967.941-NODE-941-length-21079-cov-4.359351_pt1 | contig 21079 bp, 15 predicted proteins | sample MGYA00511677_ERZ772967 | MGnify/ENA primary metagenome ERZ772967 (study PRJEB29015, sample SAMEA2737931) | human oral metagenome | biome: human oral; feature: human-associated habitat; material: dental | place: China | collected 2146 ...
TTTGAACTCTATCTTCAAGGCATTTTACTCCCCTCCCTCTTCGGGGAGGGGTTGGGGGAGAGGCTTCGTTTTCCTCGTTCTTCTTTGTGGAGGGGCCGTGGGAGAGGCTTCTTTTCTCTCTCATCTGCTTGCAGAATAGAGAAATGATGCTTATATTTGCAGACATAAACACCATAATCTATTAACTGAGCACAATGAGAAAGAGAGTTATTCTGCTCTTTGCGAGCTTCTTCTCCATGCTGAACGGCTTCGGAGAAAACCGCATCTTAGGAACGGTGTCGACAGAGGCAATGCAGCAACAACAGCGCCCAATGAGTGCAAAGCAATGGGAAAGCGTGCATGCCACCTATGCTGCCAAGACCTATCAGCCTAAGGATAGCTGGGAATTTATTACGGATTTCGCCCCCAATATGCAATGGGAAGAAACGACACGAGAGGTGTTTCAAAATATGAAAATACAACTTTCGGGCGACACCCTGCTCTCTCTTAACGGGAAAAAGATAAGCGTAAGGCGCGCGAAACGCAGTCTGCAGACGAAGCAAGAGCAGTCGCTTTGCTTCTCTTCCCTCTATGATTATTTCGCCAATCGGGGCATTCACTTCGCCAAGAACGTACCCGTCCTGCAGATTAAATCGTCAAAGCGCGATATTTATAGCGAGCATTTGGAATATATCTACACAGGCGACTATCTCGTGCTTTACCACAAGGGAATGGCCGCTATCTATAAATATATTCGACGGAAAGACCAAGGAACGCCTCTGGCTACGGCCAAACTCATCTATACCATGGGCGATATGTACATGGATTCCAAGAAGGAAGGGAGCAGTGAACGTGCCAAAAAGTATAACATCCGCCCCTATAATGAAATGCTGATAATGGCTGAGCGGTACGGAAATCAAATAACTATCAACAATGAGAACTTCTTCTTGGAAAGACTTTACTATGTGAACGGCTTCCCAATCTTTGCCTGCTATAACTACAATGAGGACGATGAGTTTCTGATATATGTCTATAGAAAAGGGAAAATCGACGAAGACAACAACCTCCAGATAGATGCTTTCTGCTCTTATAATGACGTGACAGAGGACTTCGCCATGTTCTCTGACGGCACTATTTACGTCAAGATTAAGGAGGGAAAGAATACGGAAATCGAAATTTATCGGATTAACAAGCAAGGCGACTTGTATAGGTTGAAATAGAAGTCAGGCTTTCAAAAAGCGACAATAGGCCCAAGAGTGGCTTATCGGGAATAGCTATTGAAGAATAAAATAAACTTTTTATAAGCGATAGAATGAGGAAAATCATTTTTCTTTCACTACTTATGGTGGGTATTTCCTGTGTGGGGCAGACACGTAAATCCGTAACTATTGCCGTGGCAAAAAATCATGATAACACGACAAAGCATCTTTCATGTGACGAAAAGCTGAAGCAATTGGTTCTCTCATGTGCAAATTTCAAGACGCTTTTCAATAGGAAGACGATGTGTACGGAAATAGAAGAAAAGCGGCAGAATGGCGTTTACTCCATTCGTTTGTATGCGAAAGAGCATGGTGCTAACAGTGAAAGCACACAGGGGTGGCTGCTGCTTGACACGAAAAACAGACTGCTGAAAGATGTGACTTTCGACCCCGATGCGCCGATTATATTGCGTTATGACGAGGGGAAATATGAGGACTATGTGGCGAATTGCTTAGGAATAAAGGGCTTTTCTGCCAAACATGGAAGTGTGGAAAACCTGCTTCATCAGCTTCCCATGCTGCCTCTGCCCTTGGAATATAGCTATGATTTTATCATGGATATGGGCGGGACAACAGTTCCCGACAAGGCGCTTATGCCGCTTCTGGAGTCTTGTGTGGATAGCGAAACAGACCTTATGGCCTGCCATGTGGCTCAACTGCCAGCGGTAGATGGCTATCGTGTGTTCATAATCTGTGGCAGAGATCAGATTGGAGAAGGGCGATTTTTCCTCTGTTCGCTGGATAAGAACAACAAACTTACCGATAAATTGCTCATCTATATGGCTCGGACGATAAGGTGGAAAGGTAAGGAAGACAACAGCTATCTGCATTTCAAAATCAACGACGGCGGTCAAATCACGCTGCACAAAACAGTTATCCACAACGAAAAAGAACTTGTTATCGGCAGTAAGCACTATCAATTGAAAGGCGGAAAGTTCTACAGTTTATAAATCGAAGCACGCCATGTGCAGAATAAGATAAGCCTTTATTGACGACTTCGAAATTCAGAAGAAAAGCGGTCTTCAGTTAAAATATGTGCTATGTTTTAGCAGTATTGAATGCATTGATAAGCTAATCGTTATGACCTTTGAATTGAAAAATGAGAAAGATACCGCAGAAACGCGTTGAGATTTGCATCAAATTACTGCGCAATATAACTCAAAAAGCAAGGCAATCTCAGTCATATTACACGATAAAGTGACTGAGATTGCCCAACAAGAAATAGTGTAAAGTAACCTGACACAGTTTACTTTATACATACTTTAGAATGCTATATATTTTTCTTTACTTTGTTACGGTGACAGAAATACGCCCCTTTCTTCCGTCTCTGTCAGACACATTAACGGCGGTTGTGCCAACTTTTAAAGCCTTGATTGTAATCGTTGCGTCTGAAACATCTACCTTTACGATATTGTTATCCTCTGCACTTGCCTTATAGGGATAGGCTCCTGACTGGATGTTTACTTTCTCCACTTTCCCTACAGAGAGGCCAACGCTGGCCTTACTGAATTTAAGTGCCGACAGCTTTTGTCCTTTAACCTTTACTGTAATCTTTGCAGTCTTCTTGTTTTTATCAGTGACAACAATCTCTGTTTCACCACTATTAAGTCCTGTAACGACAAAGAAATTTCTGTCATTATGAAGAGTTATCAAGGCAATCTTTTTATCCAACGCATTCACTTCGTATGGAGCTGTACCATTTTTTATATAGACATTCTTTGCTTCTATAGGTGAGAGCGTCAGCGTGGAAGGGTCAAGAACAAGCTGAGTCTTCTTTCTTTCCTCCTCTTCTCGTCTCTTTTTCTCTTCCTCTTCCTTTTTCTTTTTCTCTTCTTCTTGCTTCTTTTTCTCCTCCTCCTGCTTCTTCTTTTCTTCCTCTTCCTTTTTCTTCTTCTCTTCTTCCTGCTTTTTCTTTTCCTCTTCTTGTTTCTTTTTCTCGCTTTCCTTGCGTTTCATTTCCTGTCGTTCTTTTGCATCAAAATCCGTCTTATCACACGAAGTAAGTGAAATAAAGCATACACAAAGCAGTGAAATCGTCCATTTTGATAAATTCATTCTTTTCATTTTCCTTTTGTTAATGTTTAGTGAGTTGCTATAAAAGAGTGTTACCCCCCGATTACCTTGTATTATATAACGCTATAAAAAAGGTGTTGAAGTGCGATTATCGGAATGGCTAACATCAAATTGGTCGCAAAGGTAAGCGTTTAATCTTACATATTATTCATTCTAAATACTTTTTAAGTACTATTTGAGTTCATTTGTAACCTTTTCGCATACAGTTGGTATTCAATGTTCCTGTCTTAGACTTCAGCTTTGATTTTGATGTGTATGAAGTTCCACATTACCTGAAGAATGAAAGATTATACACTAAAAAAAGCCGGATGCAATTGCATCCGGCTTTTTGATGTATGAATGTAACGAGTTCTTATTCCTGGGGTAACATCACAACAGTTATCTTGCTTCCAGAAGCTAAGAAATCCTTAACGAAAGCAGAGATACTTTGTGGTGTCTGTGCCTCTACTAACTTCTTGTAGTCAGTATAGGTATCAATGCCGAGTTTATCAAACTGATAAATGGTGTTATTCCAGAAGCTGTTGGTCTTTGCCTTGTCGTCAATCTGCTTCAACATCAAGGCTTTTACCTTACTCAACATCTCTGCATCACAGGCTGTTGCAAGCTTGTTGGCCTCATCAGTCATAATCTTCAAGGCGATTTCCCGCTTCTCGGGCTTCATCGGACAAACGCCAATCATGTTGTAAACCTTATAGCCGTCATCGGCTAAAGAAGCACCACCATAAGCGCCACAAGAGTAAGCTGCACTGGCTTCCTCACGGATTTGCTTCAGATAAATCATGGAAAGCACTTGGCCGGCCATATCCATCTGGATGCTCTTTTCAAGGGTGTAAGGCAGGGTTTCGTTGTGCCATACCATGTAAGCATTGGCTTTCGGCGTCTCCATCTTACGCTTGAAGATGTTCTCAATCTGGCCGGTAACCATCTTGTTCATACGCTTTGAAGCCACGTTGTTTGTCTTTGCAGGCAGCGCACCGAGATACTGACAGATGAGAGGACGAATGGTTGCTTCGTCGAAGTTACCAATGATGGTGAACTCCCAACCGCGTGCACTTGCGGTGCGTTCTTTAGCCATTTGCAGGATACGGTCATAGTTGACATTCTTCAAATCCTTAAGAAGCAGCGGTGCAACACGTGGATTATGGCCGTAGAGTGTAGCCGTCAGAGAGTCGCTGAAAGCTGTTTCGGGAGAGAGCTCACGGTTCTTCAGCGACACTTCATACTGCTGCATGAGGTTGTTGAAGGCATCATTGTCTTTCTTGATGTTGGTGAAATAGAGGTAAACCATTTGCAACATGGTCTCTACATCCTTAGGAGTAGCGTTACCGTCGATACCCATCTTGCGCTCGCCCATGGTCAGATTAGCATTTGCAATCTTACCTGCGAGGGCCTTTTGAAGTTCAGTACTTGTGAAATCTCCAAGGCCGCTGATGCCGATAACATCATCGAATGTGTTGAAGTTTGCAAAGTCTTGCAGGCCATAGGCGGTCGAACCACTGCCTCCATTGCCATTCAAGAGCACCTGATCTTTCTTGAAGTCGGTCTTCTTCAGAATGACTTTCACACCGTTGGAGAGTTCCAATGTGGTGTAATCAAACTTCTTGCTCTTGGTCTCTTTCTTTATCTTGCCAGCCTTGGGCATTTGTTTGATGAGCGGTTCGTTCTTAACATTGTCAACATATGCCGTGATCTGTTCCGTGCGTGCAGCCTTCACAGCATCAAGCAACTGCTGTTTTGTAGGATAAACATTACCTTCTTTCTCGTTGTTGAAGTTGATAATGACCATGTTACTGTCGTTGGCCGGAACCAATTCCTTTATCTGCTGATTGACAGCTTCAAGTGGAATCATCGGCACAAGTTGCTTCATCGTCTGGTAAGTATATTCTATTCCAGGCATCGGTTCATTAGTGAGGAAGTTGCCAAGACACTCACGATAGAACTGCGCATTATAGCGTTTGTCCTTGTTGCTGTACTGCTTTTCGAGTCCACTTAGATAGTCCTGCTGGAACCTACTGTATTCCGTTGCGGTGAAACCAAACTCTGCAGCGCGGCGAGCCTCAATCAAAGCGGCCTTCAAAGCGTCTGCAGTCTTGCTCATATCCTTTGGAGAAGCATCGATAGAGAAGGCATCCTTGGTCTTTGCAAAGATATAGTTTCCATCGTAAGCCATGGCGTTCACGAATGGGCAATCAGCCTTCTGAGCTGCTTCTGTATAGCGTTTGTTGAGCATGTTGGCTATAGCATCGTTCACATAGTCATAGATAAGATAGTTGATAGTGTTCTTCAGTGAGTCGGGGAACACGTCATGTTTGAACATCACTTCTACGCTTGAGCTTTGCTCTTCCTTATCCTTGTCGATGACAACGATAGGTTCTGCATTGTCAGGTACTTGCTCATCAACAATCGGAGCCTCGTTTTCGGGGTTCTTGATATCGCCGAAAAGCTTCTTGATCTGTGCTTCTACCTTGTCTACATCAACATTACCAACGATGATCAGTCCTTGGTGATCAGGGTGATACCACTTGTGATAATAGTCGACAAGTTCCTTGCGTTTGAAGTTGTCTACGACGCTCATCAAACCGATAGGATAACGCAAACCATACTTGCTTCCGGGGTAGAGTGCGGGCAGATTGCGTTCGAACATGCGGCTTGAAGCACTCGTACGCAGACGCCATTCCTCATGGATAACACCACGTTCGTTGTCGATTTCTTTCTGATCGAGCGTCAGACCGGTTGACCAGTCGCGCAGAATGATGAGACAGGTGTCAATAGCTCCCGGGCGCTGTGTAGGCACATTGTTGATGTTGTAGACGGTCTGGTCGATGCTGGTATAGGCATTCAAGTCGACACCGAATGCAATTCCGTTGGCACGGCACCATTCAATGAGGTTGTTTCCCTTAAAGTGATCCGAGCCATTGAAAGCCATGTGCTCCAAGAAGTGAGCCAGACCTCGCTGGCTTTCTTCCTCTTGAATAGAGCCAACTTTCTGTGCAATGTAGAAGTTTGCACGGTTTTCGGGCCAGTTGTTGTGGCGGATGTAGTAGGTAAGACCATTCGAAAGCTTACCTATTCTCACGTCCTTGTCTACTGGAATCGTCATCTGCGGCTGTGCTTGAACCATTCCGGCAAGCATCAACAGAGCTGCAACCAATAAATTTCTAAGTTTCATGTATAAGTAAATTTGTTAATAAATATTCGTCCTTGTGAACCAACAGGCGAACTGATAAGCATCAGTCAGCAAACTGACTATATAGCCTAAGAATAATGCAAAGGTAATATAAATAATGTATCTTTGTTCACTTTTTATCATTTTTTTATTGATTTTACTACGAAACTGAAAATCCTTCACCTCACATTCCCTGTCTCATTGCTCAGGAAAATGCGGAGTGAAGGATTGCCTTCTGTTTGAAATCAACAGCAGATTTCTATTTCTTCATCGCCAAAGCGTTACTGGTCTTCTCTGTATATTGTGGCAAAGTGAGTGTCGCCTTGCCCTTGACAGCCTCGACATTGCTGCCTACAAGGAACGTATAAGTGCCTGCATCGGCCAACCACTGACTGCTCTTTTCATCGTAACTTGCAAGGTCACGCACAGCGAGCGTCATCTGCAAAGTCTGTGTTTCGCCAGGCTTCAGCATGCGCGTCTTACCAAACGCCTTGAGTTCCTTAGTCGGTTTTTCAAGTTTTCCCTTTGGAGCTGCCACATAAACTTGGGCAACTTCCTTTCCGGCTACGCTTCCGGTGTTCTTCACAGTCACTGAAACCGTAATCTTATCACCGCTGCGTTTCACCGTAGGAGCACTGAAATTAAAGGTCGTATAGCTAAGACCAAAGCCAAAGGGATAAGCCACCTGGCGACGGTTGGTGTCGAAGAAACGATAGCCAACCCAAATGTCTTCTTCGTGCTTGGTGACGTCGCGTGTAGGGATTGGAGCACCACCTGCACCGAGATTTTCATAGGTGAAAAGGTCTATGTCCTGCGGGAAGTTCTTCGTTGAAGGGTGATCTGTGGCTGCAAGAGGCCATGTCATAGAGAGGCGTCCCGATGGACAAACCTTTCCTGTCAGTATATCTGCCACGGCATTTCCACCCTCTTCTCCCGGTTGCCAAGCCAAAAGAATGGCATCGGGATAGGCACTCCAACTGGTAGTTTCCATCACCGAACCCGAGTTGATGACTACGATGACGGGCTTGTTTTCGGCATGATAGGCCGCCGTTACGTCTTGTATCATCTTCATTTCCTGCGGAGTGAGGTTGAATTCGCCGTCAATCTTGCGGTCAATTCCCTCTCCGGCCTGACGCGAAATGGTGATAACGGCCATGTCAGACTGCTTTAATTGCTTCTTGAGAAGTTCCTGGGTGATGTCTATCTCAGGCATCTTCTGGTCGCCCATCAACGGTGCTTCAAACCAACGATAACCCGAACGGTCGGCTTCAAACTTTAGTTTTGCATAGTCAATATACTTCTTATAAATCTCTGTCAGGTCGGCGGTAGCCTCGATACCGACATTCTTCAGCCCCTGAACGAGGTCTATAATATAAGGTGTATGAACGCAACCGGAGCCTACACCGCCTGAAAGGAAGTTGTAGGAACCCGTGCCATAGAGCGACACACGCTTCGGGAGACTGCCCTTGGTGCCTAAAGGCAGCACGCCATTGTTCTTCAAAAGCACCATACCTTCTTCTGCCACTTCGCGGCTAACGACTGCATGTGCTTTCAAATCAGGGGCATTATTGCCCTTATAGCCATTGAAATGAGGGGTCAGCACAATGTATTCAAGGATGCGACGCACGCACTTATCCACATCTTCCATACGCAGCTTGCCACTCTTCACGCCCGCAACAATATCATCAACCTGCTCTCTACAGCCCGGTTCCATAAGGTCGTTGCCCGCCTTAACCTCATCAATGGTGTAGAGACCTGCCTGCTCTCGCTTGCCACACCAGTCGGTCATGACGATGCCTTTGAAGCCCCAGTCATCGCGAAGTATCTTCGTCAAGAGGTCGTAGTTGGCTTGAACGAATACGCCGTTGATGCGATTATACGACGACATTACCGTCCAAGGATGACTTTCGCGCACGGCAATTTCAAATCCACGCAGATAGATTTCGCGGGCTGCACGCTGTGACAGTTGCTCGTCAACTCCCGTTCGGTTGGTCTCCTGGGAGTTCACTGCGAAGTGCTTGATGCTTACACCTGCACCCTCACTCTGCACTCCATTGACGTAGCCTACAGCAATCTTCCCCGTCAAGAGTGGGTCTTCGCTGTAGTATTCAAAGTTTCTTCCGCACAAAGGATTACGGTGAATGTTCATTCCCGGGCCGAGAATCACGTCACAATTATACGCTTTCACCTCGTTGCCGATAGCCTTTCCGACTCTTGACGCAAGCTCGGTGTTCCAGGTTGCAGCCAGACATGAGCCTACAGGAAAGCCTGTTGCATAGAATGTTTTGTCGGTTTCCGGACGCGTAGGATTAATGCGGACACCTGCCGGCCCATCGGTAAGAATGGTCTCAGGGATACCAAGCCGTGGGATAGCGATAGTCGAACCGGCTGCCCCGGGCACTGTACGTGAGGAGTTTCCTGCCACAGCTGTGGTCGACCAGAAATCGTATTCACCACCGATAAGCAGTGAAGCTTTCTCTTCAAGAGTCATGGCATGCAGCACCTCGTCGATGTTGTTCTTCGATAATTTCGGTGTTTGTGCCGTTGCAGTAATGCTCTTTGTCATTGCAAATGCTAAAATTTTAATATTCTTAATCAGGTTATATTAGGTTTTATGTCACATCTTTCATTAGTCGTTCATCAGGATCTTAGTTGTTAAAAGCTGTTGCAAAGATATGGAAAATTCATGAAACAGCACTGCATAAGATGTTTATATTTCATGCATCATCCGTAAATAATACTCCTCATTTGAAATCATCTCTGCCCTTTGTTGATAGCAACAGCGCAAGAAGAAAACTGTAATCATCTGTAAACTTCTTTCCTGTTGAATTTGCATTCGCCCCTGAAAATCATTATCTTTGCCGTAGGGAAAGGTTCGTTCGGGCCTTTCCTTTTTTCATGTTTAATTGCAAACAGCCTTGTAATTACATAGGAATGAACCTGCAAAGTGATAGAGATTGGGTTGCAAAGTGATAGAGATGAGCACATGAAACGGTAGAGATGAGCACATGAAAGGATAGGTGTTAATGCAAGAAACGGGTTTAAGTGCTACCTGAAATCATGCCATCTGCCAATTTGCAAAAAGAGTTCTTGGGAGCTCATCCTACAATCAGCACCGTGTTCATTCGAAGATAATCCTCGCTGAGATAAAGGAAACCATGGAAGCGGTTGGCTGTACCCCAGGAATTTTTCGCAATGAAATAGCGCTGACCTTGGCGGTCGTGAGCAATTCCGATGAGTGCAAGTGCGTGGTCATCGGTGGTCTGTCGTTGCTCGAAAGCACGCTGGCGCTGCTGTTGTGTGACGTTTCTCAATGCTATTTTTGCTATTCCCGAGGCCGCATCGAAGCCCGGAGAAGAGACGTCGCCCTCCCAAAACACAGCCCTTCCACTGCGCAGTCGGGTGACGATGAACTGCATCATCGCATCTAAGGGAACATTGAGTACGCGGTCGTTGTTCACATTGTCGGGCACTTCGAGCACGAAATGACTGCCGAAAGGATGATGAGTGAAACTCGTGATAGCCTGATATTCATCCTCCTGGCATACGCTGTGGGCAAATTCCAAAGGCGTATATGCGGCGCCGAGCATGTAAACTTTCGGCCCCGGCAGATAGCCGACGGCCTCGTCGAGAATGCTGTTCGCGCGACTGTCAAGGTGGTTAAAGTTGGTGGTTGAGCGCGAGGCGAGTTGCAGTTTGCGTGCAACGACGTTGTAGTTCACAGGATGATAGGCGTGATAGGCATCGAAAGGAACTGCTCCGTAGGTTTGGATCAGCGTGAGAAGTCGCGTGCCCATGCCACGCATATTGATTGGAGTTGTGCCGCGTGAGAGGTAATAACGGCGTGCACTTTCCATGAGAAGCTGGCGTGCCACATAATCGGTGCTGAGGTTGACCGAGTCGCCCTGCATGAGATGATTGGTCTCAATGGTAGCTAACATGGCATAAAGCCAGCACAGACTGCTGCGTCCCTGGTCTTTCACGGGCGTTGTCTTGAGGCATATCTCCGTGACGAATGGATTTCGCTTTTGCGTTTTCTTCGGTTGCGAACAGGCCGAGAACAGCAGCACACTACATATTATATAACCAACTATTTTCTTCATATGCTGCAAAGTTACGAAGAAAATGATTAATTTTGCAGGCATGAAAGGGAAAATAACTGATTTTGAAGTAATGGCTCCGGTAGGCTCACGTGAGAGTCTTTCTGCTGCAATTCAGGCCGGTGCTGACTCCGTTTATTTCGGTATCGGCAAGTTAAATATGCGCTCGCATTCGGCCAATCACTTTACGATAGACGATTTGAGAGAGATTGCCTCCACGTGTAATACTCACGGCATCAAGACTTATCTGACCGTCAACACGGTGATTTATGACGATGATCAGGCCACGATGCGCGAGATTATCGACGCTGCAAAGGACGCAGGTATCAGTGCTGTAATTGCCAGCGACGTGGCTGTTATGGCCTATTGCAACGAGGTAGGCGAGGAAGTTCATCTGTCGACACAACTCAATATATCGAACATCGAGGCGCTGAAGTTCTACAGTAAGTTTGCTGATGTCAGTGTGCTTGCCCGCGAACTTAACATGGAACAGGTGAAGAAAATCCATGAAGCTATCGTGCAAGAGAACATCTGTGGGCCAATGGGAAAGCAGGTTCGGATAGAGATGTTCTGTCATGGTGCGCTGTGTATGGCCGTGAGCGGGAAGTGCTATTTGAGTCTTGCTGACGCCAATCGGTCGGCTAATCGCGGAGAATGTGTACAGATATGCCGTCGCTCCTACACCGTAACGGATAACGAAACAGGCAATCAATTGGAGATAGACAATAAGTATATCATGAGTCCTAAGGACTTGAAGACGGTGCGATTCATAGATAAAATGATGGAAGCGGGCGTCAGAGTGTTCAAGATAGAGGGGCGTGCGCGTGGCCCGGAATACGTGTATACCGTTGTCAGATGTTACAAAGAGGCTATTGAGTCAGTGCTCAATGGCACATGTACAGAAGCTAAGAAAGACGAATGGGATGAGCGGTTAGCTACCGTTTTCAATCGAGGCTTCTGGGATGGATACTATCAAGGGAAGAGACTTGGAGAGTGGAACCGAAACTATGGCAGTGCAGCTACCGAGAAGAAAGTGCTCATCGGCAAGATCATGAAATACTTCTCAAAACTTGGTGTGGCTGAAGTTGCCGTTGAAGCTACCGATTTCAAAAAAGGCGACAAGCTACTTATCACAGGGCCTACAACGGGAGTAATGTATCTCACGGCCGATGAAATCCGCTACGATCTGCAGCCTGTAGAGAAAGCAGAACAAGGTACAAGAGTTTCAATTCCTGTCACGGGGAAAGTCAGACCGAGTGATAAGATTTATAAATTAGTACAAACTGCGCAAGCATAACAATCCCAGTGGGTTCTCCTCCGACCTTTTCCTGAACACAGAGAGGAGAGGATTGACTCACGCTTATGAAAGTTGTAAATAGGAAACATTAAAGCAATTAAATAAACAAATAAACGTTTTTCTCCTTCCTAAGCATATCACTCCCCTCCCTTTTCGGGAAGGGATCGGAGGAGAGAGTTATATATTATGACAATCAACGAAGCTCAAGATGAAGTGATTGAAGAGTTCAATGACTTCACCGATTGGATGGATAAATACCAGATGCTCATTGACTTGGGCAGCGAATTAGATGCACTTGATGAGCAACATAAGAATGACAGCAACCTGATAGACGGCTGCCAGAGTCGTGTTTGGATACAATGTGACGTGAAAGAAGGGCGACTTTTCTTCACGGCGGATAGCGATGCACTCATTGTGAAGGGTATCATTGCATTGCTGATACAGGTGCTCAGCGGGCACAAGGCAAAGGAAATCCTCGATGCCGACCTGTATTTCATCGACCGTATTGGTTTGCGTGAACACCTCAGTCCAACGCGCAGTAACGGTCTTTTGGCAATGGTAAAACGCATCAAGGCCTATGCCTTGGTCTACGCAAACGCATGAGGAAGCTACGCACAATAGAGATGAAACGCCTCTCAATCGACGAGTTCAAAGAGGCCGAAAAGCTGCCGTTGGTAGTTGTTCTGGATGATGTGCGCAGTCTATATAACGTGGGGAGTGTGTTTCGTTCGGGTGATGCTTTCCGCATAGAGGCTGTCTATCTCTGTGGAATTACTGCCACTCCGCCGAATGCCGAAATTCATAAGACGGCACTTGGAGGCGAGGATAGCGTGACTTGGAAATACTTCGAACGCACAGAAGAGGCCGTGGAAGCATTGCATCATGACGGCTACTTTGTCTATAGCATAGAGCAAGTGGAGGGTAGTACGATGCTGCAAGAACTTACAATTGATAAGCCGTTGACTTCCAAGGGCTATGCCATCATCATGGGAAACGAGGTGAAAGGCGTCAAACAACAGGTTATAGATATGAGTGACGGTTGCCTTGAGATACCACAGTTCGGTACGAAGCACAGTCTCAACGTCAGCACTACAGCGGGTATTGTGATGTGGGAATTTGTAAGGAAAATGCTGTTTTGAAATGTGAATTTATAAGAAAATATTTGGGATTTGTGATTTAATTACTTATCTTTGCCACATAAGCTATCAACATTTTGGATAAGATACGGAGCATCAAATTATATAAATCATATTTCAAGGATTTTTATATTGCACAATCAAAAGGGGTGCGAGATAAGATTAACTATTCCTTATATATGGTTGAAACTATGAAGATTATCCCTTCAAAGTTCTTTAGAAACATAGAAGGTTCAGAGGGTCTTTATGAGATACGTACTGAATATGGTGGGAATATATACAGGGTGTTTTGCTGCATGGATGTAGATTCTATCGTTGTGTTATTCCAAGGTTTCCAAAAGAAAACACAGAAAACTCCGGCCAAGGAGATTAAAATGGCAGAGCGATTAAGGAAAGAATATTTCAAAGATAAAAAGGAGTAATAAGATGGAAAAGGGGAAAAAAGAGAGGATTATGAGTTGTACATCGTTTGATGAACTATTGAATGAAGAGTATGGACATGAGGGTACACAGGAGCGAGACTTATTTGAAAGTAGGGCTCAAGCCTTTTGTCTTGCTGAACAACTTAAGGAGGAACGACGCAAAGCCGGTCTTACACAGGAAGAATTAGCTAATCGTATCGGGACAAAAAAGAGTTATATTTCACGTATCGAAAACGGACATACCGACATACAACTTTCAACTTTGTTTCGTATCTTTGCCGGATTAGGCAGACGTATTACTTTTAATGTATTGTAGTTGTTTTTTATTACGTTTTCAAAGGCAAGTCCATAACGAATAAATTGCAATGTTTAGAAGTATCCACCCACTAATACATAAAATAATGAAGCCAAGCTTTCCCCTTTTCCTAATATTTGCCTTGACGTTCTTTTCCTGCCAAAGCAATGGGCAGAACCCAACAGATCATAAAACGAAGTCTATGAAAATTGATGACACCAACCAATACGTGAGACCAGATGAAGCAAAGCTTCGTAAGATGCTCACAGCCGAACAGTATGCCATTACGCAAGAGGCTGCAACCGAACGCCCCTTTACCAATGCCTACGATCACGAGTTCAGACCGGGAATTTATGTGGATATCACCACGGGACAACCCTTGTTTCTGTCTTCTGACAAATATGATTCAGGCTGTGGGTGGCCTGCCTTCTCGCGGCCTATCAGCGATGATTTGATAGCCGAACATACGGATCTATCGCATGGAATGACGCGTACGGAGGTGAAGAGTAAACTTGGCAATGCCCATTTGGGGCATGTGTTCAACGATGGCCCACGCGAAAAAGGCGGTCAACGTTATTGCATCAACAGCGGTGCTTTGCGCTTCATTCCTGAGCAGGAAATGGAAAAAGCAGGCTATGGTGCCTATCTGAAGTTGCTCCATCCGTTGCGAAACATCTATCTTGCCGGCGGTTGTTTCTGGGGAACAGAGCATTTCCTGAAGCAGATAGAGGGTGTGAAGGCTACGCAAGTAGGCTATGCCAACGGTAACACTACTCATCCTACATATAAAGAGGTGTGTACAGATGCAACGGGGTTTGCCGAGGCTGTGCATGTGGAATACGACCCGACAGTAGTGAGTCTGACGTTCTTGCTCGACCTTTATTTTAAGGCTATTGACCCCACTTCACTGAACAAGCAGGGAAACGACCGCGGAACACAATACCGAACGGGGATTTATTATGTCGACAAAAGCGATCTTCCAACCATCGAAGCAGTGATGAAAGAACAGCAAAAACATTTCAAGCAGCCGCTCAGAGTGGAGGTGTTGCCGTTGAAGAACTTCTATACGGCCGAGGAATATCATCAGGATTATCTCGACAAAAACCCCACAGGTTATTGCCATTTGCCTCAAAGCCTGTTTGAAATGGCGCGGAAAGCCAAGATGAAATGACTGAACAAGCGCGGTCATTTGACTCAAAATGCACGGTAATATGACGCAAGTTGCAGGCTCATTTGACGCAAGTTGCGTGGTCATTTGACGCAGATGACAATGCCGTTCTACGTGATCTTACATTGCAACTAAGCGCTTTTCTCGTAACATCTTGTTAGTCAATGCGTTGCTGATTGCTGAAAGAAAGTGCGGATTTGAAGTGAGAATGACTTTAGTTTTGAATTGAAAGCTTCACAAAGATAATGTGTAAATATTTGCAACGAATATTTACACATTTTTTGTTTATAGGTGTTATAAGAAGAGCAATAACACCATTTTGATTTCCTTAAAATAGGTGTACGTAGCATATTTTATGCAGAAATCCAGAGTTTGTTTATTGCTTCAAAGAGGTTTGTCAACTACTGTTCAAGCCTTTCCTATGGTATCTTGAAGGAAGAAAGAACGTATTTTACAGAATAACTTCATAAAAAATGTTAAGAGATTACATGTTATTAATATAAATACTTTATCTTTGTTTTCATATGAAACATACATACTTATTTGTGTAAGCGAAAGTCTTTAAGATTATTCCGAAATGAAACCATCATGCTGTGAGAAAAGAAACTGTCTGACTTAGATAATACTTGGCAAAAACAAATAAAGCAAACGGCTCTGACATGAACAGCTAATGCGCAGATGACTTGCCGTTAAGGGGTGATGAATTCCCTGAAGGTGTTGTCGGCTGACAGTGAGTATAAAGCAATAAAACTAAAAACAATAAAAATCGATTATGTGGAAACTATTAACCCCACCGGCCTATAAAGCAGAGCAGACAGGCCCGGAAGCTGACGCCAGATACAAGAAGCTGCGTTGGCAAGTCTTTTTAGGTATATTCATTGGATATGCCGGATTCTACGTTGTTCGCAAGAACTTTTCAATGGCAATCCCAATGCTTGCCAACTTTGGATTTGACAAAGGAGAGCTTGGTATCGTGCTTTCGATGAATGCTATCGCCTATGGTTTCTCGAAATTTATTATGGCGAGCATCTCCGATCGCAGTAATGCACGCACGTTCCTGCCATTGGGTTTGATCATGGCAGCAGTTTCAATGCTCTTTATGATTGTACCAATTCAATGGATAGGTGCCGATCACAAGTCGCTTGCAATCCTGCTGATGGCTGTGCTTAACTTCCTTGTCGGTTGGTTCAATGGTATGGGCTGGCCCCCTTGCGGACGCGTGATGACTCACTGGTTCTCGATTAAAGAGCGCGGCACTTGGATGTCTTTCTGGAACTGTGCCCATAATGTGGGCGGTGCATTGGTAGGGCCGATGGCCGTTTATGGTGCACTTTGGTTCGGTTCCTGCTTCTATGGTGCTGACCAAGAGCGTTATTTCCTTATCGGAACTTATGCATTCCCGGCTGCTGTGGCTATTCTGATAGCCTTGTTAGCCTATAGCATGATACGTGATACACCACAGTCTTGCGGTCTGCCTTCAATTGAGAAATGGAGTGGTTCGGCTTCAAAGAACTACTCTGAAAAAGCAGAAGAAGTGCTCTCTACGAAGGAAATCTTCAAGATTGTATTGAGCAATAAGTTTCTTTGGTACATAGCCTTTGCCAACGCTTTCGTCTATATGGTGCGCTATGGCTGTTTAGATTGGGCACCGACTATCCTTACCGAGCGCGGCATCGACATCAAGAGTGCAGGTTGGGCCTACTTTGCCTATGAGATGGCAGCTATTCCCGGAACCATCATTTGCGGTTGGCTTTCAGATAAAGTGTTCCATGGTCGCCGTGCTTTGCCCACGATTCTTTTCATGATTCTCGTGGCAATTGCAATCGTAGTCTACTGGCAGAACATTGACAATGTAAATGTAGTTATCGGCTGTCTGATTGCCATCGGCTTCCTGATTTACGGCCCCGTGATGCTTATTGGTGTACAAGCGCTTGACCTTGCACCCAAGAATGCAGCCGGCACAGCAGCCGGATTGACGGGATTCATGGGCTATGTGCTCGGTACGGCACTGCTGGCCAACATCGTTATTGGCTATGTGGCAGAGGCTGCCGGGTGGAATTGGACATTCATTCTTCTGATAGTTGCCTGTCTGTTCTCTATCCTTTTCATGGGCTTGACCTATCGTGAGGAACAGTATTTAGCAAAGAAAACACAGAAAGAAGACAAGTAAATTTGACATTATCATAAACAATAAACAACTAAAACCAAAAGAAAGATGAAGACTCTTTACAGATTAGGACTCTTGGGAGTAGCAGCCGTATCAGTCCTGTCCTCTTGTTCTGATGAGCAGGAGTTCACCAATGAGAACACAGATGCAAAGCGTATTGCAGTGCAGCAGATTTCTCCGGAGATGGCTAAAGTTCGTGACTATGTGCCTCTTTATGCTTGTATGGCACACCGTGGTTCCACCTATTGGGCTCCTGAAGAGACCGAAGCTGCGTGGCGCTGGGCACGAAACATGGGCGCAGACTATTTGGAAAGTGACCTGCAGGCCACAAAGGACGGAGTGGTACTTGCCAACCATGATGAGAATTTGAAGCGCACTACAAACATCGAAGACGTGTTCTCTGATGAGGTTCCGACTATTCGTAAGGACTTCTATCGCAGCTTCCGCAATGCCGACGGCACTCAGCATTTCACGGAGCAGGATATTGAAGAGCAGTATCAGCGCGACAAGAAGGACTTCCGTTCGAACTACACCTTATCTTATTATTATGCAGAATTGCTGATGCTTGATGCCGGTAAGTGGTTCAATGACGCTACACCTGAACAGGAACGTGCTTCATTTGCGGCAAAGCATAACGGCAAAGTGGTATACGATGCCAACGGAGTTCCTTCTATCCAGTATTCAGATGGTCTGTATGTTTCTGCCTTGCAGGATCAGATTAACTATGCCATGGGTAAGAAACTCAAACGTGATGCCAATGGCCGTCGCGTGCTTACGTACAAGGTCAAAGCGGAATATCAGAACATGACCTTGGGCGAAATATACAAAGCGGCCAAGGCTGCTGTGAAATGTGATGAGCCAAGTATAGTGGGCAGTAAGGCTGCCAAATACATGGACTTCGTTGAATATAGCTTCGGTGACAAGAACGGTTCTACGGCTTATGTCAATGACCCGGCCGACAACGGCAACCGTCCTGGCATCTATCCTGAATTCAAGGAGTCGTGGCTTAACCCTAAAGATATCGAGATTCGCGTTTATAACATTCTTGATGAGTGGGGCTGGAACATTATCACCAAACCTGAGAGTGCCGGCAATCAATTCTATGTAGGCGGTAAGGTTAACGTGGGCAACACCAATGGAAAGGTTGTGCTTCAGACCTTCTCTTTCGATGCCTTGCATCGCGCTTACGGTGTGTTCAAGGGAAAAGTGCCTATGTGTTTCTTGCTCTGGATAAGTAAGCCTCCTTATGCAACTGATATTGCTTACGACACTCCTACTGGCTATGCAGACTTCATCAAGTATGCCGAAGACAATGGTGCACACATCATCGGGCCGGCAATTTCGGGAGCACCAAACAACTATCCCGAAATGAATAAGCCCTGGCAAGCCTATATGATTCGCAAGGCGGGCATGCTCAACCATCCTTATTCGTTTGATTCGGATGCACAGATGAAGCGCAACATGGGCTATTACGTAAACTTCTGGGGAAAGAACCCAACAGAATTTGACGATCTGCTCAATGTGACTGTGCAGCCCACTGCTTATACAACATTCAAGGAACCCGACACACATCCGGTCTATATGGACGGGTATTTCACCAATCGCTCTGAGATTTCACTCCATTATATGATTGAAAACGGCTTCCGTTGCAATGCGAAACTCACTAATCCTTTCCACCCCGGACAGCTTTACGACAACTCGCAGGCACCTTCAAAGGTTCCGAATGCCGATGCTGTACTTGATGCTTTAGGCTATTAAATAGGAACAACAATACCATCAAACAATCAAAGTAAGAAACGAATATGAAGAAATATATATTGATGCCTTTGCTGGCTTTCACTGCATTGTCAGCAAACGCACAGGACTTCGACTCTAAACCGACCGTTACTATCGACAATAAGACCGAAGACCTTCATTTCACAGTAGGAGCTCGCTTCATGGCCGATGCTGCCTATTATCATACAGACTTCACCCCAATGCAGAGCGGAGCAGCCATCACCGACGCACGTATCCGCACCTCGTTGACCTATCAAAACTGGTATTTCTATGCTGACTTCGGCTTCGGGGGCGGTAAGTTCAGCCAGAAAAACATCTTCCTGCAGTACGCAAAGGACGATAATAACGGTGGGCGTCACGCCATAAAAGGTGGCTATTATAACGACCCCGCAGGTTCAATGGCACGCAACACGTCACTCGGCAGCTATCATTTCATCTCGCGTGCCGGTGCAGCCAATGCACTCGGTGAAGGCCGTGAGCTTGGTATCACCTATAAATATACCAATGATCACTTCTTTGCTTATCAGGGTGTATTTACCGAAAACCAATATAACAAGATTGAAGCAGGCTACAATGGACTCGTGCTTGCAGGACGCTATCTCTATCGTCCTGTCATCGATGAGAACCAGACTTTAGCCGTAGGTGGTAACATTCGCTATCAGCATGTGGGTGGCGGTGTTGCTGAAAACAATGTGCTGAAGAAGACATTGAAACTCGGACAGACCATGGAAACTTTTGTTGATGAAGACGAACAGTTTGTCTCTTGCGAACTGCCTTGGGCCGAGAATGTGCTTGATGCAGGTGTGGAAGCACTCTATCACAACCAGAAGATGTTCGTCCGTGGTGAGTATATGTACAAGCACGTTACGAAGAAACGCGACTCAAAGACACTCTTTGATGCGAGCAACAACAACATCGACACCTGGGGAACACTTGATGCTTGGATTGCAGCCAATCCTCTCCGCGCCAACAACTTCCATGGAGGATATATCGAAGCAGGCTATATGGTCTTCGGCAATCCTTACAGCTACGACAAGAACGAGGGTGTACTTCGGGGATTGAGTGGCCGCTCACTCGAGATTGTCGGCCGTTTCAACTACACTGGTCTGAACGATATTGTGAAGGGAGAATACTACTCTGCAGGCCGCAACCAGTACTATCCGGACGGCTACATGGCCGACTGGCCTTACAAATCTACCAGTGTTGGCGGTGGCACAGTGCGTTCTTATACCCTTGGCTTGAACTATAGTTTCAACAAGTTTGCACAGGTGATGGTCGACTATACCTATCATCATCTCACCAAAGACTTCCTGCCTCACGACAAGAACTTCCACGAAGTCCAGGCCCGTTTGCAGTTCGTATTCTAAAGTTTCATCCTTATAGGTCAGTCCCATTCTCCCTTTCATCTTCATCATGAAATAGGAGTAGGGACACGACCTCTACTTTCTAAAAATACATAGTGCCAGACAATAATCTTGTCTGGCACTTTTTTTATTCAATGATTTCCAATCGTTTTCTATTGGGTTAGGTAGAAAAGAGATTCCCCTTGATACGAAAAAGACCTTGCAATGGATGAACCATTGCAAGGTCAAATATAGTCAGCTTTCTTGCTTCTTCTTTTATGGAAGAGCAAAAGAGGCTTTCAACTTTAATCTTACAGCTGTGGACCTGCAGCAACGAGTGCCTTACCAGCCTCATTGCTCTCATACTTCTTGAAGTTCTTGATGAAGCGAGCAGCCAAGTCCTTAGCTTTCTCTTCCCACTCAGAAGCATTCTTGTAAGTGTCGCGAGGATCGAGGATCTCTGTTGCCACACCCTCCAACTTCGTTGGAACAACAAAGTTAAAGTAAGGAATAGTCTTTGTAGGAGCGTTGTCAATTGAGTGGTTCAAGATGGCATCAATGATACCACGTGTGTCGCGGATAGAGATACGTTTGCCCGTACCATTCCAGCCGGTATTAACCAAGTAAGCCTTAGCACCACTCTTCTCCATCTTCTTCACCAGTTCCTCAGCATACTTTGTTGGATGCAGTTCGAGGAAAGCCTGACCGAAACAAGCAGAGAATGTCGGTGTAGGTTCTGTGATACCACGCTCTGTACCAGCCAACTTTGCTGTGAAACCAGAGAGGAAGTAGTACTTCGTCTGCTCTGCGTTCAAGATGGATACTGGAGGCAATACGCCGAAAGCATCAGCTGAAAGGAAGATAACCTGCTTAGCAGCTGGACCCTGAGACTCAGGAC
>ERZ772967.945-NODE-945-length-21035-cov-4.096520_pt1 | contig 21035 bp, 18 predicted proteins | sample MGYA00511677_ERZ772967 | MGnify/ENA primary metagenome ERZ772967 (study PRJEB29015, sample SAMEA2737931) | human oral metagenome | biome: human oral; feature: human-associated habitat; material: dental | place: China | collected 2146 ...
TCATCGGCGACAACAAGACCACCCTCGAAGCGGCCGACGACGCCGCCACCCGGAAACTCGGCTCGCCCTGGCGCATGCCGACCTTGGTCGAAATCCGGGAACTTTTAGACGCGAACAATTGCACCTGGACGTGGACCACACAGGACGGCAAGAACGGCTACGAAGTGAAGAGCAAAACGAACGGCAACTCCATCTTCCTGCCTGCCGCCGGCTACCGCGGAGGTTCCGCTCTCTACTATGCCGGCAGCGGAGGCTACTTCTGGTCGTGTTCGCTCGACGCGGCCCGCAGCTACTGCGCCCGCAACCTCGGCTTCGATTCGGGCGCGCGCGGCTGGTACCACAACCCCCGCTTCTACGGGTTCTCGGTGCGGCCCGTCCGCCCATAAAATTTGCCTTGCCCGAAATGGGTATAGTGCGATCAGCTGACAATAAAAACCTCTCCTCCCGCCCACAGCGGCGGGAGGAGAGATATAAACAATAACCAAATGTTTCACGATTAAAAAATCAGAATTATGAACAGACATTCAAAGTATTACAGGCTGAACCCCGTAAAGGGGAAGTTGGGCAAAGTAAACCACAAGGTGGTAAGCGACATCAAGTACGACACCTTCCGCCGCTTCAACTCCTACAACGCTGCAACCAAACACGCCATTTTAGGAGCGGTAGGCAAGCTTCTTGATGAAATGGTACGGGAGGACGCGGGACTCTACATACAGGGCAGTGGACCACGCAAACGCCCCATCCTCATATTCGTTGACGGAGAATGGAAAGTGGTTTGGCTTCCCGATCCAATAGCACCTTATGCCACTCCTTCCGATTTCTCCTATAAAAAAATAATGGAGAGCATGGAACGCGTCGCAATAGAAAAAGTGGATGCTTCGCACCATATTGTTAAACTCAAGGGTAAGGATGGCGTACAACTTACACTCAACGTCTTCGGAACATTCTGAGTAAACTACAAAACGAAGGTTGTTCGGCTTTTGTCGACAACCTTCGTTTTATTTTTTGACGGGTGAAAGATGGGACTCGAACCCACGACCCTCGGAACCACAATCCGATGCTCTAACCGGCTGAGCTACATTCACCGTTATGCTGCACTTTTTTAATGCGCTGCAAAGATAGCGCATTTTTTTACACCTGCAAACGGTTGGCGGAAATTTTTCTACGGTCGGCAGACTGAAAAATGGGAGGCTGGCTCTTTATCTGCAACTTTTGTCTGTCGCCTGAAGGATTGGAATAAACCTTATTGAATCATATAAACCCAGATTCCGCAATAGAACCAATAAGAATGAATTTAATTCAGGCCTTCAGCCCTTATAAGCCTCGCAGAGGCGGTGAGGTGTTGAATTGTTGAATTGTTGAGTTGTTGGCTGACCGCTGAATACTGATGGCGAAATGCCAACCGTTTTTTCGCATACGGTCATTGCCGATGCCGCTTATCGGGGAGCAAGTAGAGGAAATAGGGCGGCAATGATCAGCTTGGTACCCGGCATATTTTCCTTTATTCACAGAAAGGTTCAGGACAATAGTGCAATTTTCTTATGAAATCGGATGTAAAAGCCGAAAATATGCATTATTTTTGCCTCAAAACAAAAACAGAAGACAATGCAAAACAGATTTGGATCGGCTCAAATCATTCCGCCGGTAACTCAGAATTTGATTATAATTAACGCTCTGTGCTGGTTGGCAAGCTTGGTATTACCCAAATTCGGCATAGACCTGATCGAATGGATGGGACTCCATGTTCCCGGGACAAAGGGATTCAAGTTCTATCAGTTGATCACATACATGTTTATGCATGATACCCACTCGTTCGGACATATTTTCTTCAATATGTTTGCCGTTTTTATGTTCGGACGGATTCTGGAAGTCGCTTGGGGACCGAAACGTTTTTTGACTTTCTATATAGTGACAGGGATAGGTGCCGCTCTTGTACAAGAATTGACGTGGTTCTATCGGATTCACTCACTCGCCGTTTTAAACGGTATCAGCATATCGCAACAAATAGCAATGGATCCCGGAATAAGTATCTTGGTAACCATCGGAGCTTCCGGAGCCGTATTCGGTATTTTGCTGGCTTTCGGCATGCTTTTCCCCAATGCTCCCTTGTATTTCATGTTTATACCGATTCCTATCAAAGCCAAATATTTTGTCATCGGATACGGATTGATTGAGTTCTTTATGGGAGTCTCTAATTGCAGTAACGACAATGTGGCTCACTTTGCCCACTTGGGAGGGATGCTGTTCGGATTTTTCCTGATTCTGTATTGGAGGAAGAAAAATAGAGACCATGGGCAATTTTTTTATTAGAATCAAGCAGTCGTTTGCGGAAGGAAATATTCTTACGAAACTTATATATATAAATGTAGGAATATTTCTACTTGTCCGGTTATCAATTGTTTGTTTTCAATTGTTCGAAATTGAGCCGATGGCTTTTTTCTCCTATCTGCAAGTACCCTCTTCATTTGTTTTATTTTTTCACAGGCCATGGACATTGCTGACCTACATGTTTCTGCATGCCGACTTTTTGCATTTGCTGTTCAACATGCTCTGGTTATACTGGTTCGGCCGTATGGCGATGGAATTTTTCAATGGGCGCCAGTTAGCCGGTATTTATATTTCGGGCGGTGTAGCCGGCGCCTTGATGTATATGCTGGCATATAATCTCTTCCCGTATTTCCGTAATCGCGAGATGGTAGCTTTTCTGATGGGGGCTTCGGCTTCGGTCATGGCCATAGTCTTCGCTGTTTCGTTATACCGGAAAGATTACGAACTTCAGCTGATGTTTATCGGACGGATACGGCTGCTGTATCTTGCCTTCTTCGCTTTTATCATCGATTTTCTATCGATCACCTCCGACAATGCCGGCGGGCATATTGCCCATATCGGAGGAGCATTGTGGGGAGCGTTGTTTGCTTTCCGGCTTAAGCAAGGAAAAGATTTGACGGTTTATCTGAACCGTTTGATCGATCGAATAGCCAATGTGAAAAAGAGCCGGCAACCGCGGATGAAAGTAGCCTATGGAGGACGTTCGGAGACGGACCGGGAATACCGTGCACGCAAGCAGGCTGAGACTCGGGCATTGGATGCGGTCTTAGACAAGTTGAAACGCTCCGGTTACGAAAGTCTCTCGTCCGAAGAGAAAAAAACATTATTTGACGCCAGCAAGAAGTAATAATGAAAGCATTCCGATGGATACATCGCATTCTTGCCGTCCTCAACGGTGTCGTTATGTTTCTGCTTCTCATATCGGCCTTTTCCGATATCGTATCGCCTGCCGATCATCTGCTTTTTGCTTATCTGGGACTGGCTTTTCCTCTTTTTCTGTTTCTGAATGTCGGTTTTTTGCTTCTTTGGGCCATCATGCACAAATGGAACCATACCTTCGTTGTCTTATGCTCTTTTCTGATCTGCTGGAAACCGATCAGGCAATACCTACCGTTTCATTTACGGGTGGAGCAACCCCCTCGTGAAGAGATGATCAAGGTCTTAACGTATAATGTCATGTGTTTCGGATATAAAGACCACACCCCTGGACAGCCTAATCCGATCATTCAGTATATTGCCGATTCGGGTGCGGATATTGTCTGTATGCAGGAATATTTAGAAGGACATACCGATCTTCTGACTGAGAACAAGATTGCCAGGGTGCTGAGCATGTACCCTTACCATTTTCATGTACCGCTCGTTCATTATCCGCGTTATACAACGGGGCTGGCCATTTATTCGAAATATCCGATACGCAATTCGCGAAAGATACGTTATGACAGTTCGTTCAACGGGTCGGCCGTGCATGAACTCAATGTGAAAGGCAAGAAAGTGATTGTGGTGAACAATCACTTAGAGTCGTTCAAGTTTACGGTCGAAGACCGTTCGAAATATTCCGAATTTATCCGCAACGCCAATACGGGTACATTCGACAATATCCGAGGATCTTTACGGCAAAAGATGGGAGAGGCTTTCCGCATTCGGGCGGAGCAGGCCGATATCATCGCCGATGAAATCGAAGCGTTGCAAGGCGATTACCTCATCGTGTGTGGCGATTTCAACGACACGCCGATCTCGTATGCCCGCAGGAGGATACAAGGCCAGCTGCGGGATGCCTACGTCGAATCGGGGAAGGGCGTGGGGATAAGCTATAACGGAAACATGTTTTGGTTCCGCATCGATCATATCTTACATTCGCCCAATATGACGGCTTACCGGGCGACCGTCGATCGGGTCAAGCTCTCAGACCATTACCCGGTATGGTGTTATCTGAAGCCCGATTAGCTTCTCAGGAGAGCGACTCAAATAAAAATATACTTCAGCACAAACAGCACTGCCAGCACGTACATGGCCGGGGTCAGTTTCCGGTATTTCCGGCCGAGCAGATTCAGCAGCACGTAGCTGATGACACCGATCAGGATTCCGTCCGAGATGCTATACGTGAGCGGCATGAGGATAAGACAGATAAACGCGGGAATAGATTCGGAATAGTCGTCGAAATCGATGTCTTTGATGGGGCTGAGCATAAACAGTCCAACGATGACGAGCACGGGGCAAGTTGCCGCTCCGGGGATAGCCAGAAAAATCGGTGCGAAGAGCAAGGCCATGGCAAAGCAGATAGCCGTAGTGAAAGCCGTCAGTCCGGAACGTCCTCCCTGCGCCACACCCGAGGCGCTTTCGACGTAGGTCGTTACCGTGCTCGAACCCAGCACCGCACCGAAAGTAGTACCGAGTGCATCGGCCATAAAAGCTTTCTGGAGGCGGGGCACCTTACCGTCTTTAATCATACCGGCCTTCGTCGATACGCCCACCAGTGTACCGATCGTATCGAACATGTCAATAAAGAGGAACGTAAAGATGACGATCAGCATATCGATCGTAAAGAGCTGAGAAAAGTCGAACTGAAAGGCGATCGGAGCGATGGAGGGCGGAATGCCGGTCACGCCACCGTATGTGGTCAGCCCCATGGGGATGCCGATCAGGGTGGTACCGAGGATACCGAGCAGCAAGGCGCCGCGCACATTGAGAATGAGCAGCACGCTGGTCAGCACGATCCCGATGACCGAAAGAAGACCGGCTCCGTGGGTGATGGTGCCCAACGTCACGAACGTCGCGTCGCTATGCACAATCACGCCGCCGTTTTTCAATCCGATGAAAGCGATATACAGTCCGATTCCCGGTCCGATGGCATTACGGAGCGAGGCGGGGATGGCATTGACGATGATATCGCGAAGGTTCGTTACCGTCAGAAGAATAAAAATCAATCCTTCGATAAAGACAGCCGCGAGGGCAAACTGCCAGCTGTAGCCCATGGTCATGCAGACCGTGTAAGCGAAGAAAGCGTTCAGTCCCATGCCGGGCGCCAACGCAAATGGCATTTTGGCATAAAGCGCCATGACGAGCGTAGCCAGCACGGCCACGATGGCGGTTGTGGTAAAGACAGCGCCTTTGTCCATCCCTACCGATCCGAGGATATTCGGATTCACGGCCAGAATATAGGCCATGGTCAGGAATGTAGTGATTCCCGCGAGTATCTCTGTTTTGACGTTCATGGTCCGGGGATCGAACCCGAAAAGTTTGGATAAATTCATAGCTGTAAAATATTATTTCGTTACGGTCAGAAGCTCCATTTCATAGCCAATGTCGGGATCACGTAGAGCCCGTCGCGCCCGGCAAAATCATAGTTCACTTTCACCTCACTGCCAAGGCTGAGATTGAACTTGTCATCCACTCCTTTAAACCGGTTCAGGTTGACCCAGAACTGCGGTTCGCTCAGGAACACGAAGTCGCCCACCGCACTCGGTTCGCGCCACCAGTCGGCAAACCCCGTAAAACTGCATTTCCCGTCGGCAAAATGGAGATACCATGTGGCCGTCAGCTGGAAGTTATTCGGCTTGTTGGCTTTCTGGATGTATTTATACAGGGCCGAGAGCGTAAATCCTCGTGTGAATCCTGCGTTGTCATGGCTGTATGTGACGCCGGACAAATAGGCGTTTTTGACGTACGGCAGTCCGCCGTTATATTCGAGATGAGCCGAGAGAGGGCCTTCCCAGAATTTCAGTTCGCGGCTGATTTCCCAGTAGGACGATGCCACGCCGTCCGATTTATAGTCCATATCGACAAAGAAAAACGTACTACCCCATTTATCGGGTTTAAACATCTCGACGGTCGTCGTCCAGAGCGGCCGGTCGCCTAACCGGTCGTATGCCGCGCGTCCGAAATCGTAATGAAACTGCACGTTTTGTGCATGTAATGCGGCACAAAGCAAAAGGGCTGCGCCCAGCAGCCCGTGTCTGATAATCGTTTTCATTGTTTATTTTTGTTTTTGATAAAAGCGCACCCAATCGATTTGCATCTCGACCGGCAGATGAGCCGGTTCGACACGCCCTACCCATCGTCCGCCCAGCTGCATATCGAGCAGCAGGTAAAACTCGCGGTCGAACGGAAACTGTCCCTGTTTATCCGTTTCGATGCGGGGATAGGTAAACGTATGACGGTTATTGATATAGAACGAAACGCTGTCGGGATACAGTTCGACGGCGTACGTATTGAAATCGTCGGGGCGAATGGTGCCGGTTGCTCCTTGTGGCGGATTTTTTTCCTTGAGTACGTGCGTATAGTATGAATGGACAGTCTGATAGGCGATATTTTCATCATTGAGTCGCTCCATGATATCGATTTCGCCACCGTCCGGCCATTGCGTCCCGTCGAACGGAAGAAGCCAGAAAGCCGGCCACGCGCCTGTGGCGTTTCCGAGCTTGGCATGGATTTCGAGTCGTCCGTGAGAGAAGCCGACCTTATCTTTCGTATACAGTCCGCCAGTGAGGAATCGAGCCGTATCTTCGGGCAGGCTGTAATTGTTCAGTCCCCGCAGCGTAAGCAGTCCGCTGCCCACGTGATAGCACGAGTCGAAATCGCTCATGTAGTTATTCCAGTCCGATTTTCCGCGCTGAATTTTACTCCAGCACGACGAGTCGAACGTATCGCCGTCGAAGTTTTCTTCCCATACCAACTGCCACGCATCTTGTTTCTGGTCAGAGCAGGATGTGCAGCAAAGCGTCGTCACACAAACAAACGCCAAAGCGCAAATTACACGTTTCGTCATACCAGCATTTTTTATTTCCGGATATTTTTAGCGACAAAAATCATCATCAGAATCAAATTAACGATCAATACTCCTCCGCAACAGACCACATAAAACGCCATCCATTCCTTCTCCGGACGCAATACAAAGTAAGCGACCGCGCTTGCCAGGCCAATCAGAACGATCAACACCGACAATATCCGTAAGATGATTTTTCTTTTTCCCATTCCGCCCGCGAAGATATTATATTTTATGGACATTTTTCCACCTCATTCATTTCAGCGCCTCGCGTATCGGGTCGTCGTATTTGATTTGCAGGCGCAGAAGTTCTTCTTTCAGTTGAGCTGTTATTTTTTCGGTTCCTTCCTGCCCGTAGAGGTTATGCATCTCTGTCGGATCGTTTTGCAGGTCGTACAGTTCCCAGCAGTCGATGTCGTTATAGAAACGAATCAGTTTGTAACGCTCTGTCCGCACTCCAAAATGTCGTCTTACGGCATGCTCGGCCGGATATTCGTAGAAGTGATAATAAAGCGAGGTACGCCAATTGTCGGGATGTTCTCCCTTGAGGAGCGGCAGGTATGAATCGCCCTGAACATCGTTTGGAACGGAAACACCCGCCAATTCGAGGAACGTGGCCGCATGGTCGATGTTCTGCACCATCTCCGGAATATCTCCTTTGATGCCTCCGGGATAGCGTACGAGCATGGGAGTGCGGAACGACTCTTCGTACATGAAACGCTTGTCGAACCAACCGTGTTCACCCATGTAGAATCCCTGATCGGAGGTATAGACGATAATCGTACGATCGAGCAAGTCGTTCTTCTCCAGATAATCGAGGACACGACCGACGTTCCGGTCGATCGAACGAATCACCCGCAGATAATCTTTCATGTATTGTTGATATTTCCATTCTGCCAAGGCTTTGCCGGTCGGTTTATCGTCTTTGAATTTCCGGATGATCGGGTCGTAATGCTTGTCCCATGCTACTTTCTGGGCAGGTGTCATCCGCTCATACATTGCGCGTCCGGCCTTTTCGAGACCGGGTTGGGAGTGGATTTCATTTTCTTTGTCGGCCAGTTTCAGGTCATAGACGAGGTCCATATCTTCGATGATGCTCATCTCTTGCAGTTCGGCAGCTTTTCGTCCTTCATATTTGTCGTAGAATGTTTCGGGAAGCGGGAATACGGAGTCTTCTTTCCAGTCGAGATCGCACGTATCGGGCATCCAGGTGCGGTGTGGCGCCTTGTGATGTAAAAGCAGACAAAACGGTTTGTTCTTGTCTCTTTTCCGGTCGAGCCAGTCGATGGCCAGATCGGTCGTGATATTGGTGGCATATCCTTCAATTTGCCGCTTTTCACCATTATCGATAAAGAATGGATTGTAGTAATCTCCCTGTCCGGTCAGAATATTCCAGTAATCGAATCCCGAAGGCTCGGAGCTGAGATGCCATTTACCTACGACGGCCGTCTCGTATCCTGCCTGCTGCAACAGCTTGGGGAAGGTCTGCTGGCTTCCGTCAAACGTCTTCGTATTGTCTGTGAAGCCGTTTTTATGGCTGTGCTTGCCTGTCAGCAGACAAGCCCGGCTCGGTCCGCTCAGCGAGTTGGCTACAAAGCTGTTGGTGAAACGCACGCCTTCGGTCGCAATCCGGTCGATGTTCGGCGTCTCGATAAAACGGCGGTCGTACGCACTGATGGTCTGATAGGAATGGTCGTCGCACATGATATAGAGAATATTCATGGGCTTCTCGCTTACTGTGTTTTCACTTTTTTTATCCTTACATGCAATCAGCGACACGCCCATGGCCGCGCTCGTGAGGGAAAAGAATACCGTATTATATCGAATCTGTTTCATTGTATTATATAATGTTTGTGGGGCAAATATACGCACTTTTTTGTAGTTTTACGCTATGCCTGAATGTCAAAAGTCTTGTGGATTTTTGTCGAAAGGGCTATTTTTACAAGCCTCTGTTTCTTGAACAATGATATGGAAACCGAAAGGCGTCGCGTGATTGGTTTTTTTTCGTCGCGTGTTGTTGGGGGCTTGGATCATTTCGTTTTTGTCCGATGACAAAATAGCGTGTATCTTTGTCCTGAATTTCATTTGAAGAAAAGATAGAACCAATGAAAATTTATACGAAGGGAGGCGACAAAGGACGTACAGGAATTCACGGCGGTCAGCGGGTAGATAAGGATGATATCCGCATCGAAGCGAACGGCTGTCTTGACGAACTGAATGTGTGGATCGGGATGTTACGCACACGTTTACCGGAAGCGCATGAATGGCAGGCGACACTCTACGAGGTGCAGCGAATATTGATGGTTGTCATGTCGCATGTGGCGACCCCCTCGGCGATACGGGATCAGAATCCGAATGTCTTGCCCGACACGATGGTCACGTTGTGTGAAGAGCAGATCGACCGGATGACGGAGGCGATGGGTGAAAACAGTTTTTTTATTCTGCCGGGCGGTACGGAGGTGGCTTCCTTGTGTCATCTGGCGCGTACGGCTGCCCGACGTGCCGAACGTCGTCTTTGTACGCTTCATAGAGCCGACGCATTACCTCCTTTGGTGATGGCTTTTGTCAACCGGCTGTCTGATCTGTTTTTTGTAATGGCACGTTATGAATTGCATACATGCGGACGCGGCGAAGAGCGCTGGCAATCCTTTAAGTATAAGCGGAAAAGCGCTGGACAATAAAGAATATTACAAATTACGAATTACAAAACAAATAATGGAAATAAAGAATCATTCTCGCATCATCGTGATCGGTATCGGGCCGGGCTCGGCCGGTGATATAACGTCGGCGGCGCTCGATGCGCTTCGTCGTTGCGATGTCGTTGTTGGCTATCATGGCTATTTTCAATATATCAAGCCGTATTTGTCGGAAGGGGTTCCGTGTGTGGACAGCGGCATGAAACGTGAGAAAGAACGTGCAGAGAAGGCGTTTGATCTTGCCGAAGAAGGCAAAACCGTTTGTGTCATCAGTTCCGGCGATGCAGGCATTTACGGTATGGCACCGTTAGTACTCGAAATGAAGCATCAGCGACGTAGCGCGGTGATTGTCGAAGTGATACCCGGCGTGAGCGCTTTCCAAAAGGCGGCCGCGCTGCTCGGCTCGCCTGTAGGACATGACTTTTGTGTCGTTTCGCTGTCCGACCTGATGACGCCCTGGGCGTTGATTGAACGGCGTATCGTTGCGGCGGCAGAGGCCGATTTCGTTACGGCTGTCTATAATCCTAAAAGTGAGGGACGTTACTGGCAACTCTATCGTCTGAAAGAATTATTCCAGCAAAGTCGTTCACCACAGACACCTGTCGGGTTCGTACGTCAGGCCGGACGCGACGGCGAAGAAGTGGTCGTTACCACCTTGCAGGCCTTTGATCCGGAGCAGACGGATATGTTTACCGTCGTGCTTATCGGCAACTCGCAGTCGTTCGTCAGCGATGGAACATTCATTACGCCGCGCGGTTATTACCGTGAAGAAGAGCGTGAGGAAGGTGTCGGTATCGGTCAAGAGATTATGATGGAAAGTTTCCGCACCATCGAAGGAGAATTGAAACGGAAAGATATTGCGTTGGATCGTAAATGGGCTTTGTTGCATGCCATTCATACGACGGCCGATTTCGATATGGAGCGTGTCCTGTGGATGGATGAGGGGGCTGTCGCAAGACTGTATGAGACCTTGAGTTCGGGGCATGTGAAAACCATTGTCACAGACGTGACGATGGTGGCGTCGGGCATCCGGAAAGGCGCTTTGCAGCGTTTCGGCATCGAGGTGAAGTGTTATTTGAACGATGAACGTACCGCGGCGCTTGCTGCCGATAAGCATATCACCCGTACGCAGGCGGGCATACGTCTGGCTGTAGAGGAACATCCTGACGCGCTGTTTGTCTTTGGCAATGCTCCGACGGCACTGATGGAGCTATGCTCGCTGATACGTAAGCACAAGGCGCATCCGTGCGGCATCGTTGCCGCGCCGGTAGGGTTTGTACATGTCTGTGAAAGCAAGCAGATGGTCAAGCCGTTTGCCGGAATCCCGAAAATTATCATTGAAGGAAGAAAGGGAGGCAGCAACGTTGCGGCGACGCTTGTCAATGCAGTGCTTTGCTTTAACGATGCCGAGCAGCTTCGTCCCGGTCGCGACGTGTGAAAAGAATGAGTGCGATGCATAAATTTTATGTGATCGGAATCAGTGACGAGCGCCGACTGCGCTTTCCTGCCGAGGTGGAACGGATCATTGCTTCAGGGCGGGTGTTTTCGGGTGGGCGACGTCATCGCGAAATCGTACGGACGATGCTTCCCGATGAGGCGACATGGATTGATATTACCGTACCTCTCGACGATGTCTTCTTACAGTATGAAGAGCATCAGGAGATGGTTGTTTTTGCGTCGGGTGATCCGCTGTTTTTCGGCTTTGCCAATACCCTGCAACGCGTATTTCCCGATGCACAGACAGTGACTTTTCCTTCTTTTAATTCGCTCCAGATGCTGGCACACCGGTTGAAGATGCCGTATAATGAGATGTCGGTCGTGTCGTTGACCGGTCGTCCGTGGGATGATTTCGACGCTGCACTTATTGAAGGGCGTCCGCTTATCGGCGTGCTGACCGACCGTGAGAAGACGCCTCCGGTCATTGCCGCGCGGATGCTCGAATACGGTTACGACAATTACCGCATGGCCATCGGCGAGCGGCTGGGTAACGAAGCCGACGAACGTGTCCGTACGATGCAACCGGTCGATGTCGTACACGGTACATTTGCTGCTCCCAACTGTTTGATCTTGTCGCGCACGGCTGTTCGTTCACGTCCGTTTGGCGTGTCGGAAAAGGCATTTTTTCTGCTCGACGGTCGGGTAAATATGATTACCAAGATGCCCGTCCGGTTGCTGACATTGAGCATGCTCGACCTGCGTCATCGCAGCTCGTTCTGGGACATCGGGTTTTGTACGGGTTCGGTATCGGTCGAGGCCAAACTGCAATTTCCTCACCTCCGTATTACGGCTTTCGAGAAACGTCCCGAAGGAGTTGGGATACTGTCTGATAACTGTCGTAAGTTCGGTACGCCGGGTATCACGGCTGTCACCGGTGACTTTATGGAGGTTGAATTGCATGAATATCCTACTCCCGACGCTGTCTTCATCGGAGGTCATGGAGGGCGACTTGTCGATATCTTGAGAAAAATTGATGCGTGCCTGCCGCCGGGCTGTCCCATCGTTTTCAACTCCGTGAGCGCTGCCAGTCGCGAAATGTTTAAAGAAGGAATCCGCGCCATCGGCCGCAACGTGAAAGAAACGGTCTGTATGACGGTCGATGCGCATAGTCCCATAGAAATAATCAAAGCAGAATGAAAGAAAATATAGCTATTATCCTTGTTTCGGAGGCCGGGCTTCCGTTGGCTCAGACGATCCGGCGCGAGTTAGGAGCATCCTCCGCCATTTATACCACGCATACGTTGGAAGGATGTGAGAATATCTCCTCTTGTAACCGGTTCATGTCCGATCGTTTCCATGACTTCGGCGCGTTTGTGTTTATCGGTGCGCTGGGTATTTGTGTCCGCAGTATTGCGACATGCCTGAAAAATAAATATACCGATCCGGCCGTGATCTGTACCGACAGTGCAGGCCGTTTCGTCGTATCCGTGTTATCGGGACATATCGGCGGCGCCAACGACTGGACGCGGCGTATCGCAGCGATTACGGGAGGCGAGGCCGTGATCACGACGCAAAGCGATAGAGCTGATCTCTGGGCGCTCGATACGCTTGGCCGTACTTACGGATGGAGAACGGCGGCGTCGCCGGCTGAGATGAACCGTATGATCGCGCTTTTCGTAGGTGGACGGCGCACGGCTTTGTTGCTCGAGATCAAAGACCGCGGCACGGAGTATCTGGAGCGCACGCTGCCGGAGCATGTTGATGTTTTCTACACCTATCATGATATACGTCCGCAGGAGTACGAGCTGATTATTGCGGTCAGCCCGTTTATTTATAACGCCGAGACACCGGTACTTTATTTCCGTCCGCGTGTGCTCCATGTAGGGATGGGATGTCGCAGGAACAGTCGTCCCGACGGAGTAGCGGCCTATATGGAGAATGTGATGGAAGAACATGGACTTTCTCCGCTTGCGATTCGTTCCGTGTCGACGATCACGCTGAAGAAAGACGAACCGCTGTTCGCCGCGCTGGCGGAGGCGTGGAAGGCGGAGACACATATCTATGATGCTGTTGATTTGCAGGATATCGAAGTGCCGAACCCCTCGCAGAAAGTGTTTGAGACGACAGGGGTCTATGGTGTCTCGGAAGCTGCCTCACAGAAAGCGGCGAAGGGAACTACCCTTGTCTTGGAGAAACAGAAAGGCATGCTGAATGCGGAGAGTGATTTCACGTTTGCCGTTGCGATGGATGCGGACAGTTTGCGTGGCGGTTTTATCGAAATCGTAGGAGCAGGCCCCGGAGATCCCGAACTGATCTCGGTACGTGGCAAACGTATGCTCGAAAGGGCCGATCTGATTCTGTACGCAGGCAGCCTGGTACCCCGCGAACTGACGCTCTATGCCAAACCCGGCGCGACGGTACGCAGCTCGGCCGATATGACCCTTGAGGAACAGTTTGCCCTGATGAAGGAATTTTACGACCGGGGGCTTTTCGTCGTGCGTCTGCATACAGGCGACCCATGTATCTATGGCGCTATTCAGGAGCAGATGGCTTTCTTCGACCGTTACGGAATGCGTTATCATATCACACCGGGCATTTCGTCGTTTCAGGCTGCCGCTGCGGCCTTGCAGTCGCAGTTCACGATTCCCGAGAAGGTGCAGACGATTATTCTGACGCGCGGTCAGGGACGTACACCTATGCCCGAAAAAGAAAAGCTGCACCTCCTTGCCCAGTCGCAAAGCACCATGTGCATCTACCTCAGTGCGGCCATCGTCGATGAGGTGCAGGCCGAACTGCTCCGTGCGTATCCACCTGAAACGCCTGTTGCTGCCTGTTATAAACTGACATGGAAAGACGAGCGGATTTATCGCGGACAACTCAAAGATCTTGCGCGAATCGTAAAAGAAAATCACCTTACGCTCACAACACTGCTCGTTGTCGGCGAGGCGATAGATAACCGTAGCGGATTGTCACATCTCTATTCGTCCGATTTCAAGCATATCTTCCGATCATGATTCTGATACTGGGCGGTACAACCGAAGGACGGAAAGCTGTATCTACGGTCGATGAGACGGGACAGCCGTATTATTATTCGACGAAAGAAGCGAATCAAAAGATTGATTGCAAGAATGGTATACGTCTCACCGGAGCGATGGATATCGACACGATGACGTCGTTCTGTCGTGAGAAAAGCATACGGCTTATCGTCGATGCCGCTCATCCTTTTGCCGAATTGTTGCATCAGACGGTTGCGGAGGTAGCCTCTCGTCTATCCTTGCCGGTGGTACGTTATGAACGGATTTATCCGCCGCGTAACAGCGAAGTCGTGTGGTGTGACAGTTATGCCGATGCCGTGCGAAGGCTCGAAGACGATGGAATTACTTTCCTGTTGGCGTTGACGGGGGTACAAACCATTACGAAACTGAAAGCTTACTGGCAGAAATATCATTGCGTCTTTCGTGTGTTGGATCAGCAAAGTTCGCTTGAGCTTGCCGAACGACAAGGAGTGGACAGAAAAAATATCGTATTTTATCGTCCGGGAGAGGAAGAAGCACTGCTTTATCGGGTGAAGCCTCAAGCTGTCCTGACAAAAGAGAGCGGGGAATCAGGCGGCTTTTCGGAGAAGTTTGCGGCAGCGAAGAAAATGAATATTCCGATTTACGCCGTCAAACGCCCGGTATTGCCTTCCACTTTTATTGTGGTAACAGGATATTTCGGGTTGCGCAAACAGATCGAGCGTTTCGTCCCGGGATTTTTTTCGTTGCGTAGCGGATATACGACCGGATCGTGTGCAACGGCTGCCGCGAAAGCGGCACTCCTCGCATTACTCACGGGATCTCCACAGAAAAACGTCACGTTTACGCTGCCCGACGACGAAGAGATGACGTTGCCTGTATCCGAAACGTTGATCGAAAAAGATGCGGCAACGGCAACTGTGGTGAAAGATTCGGGCGATGACCCTGATGTGACGAACGGCTGCAAAATCTGCGTGACGGTAGCGTTAGGCAAAGAGCCGGGCATCCGCTTTTTACAGGGCGAAGGCGTGGGGAAAGTAACGCTTCCCGGCCTTGGACTTGAAGTGGGCGGGCCGGCCATCAACCGTATTCCGCGACAGATGATCATTCATGAGTTATCTTCGTTATATGACGGCGGTCTCGATGTAACGATCTCCGTGCCCGGTGGCGAAGCGCTTGCCGCACGAACGTTTAATCCGAAGCTCGGAGTTGTCGGCGGGATTTCAATTATCGGAACATCGGGCGTGGTGATGCCTTTTTCGTCGGAGGCTTTTGTTGAGGCGATCCGTCGCGAAATTGAGGTTTGTCGTGCGCTCAGTCCCGATCGGCTGGTCATCAATTCGGGGGGGAAGAGCGAGCGGTTTATTAAAAAAGAATATCCCGAGCTGCCTGATCAGGCATTTGTACATTATGGGAACTTTATCGGCGAGACGCTGAAAATCGCGGCTGATCTGCATATTCCGAATGTGACGATGGGGATCATGATTGGGAAGGCCGTTAAGCTGGCAGAAGGTTTCCTTGATACGCACAGTAAAAAGACGGTGATGAACAAAGATTTTCTGGAACAGGTTGCCGGCAAGTCGGGATGTTCGCCGCAAGCATCTGACGTGATTCGTGAAATGACACTTGCTCGCGAACTGTGGATACGGCTCTCTGCCTCGGACAGAGACTGCCTTTTTCCTGCCCTTCTGCGGTTGTGCCTTCATCATTGCATGCCCTTATTGCCTCACAGCCATCTTACTATTTTGCTGATGGACGAGGATGGAAATATTCCGTACAGGACGGAGTCCTCTCATTCTTCATGAACGATACGAATTTTTTCTTCAATAAACAAATCGATCATAAAGCCGAACGTGACACCCAACGTGTGCCGTCACATAACAATAGACGATATTCCATAAGCAAATAACAATTCAAATCACTACCTTTGCGCCGAATTTCAACAAGCAGTCAAGTAACGGAATGGAAACATTAAAACACGAGTGCGGTGTAGCAATGATACGGCTGCTCAAGCCGCTCGAATACTATCACCGCAAATACGGCACATGGATGTATGCGCTCAACAAACTTTATCTCCTCATGGAGAAACAGCATAACCGCGGACAGGACGGAGCGGGTCTCGCCTGCGTCAAGTTCGAGGCTGCCCCCGGCGAAGAATACATGTTTCGCGAACGGGCGGCAGGCACCGACGCGATCACCGAGATTTTCGACACGGTGTATGGCCATTACAAGGGAATACCTGCCGAGCGACTCAACGATCCACAGTTCGCGCAGGCTAACCTGCCTTTTGCTGCCGAACTGTATATGGGACATCTCCGATACAGCACGACGGGCAAGTCGGGGCTTTCGTACATCCATCCGTTTTTGCGTCGCAATAACTGGCGGGCACGTAACCTCGCTCTGTGCGGGAACTTCAACATGACGAACGTGCACTCCATCTTCAAAGAAATCACCGCTACGGGTCAGCACCCCCGGCAATACGCCGACACTTACTTTATCCTTGAGCAACTCGGCCACCTGCTCGACCGCGAAGCCGAGCGTCTCTTTCGCAAATATGAGGCGGAAGGTATGCAGGGAAGGGAAATCACCTGCGCCATCGAAGAAAATATTGACCTGACCCAGATGATCGGGAAAGCCGCTTCGACATGGGACGGCGGCTACGTGATCTGCGGCGTGACCGGAAGCGGCGAATCGTTTACCGTTCGCGATCCGTGGGGCATCCGTACCGCCTTCTACTATGCCGACGACGAGATCATCGTCACCGCCTCAGAGCGTCCCGTCATACAGACCGTGATGAATGTACAGGCCGACGACGTCAAAGAACTGCAACGCGGCGAAGCGCTGATGGTAAACCGCAAAGGCGAGATGCGAACCGTGCAGCTCCTCGATCGGAAGCCCTTGAGCGCATGCTCGTTCGAGCGTATCTACTTCTCGCGCGGCAGCGACAGGGATATCTACCGCGAGCGCAAACGGCTGGGCGAAAACCTCGTCGACTCCATCCTCAAAAAGGTGGACTACGACATCGAACATACGGTCTTTTCCTACATCCCCAACACGGCCGAGATGGCTTACTACGGTATGATGGAAGGATTGCAAAAACACCTCGACCGGCTCATTTCCGAACAACTTTCCGGAAGAGGCGCTTCACTGAGCGAGGAAGAAATACGGAGAATCTTCGCGCAACGCATCCGCAGCGAGAAGGTGATCCTCAAAGACATCAAACTGCGCACCTTCATCGCCGAGGGAAATACTCGCAACGATCTGGCCGCACACGTTTACGACATTACCTACGGCAGCATCACGCCTCACGTCGATAACCTCGTGATCATCGACGACAGCATCGTGCGCGGAACGACCCTCAAGCAGAGCATCGTCAGCATCCTCGACCGCCTGCACCCCAAAAAGATCGTTGTCGTTTCCTCTTCGCCGCAGATCCGATACCCCGATTACTACGGCATCGACATGTCGAGCATGGGCGAGTTCATCGCTTTCCGCATGGCTATCGAGCTGCTCATCAGCCGGGGCATGGAACACGTCATCATCGACACGTACAACAAGGCTAAACAGCAGCAGGGGCAACCGGAAAACTCGATCGTCAACTGTGTGAAAGACATTTATGCGCCCTTTACCGACGAAGACATCTCGGATAAGATGGCGCAGATGCTCAGCGGGAAAGATATCCATGCCGGCATCGAAATTGTTTTCCAGACCCTCGACGGACTGCACGAAGCATGTCCCGATCACCCGGGCGACTGGTATTTTTCGGGCGACTACCCGACGCCGGGCGGCACACGACTCGTTAATCAGGCCTTTATCCACTACGTGGAGCAGAGTTATCTGAAACGCGGCCGAAGGATCATTTGACAGCTATATATATAATGTATAGGAACGGGAGGCTTTCGCAATGATGACACGCACTCGTATAACCGATACGCGGCATCCCTTTTTCAGTCGCACGTGGGAATTGTACGAAAGCGCTTTTCCGGCCGACGAGCGGCGGACGCTGCACCCGCAAAGCAAGGTGATGGAACGTGCGGCCTATCATTTCGAGGTTGTGACCGACAACGACGCCTTCGTCGGACTGTTGCTGTGGTGGCATTTCGACGACGTGCGCTACGTTGAGCATCTGGCCACGTTACCCGGACTGCGGGGGAAAGGATACGGAAAACAGGTACTCGAAACGTTCGTTGCCGAGTCCGACATTCCCGTATGGCTCGAAGTAGAACCTCCGACCGACGAGATGAAACGCCGGCGCGTCGGTTTCTACCAAAGGCTGGGGTTTGCGCTAAACGCCCATCATTACATGCAGCCGCCCTATACCGAAGGAGGCAGCCCCGTCCCTCTGCTGCTTATGACGCATCCCATTACCGTGACAGAGGCGGCTGTCCGAGACTTCTGCCGCACGTATCATCCCGTACTGACGGATTATACATAAAGAAGAGAGGCCGTCTTTATCCCAAATTACGCGATACATTGTTCGGCGTTTACCATTAATAATGGACGTGCGAATGTACGACAATGGTTACGTCAGGCTTTTCAGCCCTCCGCCGAGATGCGATGCCTTTTTCCTCAACGCTTTGCTTCCGCTCTTCCCCCCTTTGAAGGGGGGGATGGGGGGATGTTCCTCTGCGTTCGGGACACCGTGTACCCGGCATAACATAATTCAATTGTTAATTGTCAATTGTTATACCGGGTACATAATCCATATTCATTCAGGCTTTCAGCCCTCCGCCGAGGGGGTTGCCCTGTTTCCCAACGCTTCGCTTCACTACGCATTGGGCTGAATTATTACGCCCTTTCAGGGCTGTTTTCCAATTGTTAATTGTCAATGGTTATTTGCTGGGTACATGATTCGGCGTGTACCACGCATAACAATTAACAATTACCTTGTCATTCAGAGCGAAGCGAAGAATCTCTTTTTTTTGTCACTTTTGGCTTGACCCAAAAGTAACCAAAAGGTCAAGGCTTCGTGCGCTTCGCATGCCTTCGCGACGCTCGCAGGTCGGAAAATCAGGTAACTCGCTTCGCTCGGACAGCCTGATTTTCTTTCGCCCCGCTCGCTGCTCCGTCGGCTCACCGCCCGAGGCCCATGGGACGAACGCCTCTGCGTTCGCCTTTTTCCCCAACGCTTCGCATTGGGCTGAATGATCTCGCCCTTTCAGGGCTGTTACATCGGTCAGCCATCAGCAAACAGATCAACAACTCAACAGCTCAACCCCTCAACAATTCAACAGCTCAACAGCTCAACATCTCAACACTTGCAGGGCTGAAAGCCTGAATTAATTCAGCGATCAGCGTTCAGCAGTCGGATTAAACTTGCCATGTTCTGAGTTCTTTACCGGTTCGTGTTTATACCGGAAGAAGATGGCGAAAAGAATCGTGACTGCGAGCGCATAACCCGCGAAGATGTACCATGCCGTCTGCCATCCGGCCAATTGCGCGGCCGGGTCGGCGATTTGCGAATAAACCGTGCGATTAACGACCGTTTGCGCAGTCAACATCCCAATCGATGCCCCCAAACCGTTTGTCATCATCATAAAAACGCCTTGCGCGCTGCTGCGAATCTCCGGATTCGTTTCCCGATCGACAAACAGCGAGCCGGAAATGTTGAAGAAATCGAATGCAATGCCGTACACGATCATCGAAAGGATAAACATCCACACGCCGTCGCCGGGATTGCCGGCCCCAAACAGACCGAAGCGAAGCACCCACGCGAGCATGGCCATCAACATCACCCGTTTGATGCCGAAACGGTTCAGGCAGAAAGGTATCAGCAGGATAAAACATGTTTCGGACATCTGCGAGATCGAGATCAGGATATTGGCGTGCTGTACGCCGAAAGTCTCTTTATAGAAGGGGATTTCGGCGAAGGTTGCAATGAAAGGATTGGCGTAGCCGTTCGTGATCTGCAACGATACACCGAGCAACATGGAGAAAATAAAGAAGACGGCCATCTTCTTTTCTTTGAAGAGGCTGAAAGCACGCAGGCCGAGCGCACCGACGAGCGAGTTCGTGTTGGCTTTACGGTTGACCGCGCAACGCGGAAGCGTGAACGAGTAGGCCGCGAGCAGAAGTCCCAGTACACCGGAAACGGCGAACTGCTTCGGTCCGGCCTGAAATCCGATCAGATCAATCAAAATCATGGTGCAGATGAATCCGATCGTGCCGAATACGCGAATCGACGGGAACACTTTCACCGCATCCAGCCGGGCTTTGTCTAATGCCGAGTAGGCGACCGAGTTGGCCAAGGCCACCGTCGGCATATAAAAGGCGATGCTGAGGGTGTAAAGCGTAAAAAGCAGCGGGAAGGAGACATCGGCCCCGGCGGAAAGGCCATACATCGAAACGGCGAGCATCAACGATCCGGCCAGAAAATGACAAAGCCCGTACACCCGTTGCGCTTCCATCCATCGGTCGGCCACAATCCCCATGAGGGCCGGCATACACAGCGAGGCAAATCCCTGTACCGAATAAAACCAGCCGATGTGGCTTCCCATACCGACCTGACTCAGGTAGCGCCCCATCGAAGTGAGGTACGCTCCCCATACGGCGAACTCCAAGAAGTTCATAACGATCAGCCGAATCTTCAAATTCATATCGAATTGATATTTTTTATTTGACTTTGTTTGTTTTTCATTCGGGGCAAAGTTAAAAAACTTTCTCAGGACCGCAATAACCGTTTTTTGAGGAGTTATTTTTTTGCCTTACCTTTCCTCTAAAACGTGTTTTGTGAGTTTGCTTACATTGCTGCTCAATCCCTCCCAAATTCGGTTGTTTGGGTGACTATAACACACGACT
>ERZ772967.949-NODE-949-length-20948-cov-7.393816_pt1 | contig 20948 bp, 20 predicted proteins | sample MGYA00511677_ERZ772967 | MGnify/ENA primary metagenome ERZ772967 (study PRJEB29015, sample SAMEA2737931) | human oral metagenome | biome: human oral; feature: human-associated habitat; material: dental | place: China | collected 2146 ...
CCCGGCCGGGGTGTGACCTGGACCTTACCCTTACCCGGAGACGACCCTTCGCGGGGGAGTCTCTTTGCAGACAGGACGGTTTCTCGACTGGTCAGGATGATTTGTTCTGCGTCTCCTTAGCAAAAGGGGACTGCTCGATGAGCCTTTGCGCCCGCTCCTCCTTCTCGTTGATGAAACGCACGTGGTAGAAGATGTCCGCGAAGTCGAGGATCCTGCCCATTTGGGTGGTGTCGAAGAGGGCGCCGAACCCTGCCCCGATGACAGGTACCATCTTGCCGACGGTCTTGAGCGACATCTTCTGTCCCACCTGGGCGAGTGCCTTCTTGAAGACGCCCGCCTCGAGGGCCTTTTGTCCGCCCCTCTCGACGGCCTTCCTCGCTGGCCCGTTGGCGAGCGCGCGGATCCGGGCGATGGTGAGCGCGGCGCCCCCCTGCTCGACCATCGCCGCCCAGCCCCTCTTGGTTGCCTGCTTTACGGCGGCAGACTCGGCGTAGACGAGCGTCTTTCCAATATACTCGCTGATGGCGTTGGTCCTCGTCTTTGGTGCGAGGGCGCCCTGGAACACCTCGCTGGCGATGTCGAGCTCGCCGGTGGGGCCGTCCTTGACGTCGTAGCCGTAGAACATGGCGACTGACTGGACCGCACGGAAGTAGATGAGCATGCTAAGGGCGAGGTTCGCGGGCAGGCCCCAGAAGCCGGCGGCGCCGGTGCCCCCTCCCTCGACAAGCGCGATCCCCATGTGCTGTCGGCGCTCGCTTGTGGTCACCGCGGCGACGTCGTAGGCGCGCAGCAGGCAGATCTCGGAGAGCGAGGAGACCTTCTGCTCCTGCGTGCCCTCGTTGATGCGCCGGATCACGTATTCCCTGCTGACGCTCGCCCTGGCCGCCCGCCTCTCAAGATCGGCGAAGCCCTCCGCAGCCACCTTGAGGGCGCTGACCATGAGCTCCTGCCTCGTGAGACCGCTGAGACTGCCCTTGGCGACCTCTCCTACCTTGCCTGTGAGCGCCTTTACCTGGGCGGGTACCTTGTTGTTGAGCTGCTTTCCCGCTTTGGCGAGGGGGCCTGGCGAGGTGAGCTCCTCGTAGCGCCTCGTGAGCGTGCCAAGCTCGACGCGCTCACGGTCGTCGACCAGGGGCTTCGGCATCTCGTACGTGCCATCCTCCCCAAGAAGGTTGCCCTTGAAGCTGTCGCCGTACTCGCCGCCGAGCGCCTGGTGTGCCCTCTTCGCCCTGGCCCGGATCGCTGCGACCCCGGCGCCTGTGACCTTGGCCGCCTTGGCCCTCGCCCGGGCCCTTGTGTTGGCGGTTCGCGCCATGCCCCCCGCGAGCTTGCCGAGGGGGTCTACGCCGCCGTCCACCCGCTTCTTGGACAGCTCCTCTGGCATCTGCTCCTCCTTATCCCGGGTCTCGCATCCTTAAGGGGGGTGTGACTCCCGCGAGGCGGCCCGATGGATACCATTATCGACCTGCTCATCAGGCTCGCCTCCCTTGCCTCGGCAAACGGACTCTGCCTTTTGGCTGGGAGCGACTCAGCTGCCGGCGGGGTCTTGGCCATCACGCCTCCTTACTCGACGAAGTTGGTGCGGATGTCGCTGGTCGGCCAGATACGGCCCCGCCGCTGTCACCCTCGGGTGTCAAAGCGGCAAATGGCGGCCGCGAGACGCCCGCAAGCTGAGACGATGCAGTCATACCGGACGGCGATCGGAAAGGAGTCGGTATGACACAAGAGGTCGCGGTCGTCACGCGGGGTCTCACCAAGCGCTATAGGGAGTCCACCGTCGTGAGTGACCTGAACATGGTGGTGCCGCGCGGGGCGGTGTACGGCTTTCTGGGACCCAACGGGGCCGGCAAGTCGACGACGATGAAGATGCTGCTGGGCCTGGTCCACCCCACGTGCGGGGGGGCACAGGTACTCGGGGTTCCCATGACGCCCGAGAACCGCCTGGAGCTGCTGCGCAACGTGGGCTCGCTTATCGAGAGTCCGAGCTGCTACCCCCACCTCACGGCGCGGGAGAACCTCGAGATCGTGAGCGAGCTGCGCGGGCTTCCCGCAGGCGAGATAGACGACGCGCTCAGGATCGTCCGCCTCGATGGCCCGTCTGCCCAGAGGAAGCGGGTCGGACACTTCTCCTTGGGCATGAGGCAGCGCCTGGGCATCGCGGCGGCGCTCATGGGAAAGCCACCGCTGCTCCTGCTCGACGAGCCGACGAACGGCCTGGACCCGAGCGGCATCCACGAGATCCGCGCACTCATCAAGAGGCTGCCGCAGATGCTTGGCACCACGGTGGTGGTGTCGAGCCACCTGCTTGCCGAGATAGACCAGATGGCCGACTACGTGGGTATCATCAACAAGGGCCGCATGGCCTGGCAGGGTCCCATGGCAGACCTGCACGCCCAGGGCAGGCGCTGGCTCGCGCTGCGAACGACAGACAACGCCGAGGCGGCACGCGTGCTGGAGGGCGTCGTAGCCGATGGCGACTGGTTGTGCGTGGGGGCTGCGGATGACGCGTCTGTGGGACAACTCAGCCTTGGCCTTGCCGGTCGGGGCATTGGCATCGTGAGGCTGGAAGAACGCAGAGAGTCGCTCGAGGACATCTTCCTGCGTCTTACGGGCATGGAGGTGACGTTGTGATGGGCGAGAGGCACGCCCTCACCCTGAGTGAGGGCCAGGGGCTTGCCCTCGCCTCTGCCCTTAGACTCGAGCTCAAGAAGCTTCGCCACAAGCGTCTGTGGCTTATCGCGCTTTGCATGGTGGCCATGCAGCTCCTGTGGCTGGGCCAAGGCTGGTTTGGCCACCGTGGAGGAGGTACGACGCCAGGTTACCCTGCCCTGCTTTTGCAGGCGCCTGCGCTCAACGCCGTGTTCCTGCCGCTGCTCTCCACCGTGATCGCTGCGACGGTGTGCGACGTCGAGGCTGGCGGCGACATGCTCAAGTCTCTGCTTACCCTGCAGCGGGCGGGCAGCCTCTTCTGGACGAAGCTGCTCGTATCGATGGGCATGCTGGCGATCGTGGTCACGTTGCAGGAGGCGGGTCTTGTGGGCATTGCCGTCGCCGCCAAACTCGACGCCATTCCCGCCCGTGAGCTTGCCATCTATTGGGTCTCGACCTTTGTCGTCTGCGTCTTCTGCGCCTCCCTCGCGCAGGCGCTCTCGCTTCTGGCGGCCAACCAGTTCGTGCCCATGGTCACGGGCGTGGCACTCTCGTTCTTTGGGTTGTTCTCGATGTACTTTCCAGAAGCCATCATGCGCATGGTGCCGAGTGCCTACTTTGGCCTGCTCTCCACGGTGGGTGTGAGCATGCAGGGTGGGGTTGCCACCTACGTTTCCCGACCGTGGGCGTGGGGGTATGCCGTCGTGCTCATTGTTGCGACGGCGCTGCTGTCTGTGCTTGCGGCTCGTGCCTTCTCGAGAAAGGAGCTCTAGCATGCTTGGCTCATGTGTCCGCGCGGAGTTCATGAAGCTTCGCCGCTCACCCATCTGGCTTGCCTACCTGCTGCTTCCCGCATTCTCATGTTTTATCGGCAGTGTTAACTACTCGGCAAACCTCAAGGTCCTCACGCCCGGCTGGGAGAACCTCTGGACCCAGCAGACGATCTTCATCTGCTATTTCTTCTTACCGCCCCTTTTGGGTGTGGGCTGCTCGTACCTGTGGCGCCTGGAGCATGCGGGTGCAAACTGGAATGGCCTCATGTGCGCTCCGGTATCCCCAGGTTGCGTATTTGGCGCCAAGCTCGTCGTGGGCGCCGTGCTTTCTGCCGTGAGCTTCGCCTCCATCGCCGCATTCTATGTGGTAAGCGGCGTCGTGCTCGGCGTGCCGGGCACGTTCCCTACAGCACGGATCGCGCTCTACCTGGGACTTGGATTTCTTGGCAGCCTGGTCATCGTCGCATTCCAGCTCGTCGTCTCCATGCTGGTTCGCAGCTTTGCGGCCCCGGTGGGCATTGCGCTGGCGGGTGGTATCGCAGGGCTCGTCGCCACGCTGGCGGGTGCCGGCAACGTCTTCCCGTATTCACTCGTGCAGACGGCGATGAACTCGAACAACCTCGTGGACCTCTCGATGGCGACGATCATCCAAGTCTCGCTGTTCTCGATCATGTATGTGGCGCTTGCCTGCGCCTTCGCCACGCGACGCCTTTCTCGCCAAGACATCGTGGCCACGGCGTAGGAGGCTCTGGGTGTGAGAGGAAGCGCGGTGGTCGGCGCAGAGGCGGTTTGCAGCGTTCATATGGAGTGCAGAGGGCGGGCGGTCACAGGGCGGTGACAGAACTACGATGCAGGGCGAAGGGCAGGTGCCTGGCGACCGGTGGCGCACAGGATTGACGCAGGGCTGTCTTGGGGCGTGTGCGGCTGAGAGGAACCGGCGGGCTGCATCCGCCGACAGCGGCCCTCGTAAGGCTGACGAATCGGATGTGGGGGAGTATGGGTATGGGTAAGGCGGGCGTGGACACGGCCCTTGGTCGCAGGCTCGCCCGGTGGCGACAGGTGCCGTCGGGCAGGCTCGTCGCACCTGTCGCCTGTGCGCTCTACGAGGTCTTCTTTCTCACGCGCTACATCTCGATCCTTCCCGATGGGCCGCCTACACCCACGGCGCTTCTCGCCCTGCTCTGCATCACGCCGGTGAGCACGATTGGCGTGTTCTTCCGCTATCGCGCACCCTTTGTCATCGTGGTGCTCGAGTCGCTGCTCACGCTCTGCTCACAGATCACATTCCTCACGATCGTGCCCCTGTGCATGGCTGTGTTTGCCGTGATCGCAAAGGCCCGACCTGTCAAGGGCCTCGCCGGCGGCGTGCTCGCCTTTGTGGCGGTGCTGCCCGAGGCGATTGCGGGGGGCTTTGCCGGACACGCGATCATCCGCAGTTGCCTGCTTACGGTCGCTGTGGTGGGTGGTCTTGTCTCTCGCATGCAGAGGGCCAAGCGCGAGGCGACACAAGAGATCGAGCGGGAGCACGCCGCCCGAAGGCGCGCCGAGCGTCGAAGTCGCATCGCCGGGGAGCTCCATGACTCGGTGGGGCATGACCTGACGGCTATCATCGCACTTGCGGAGGGCCTCTGTGAGTCAGACGATGAGGACGCGAGGCGGGTCTCGGCCCTGATCGGCAAACTCGCGCGATCGGGACTCGCGGACACGAGGAGCGCCGTGCGTGCCATCTCGGCGTCCATCGACGCTGACCCCGCAGGATCGCCCGCGCCGTCACGGGGTGATGACCTTCATGACCTCGACGAGCTCAGGGCCTGCATGGACGACATTCGCGCAACGGGTGTTGCCGCAGTCTTGACCACCTCAGGCAAGCATCCGAGCGACGAGGGGCAAGACGACCTGTGCTTCCGCATCGCCCGAGAGGCCGCAACCAACTCCCTTCGCCATGGCAGGTCGGTGACGCGTGTCTCTGTGGCGCTCGACTTTGACGACGAAGGCTCTTGCACACTTACCGTGCGCGATGATGGGTGCCATCCGAAAGCTCCCGCAAGGGCGGGGTTTGGGCTCTCTCGCCTTCAAGATGAGGTCGAGCATGTGGGTGGGATATGGCGTGCCGGCCCTGCGCGGGACAGGGGATGGGAGGTTGTCGCGACCGTTCCGCGCTTTGGCCGCCGCGACACGGGACAAGGGGACTTTGATGCCTGAGGATACGCGGGTGGGCGAGCCGATCAGAGTGATGATCGTCGATGACCAGGAGCCGGTGAGGGTGGGCATAGGCCTCATGATTCGTCGAGACAAGGGTATGCTCGTGTCACTCGAGGCAGAAAACGGCCAGCAGGCGCTCGATAGGCTGGCAAGAGCAGCAAAGCTTGGGATAGCGCTGCCGGATGTGGTTCTCATGGACGTGCGCATGCCGGTCATGGATGGCATCGAGGCGACGGCGCGGATCGCGGGAGCGTATCCGCGCGTGAGTGTCCTCGTCCTGACCACCTACGACGAGGACGACTACGCCTTCGGGGCTCTCGACGCCGGTGCGTCGGGCTTCCTTCTCAAGGACGTGAGGGCGGTCCAGCTGCGCGACGCCATCAGGGCGGTCGCGGCGGGAGACGCCGTGCTCACCCCGCGCATCACGCGCGAGATGCTCAAGCGGGGCGTGCGCCGCGCTGAGCAAGGTAGTGAGCGAGAGAGGCTGAGGGCGCTGTTTCGCAGGCTCACCAAGCGCGAGCGCGAGATCTGCTCCCTCGTGGCAGATGGCCTCTCGAACGCCGAAATCGCCGAGAGGCTCGTTATCCAGCCCGCCTCGGTCAAGCGTGCCGTCACGCGCATACTCGCTCGGACTGGCATGCGCGACAGGGTCCAGGCCGCCGTGGCGTGGCACAAGGCAGGCATGTCGTGAGGCGCTGGCAGGCGTCAGGTCGGCTCCAGCGGGTCCCTGCGTCCATGGGCCTGCGTACAAGGGAAACGGCGGGCGCAAAGGGTCGGCGCTGACATGGCTGGAGTGCCGCAGACAGCTGTCGCCGTCGGCCTGCCACGCCAGGCGAGCGTTCGTTCAGCCTGCTGCGATGGCGGACTGTTTTTGGTCGCTCTGGGGCCCCTCGAGGGTGCGCCTCGGAAGGCGAGGCTCGATAAAGTGCACGTCTTCGTCGACTTAAAGAAAGGCCAACTGGGCTTTTATCGATCGATATGACGGAGGCGTGCACTTTAACGAGATCTCTCATGTATGAGAGGGGTTGGCAGGGCCTCAGGGATCCGCAGCGAAGGGGGATAATCTTCCCGTCACGGCCCCGCCGGCCCTCGTCATGGTCTTGCCAGCCCCATCGCGCCTTTGCCGCCCCCTCCGACCTTTCGCGAGCCCCCATGGCCTCAGCGTCGCTGCCGTCCTCCAGGCCTGGCCTCACGCCCGTGCGACGCCGCTCTTTCGCGCGGCCTGTGCCGTGGCATCTGCCACGGCATCCCTCACCCGTGGGTCGAAGGTGTGAGGGAGGATGTAGTCTGCCTGCAGCTCGCTGTCACCCACCAGGCCTGCGATGGCGCGCGCCGCCGCGACCTTCATGGGACCGTTGATGTCAGACGCCTGTACGTCCAGCGCACCGCGGAAGATGCCGGGAAAGCACAGGACGTTGTTGACCTGGTTGGGGAAGTCGGAGCGCCCCGTGGCCACCACGGCGGCGCCTGCCGCACGGGCGTCTTGGGGGTAGATCTCGGGCGTGGGGTTGGCGCAGGCAAAGACGATCGGGTCTGCGGCCATGCTCCTCACCATCTCGGTCGTCAGGACACCCGGGGCGGACACGCCGATGAAGACGTCGGCATCGCAGATGACCTCGGCGAGGGAGCCGCTCGCACGCTCCTTGTTGGTGATGGTGGCCATCTGCTCCTTGATGGGGTTGAGGCCCTTCCTCCCCTCATAGATGGTACCCTGCCGGTCGCACATGACGACGTTGCGCAGGCCCATGTCTATGAGGAGCCGCACGATGGCCACGCCGGCCGCCCCGGCGCCCGACGTCACGATGCGTACCTCGTCGAGGCTCTTTCCCACCAGCCTCAACGCGTTTATCATGCCCGCTAGGGTGACCACGGCCGTGCCGTGCTGGTCGTCGTGGAAGATGGGGATGTCGCAGGACTCCTTGAGCCTGCGCTCGATCTCGAAGCAGCGAGGGGCGCTGATGTCCTCCAGGTTGACGCCGCCGAAGCTCCCCGCCAGAAGCCCCACTGTGCGCACGATGTCTCCTACGTCTTTGGAGCGCACGCACAGCGGGATGGCGTCCACACCGCCGAAGGCCTTGAACAGGGCGCACTTGCCCTCCATCACGGGCATGCCCGCCTCGGGACCTATGTCGCCCAGGCCCAGGACGGCCGTCCCGTCTGTTACCACAGCAACCGTGTTCCACCTGCGTGTGAGGGCATAGCTCTGGCTTGGGTCCCTTTGGATCGCGAGGCAGGGCTCGGCGACGCCGGGCGTGTAGGCGAGGCTCATGGCCTGAGCACTATCCACGGCCACGCGGGTCGCGGTCTCGATCTTTCCCCGTACCCTACGATGCAGCTCCATCGATTCCTTGCGATAGTCCATGACACTCTCCTCGTTCTGGCTCTCTTTTCCTGTGTTTGGGTGGTCGGTGATGCTGCTGCGGTGGGGGTTGTGGACCCCAGCCTCAGCTGCGGCCCCTGTCCCACCGTGCGCAGACGTCATCCCAGCCTCCCATCTTAGCGAGTAGGCCGTCCCAATTGGGCATGGCAAACTCTGGTATGGGTTTGCGCAGGCGCTCGAACTCCACGTCGAGGTCGCGCATCTCCTTGGGAGCGTGCTTGCAGTGGTTATCCGCGCAGAGCGTCCCTATCGTTGTGTGTGCGCCTATCCAGATGAGGGCGTTCCATGCCCGTGTCCTGACCCCGCCGTCAAAGAGGCCCCTCCTCCCCTCGGGAACCATAAGATGCCCGAGGTGGGCGAGCAGCGCATGGCCCTCGCCTTGGGCAGCTGTCATCTGGTGGAGCAGCCCGCGCGACGCCGTATGCAGGTTACAGCTACAGAGGTAGGAGACAAAGCAGACCGGCAGTACCACGGCAGCGTGGCAGAGGAGCCAGTCCTCGAAGTCATGGGTCCATTTGGGCTGGTAGTTGCCCGTGAGCACGCGGGCAAGAAGGTTCCTGTCCGCGGCTGTGGGCCCACCGTGAAGTGGCGCCACGTCAAGTCCCGTGGCGCCCCAGCGCACGCACTCGACACGGTCTGCCTCGCGCAGGCCGGCGGTGCTCTGAAAGCCAAAGAGCACGCGTCCGGCATGCCCGTGCGCCTCGAGTCGGTCGGCCGTCTCGTGGGCGCGCAGGTTGTTGCCCACGAGCACGAGCAGCTCTGTGTCGATGCCTTCGAGTTCAGGAAGGGCGGCTATCTGCTGATCCTGTCGCATCACGGAGAAGGCCACGTCAAAGTGTACGCCTTGGGGGATGGCATCGACCACACGGGGGTGGTCGACGGTGGTCTTGTGCTGCACGCGATGGTGGATCACAAGACCCTTGTCGCGGATGGTCCTGCCCCAGCGTCCCCGTGCGACTACGGTCACGTCGTTTCCCGCGTCGCAGACCGCATGTGCCAGATAACTTCCTATGACGCCGATGCCGATGACGAGGACCCTCACGAAACACGTCCTTCCTGTGGTGGGGCGTATGCTCACTGCATGCATGCGTAACGCTCTGTCAGAACCACCGTTGATATGACGATGTCCCTCGTCTTTGCCATGACGTCGTCGGCGAACGATACGTCGAGGGGAGACGCGAGGACGTCTGACATGATACCGCGAGAGGCGAGGAGGCCGGGCGCACGGCGAGAGGAGAGGCTCACGGGGCTACTGCGCGCGCAGGTGTCCGGTGGGCCCGGCAGGGCGAGCGCGATGCACGCGAGATCCGAGGACCTCCTGGTGCGCCTTGGGGAGGCTCGGTCGCCATCCCGGCTGCTTCCTGCGGGACGGCCTGGTCCCAAGTTAAAGTTTGTGGGCCCCGGCGCAATCATCGTTTCTCGTTACCTTCGTAAAGGTGTCCTCGTTCATGTAGCGCGAGTCGGTGGAAGTACCTGCGACCGTCAGCAACGGGCAGGTGATGAGTCCTATGCGGTCCTCGGCGTCCCACGTCATGAGATCGATGAGTGAGTCCTTCGTATAGGTTGCAGATACAAGGGGAGAGGAACATCCTGACGTCAATCTGGTCCCATAGGTAGCACCATGAGGATCAGAGCGCATCTCAAAAGCTCGATTCCAGTTTAGACAGGCCCAACTGGTATACGGCATCCGCACATCCAGCCAGATGGTCATCATGCGTTGCTACAATTATCAGCCGCTTCTCTGCGCATTGAAGCAAAATCTTTTCTACACGCCTCTTGCTCAGATCATCCAGACCTGCCGTTATCTCATCAAGGAGCAGTATTGGACGCCTCCCCATGAGCGCGCGGATAAGCCCGAGGCGTTTAAGTTCTCCGCCTGAGAATGCCGCACGTTCCGTGATGACGGTATCGTATCCCTTTGGAAGGGAGTCTATTACCCCATCAAGGGCAAGACTCTTTACAAGACCATGCATCGCACCTTCGCGAGACGAATTTGGTTCGTCCTCAAGCATGAGGTTGAATCGTAAAGTATGTCCCGAAAGCATCTCTGGCTCCTGTGAGACATACGAGCAGAGGCGGCGCAATTCAGCTGGTGCAATGCGCTGTCCGTCCACTAGGATTCTTCCTTGTGACGGAGGGTAGAGAGCTGCCAGTATTTTGAGCAGCGTGCTTTTGCCTGCGCCCGACCTTCCGCAGAGCACATAGAGACCTGGCTTTTTCATGCTACAAGAAAAATTCTGAATTGCACCGCTATGGTGACTCGCCTCATCTTCTTCGGTATATCTAAAGCAGACTCCGTTCAGCATCACGTTACCTATAGGGCCATGTGACGCAGAGGAAGAGCGGGACAGAGAGGTCGCACTGTCTTCAGACTGAGATAGAAACTCCTCAATGCGCCGCAGGCTAGGACGAGCCTCCTTGTACTGCACGAGCGCATTGTTGAGCTCCTGCGTAGGAGAAGAGAGCAACTGGAAATATAGGCCAAGAGCTACAACCGACCCTAGGGTCATTCTCCCCTCGAGTACGGCAACTGCCCCAAGCGCATAGATGAGAGCAAGGGAAAGAACAGTGACAAGCCCCGAAAGACTACCCATCAGAGAGCTCAAGCGTCCCATAGACATATTTATCGCACGCGTACGCCCCACCACATCCCCAAAGTCACTGGCAACCCTTTTCTCGATGTGAGAGGTCTTTATGAGAGCAATGTTTCTCCATGTGTCTGCAGCAGCGGTACAAAGGCGGTCAAAATTCTCAAGGCTCTCGTGAGACAGAACCTCAAGTCTGCGGGAGATCAAGAGGCTGAGCAGATAGAAGAGAGCGAATGCGCCAATCACCATGAGGCTGATTGCAAGTGACTGGATGAGCATACCAGCAGAGATCAGCACTATTAAGATGATGTCCTTCAGGACGGCAGCGACTACCTCCGTCAGAAACGAACTGGCGCCTCTGATGTCATTAGTAATTCTAGAAACGAATTCACCGCTGCCGCCGTCCTCCATACTCCTAAAGGGCAGGGAGAGCATCTTGGCAAACAGACGCTCCCTCAGCTCAAGAACAAGTCGTTCCGTGACATTCAGGAATGCAAGGTCTTTAAGGAAGGAGAGTATGGGCTGTGAGACGCATATCACAAGAAAGAAAAGGATTCCTTGGCGAATGGAGACAAGATCCGTTGCACCAAGCACCTCGTCGATGAGCCGCTCGGAAGCAAGTGGGGTCAGAAAGACTGCCGCAGAGTACAGAAGGGTCAGAAGGATTCCCCCGACAAGTCTGGGCCAACTCCTTATCAAGAGCCTACCTACATGAGTAGAGGAAAAACTCACCTCGAATCAACCAACCCCTGTAGATGCGCTGTCCCCAGCAATGAATCAACGGTAAAACTATGACAGGTGTAGATTTTCGTTACTAGGCGGGGTTCTCCCACCTCCTGCGCGAGCTTTGCCATGGTCTTCTCAACACTGCCATAGAAGTCTGGATCTCCATAGGAGGCTTCATAGGGGTTTTTGGCCAGAGACTCATCGGCGCGCCTGAGGTCCACCTGTCCAGCGACGAGCATAGCGAACCCTTCGAATGCCCAAAGAGGTGCATCGGTGTTTTGCTGGACAAAAAGCACATGAGCTACTTCGTGCGTAATTATCTCTTCCACACAGCTAGAGCAGTGAGACGGGTTCCACAAAGAGGGTTCTAGGATATATACTGAGGAGTCATCTTGCGATGCAATGACCCATTCTGGCGTCCTAAGCTCTAACGCAACGTCAAAAGCCTGTCTACTGGAGAAAAAGCTCACGGGTATAACAAGACTCGCTTCCAGTCCAAACAGCCTGAATCGTCTATATATAGAGTCAAGGTCGATCTCCTTGCCTACATGACCCTTCAGGACGATTTTCACTTCAGTACCTCCCCAACAGTGCCGTCTGCCATACAAAACATATGGTCGGCTCTTCTGGCAAGCTCACGGTCGTGAGTCACCATAAGCACGGCAACGCCACGCTCGCTGCACAGCGATCGGAGCAGCTCAAACGCCTTCTCTCCAGTAATCGAGTCAAGGCTTCCTGTGGGTTCGTCGGCAAAGAGGACCTGGGGCTGAATGACGAGGGCGCGGGCAATCGCAACACGCTGCTGTTCGCCACCCGATAGCTGTCCAACCTGCTTGTCAAGCAGTTTCTGTATCTCCAACTCGCAGGCAAGCTCATCAACGCGCTGGGATGCCTCACGAAGACTCACCTTGTTCAGGTAAAGTGGTAGGGCGATGTTCTCTCGAACGGGAAGGACCGCAATCAGATTGAATGACTGATAAACAAAACCAAAGCATCTGCGGCGCAGATGTGCAAGGGAACGCTGCGAAAGCGTTGAGAGTACAATCCCGTCAAACCATACCTCGCCTTCTGCGGGTTTTTCAAGACCGCTCAAAAGATAGAGCAAGGTACTTTTTCCAGATCCCGACCTTCCGACGATGGAGACGAACTCTCCCCTCTCTACCGTAAGATTGGAATCACGGACCACAGACACTTCCCGGCCATCAACTTGATAGCCCCATGCAAGGCCCCGTGCCTCAAGAAGCGCCATGTCACTCTCCGTTCCTAAGGATATCAGTAAAGCTTGTGCGCATCAGCCTAGGACAGCTCAGCAGGTAGCTCGATTCAAAGACGCCAACAGCCAGAAGTACTGGCCAAGCCGTGAGTATAGGCACGCCTTGCGCAACCGATCCCACGAAACCATGCAGAACGGCGACTATGCCCTTAAGCGCCGCTGCGCCAATGGCTAGGGCGCAGAGCCCCGAAGTAAGTCCCAGAACCGCCCCCTCCGCAAGGAGGGTTGCCGCGATGCCTCCGAATGTCTGGCCCAGCAGTTGGCGCAGGGCGAATGTGCGGCGCTGTTCCATAATGCGCACTATAGTATTATTGATTAGGCCTACTACCGTAATGGCAACCACCATTCCAATAACGACATACGAGATGGCAAATACCAAGCGATTGCTCTCGGTATTACCCTCAAGCAGGGAGCTCACGGTGTCAACAGAGAAGAAGCTCGCGCAACTTTCAAGCGCCCCGTTCAGGCGATCGCATACGGTATCTGGAGATACCCCCTCTTTGATTGAGATGAGATAGGCCTCTAAACGCGGGCTATGCTCTTTCTCGAAGTCATCGGAACGAATGAATGCGACGCGCCCCATTTCCTCGAAGGTGCCCATCGTGTCTGCCACGATATAGGAGACCCTCCTGCCGTCCTCCACAAGCTCCAGCTTATCGCCCACACCACAGCCAATCGTCCTTGCAAGCGTGTCAGAGATCACGATGGGGCTTAAGCCCGTTCCCTTCTCCTTGAGCACGGCAAACCCGATATCATCTGAGAAAGTCTCAAAGGATGCGGCTTCATACTCGTCCGGATCGATGCCATACAGCCAGATGCTTCTATCGTTAAGCTTGACTGTGGTCTTCTGCACCCTTGCGGATGTATCAATTCCCTGCGTTGCCACGATGGCGTCATGAGAGGCGGCAAAATCCGACCCCTCATACACATTCACTCGAATGTCAGATTTCGCATATACCCCCTCTGAACTGCGCGCAATAACATCTCCTAAGGAGATGCATGCCAAAGCCATTCCAAGCCCAAGGGCAACCGTCGCCACAGAGGACATCGAAGAGCCGCCATTGAACCGCATAAAGGTCAAAAGAACGCTACGGCGACATGTAACAAGCCGTATTATGAAGTCAAGTGCGGCGATGGATAAGGGGACCGCTGCCTGCGCCAAAAGAGCAAATCCCCCAACTGAGACAAGGGGTGCAATGACGTCCATGAATGAAGCAATGCTCTGGTGCAGCTCAAGTGTTTTGCTCACCCCTAAGAGCAGTAGTGCGAACACGAGCAGGAGTGTCGAGCAAAGAATACCTGGTGTGGCAGATTCACTCCATGCACCTCGAATCAGATTGACGGGCCCAGCGCCAAGATAGCTATGTACTAGCAATACGATTGGCCCAAGAAGCACTGCCATAACGAGCAACCCGCAAACGATGCCCAGTGCAATACCGCCAAACGGCAGCGCCCTTGGTACCCCAAAGGCCATGCCGGTAAGCACGTTCATGAGTGGCGCAGCGCAAGCGGACCCCACAAACGTTCCCGGAATTGCCGACAGCGCGAACTCGACCACATATACCGCAATTACGTCAATAGAGGTAAATCCGAGACACTGGAGGGTACCCATCTCATGTAGATTCCCATAAACAAACGTACGGAAGGTGGAATAGGAGAGGATTGCGCTCACGCAAATGCCCAGCCCAACGAGAATCATCAGAGAAAGCGATATGGACGTAACCACCGTATCGTATTGGAATGAGTCAAAGGCGGACTGTACCCTCACGGCTGCAGGAAGCATGTTAGCAACAGATTCCGAAATCTCCGCAATGGAGTCAAGAGACGCTATTGAGACGCCAATCGAGGTACACTCATCCTCATAGCCAAACAGCTCCCGCGCCTCCCCAATCTGAACAAACACCTCATCTTTGTTTACCAGCTGGCCTTTTAGCTTACAAATTGCCACCAGACTGAAGGAGCGCTCGCGTTCCCCGCTCATAAAGGTGAGCGTATCTCCCACGACCAGACCGTGCTCATGCGCAAACTCTTCGCATACAACAGCGGCACGCTTGTCCTGCAGCACACCTGTATCTCCAGACACGATATCAAAGGGGTATGCCTCGTTCATATCTGCGAGGCTGCTGCCCACAACCGTTATGAGGCTTTCGTCTGCGGAGAAGACCGTTGAAGAACTTAGGTAAGGGATAACGTTCAGCACGCCATCAAGAGAGCTGACGTCTTGCGCAATGCTACCTTCATGGAAATAGCGGCTCTTTTCATTTGCCGATTGAATTCGCAACTGCGTATTGGCGGTCTGGTCGCGAAGAAGATCCTCCCGAGCTTTAACGGCGGCATCATTAAAAGAGAGACCTATTGCCATAAGAAGCGTCACGAGGGCAAATAACATCCCCAAGAGGACATGTTTTATCGGGTACCTTAGGATGTTGCGATATGCCATGAGCAGCATTGCCACAGAACTACCCCCCATCAGACGTACCCAGCCCGTCGCCATACAGACATCATCAAGACAAATTATCTTCGGTAGTATCCGCAGTGATTACAATGTGAGTTACAGTAGAAATTGCAGAAGCAATAACCACACACATAGCGCCTACACGGTGACATAATGTAAACCATATCTCCCCCTGGTAATACTTAGGGCTCACTCTCATCCCCGTGTCCAAGCCTCTCATAGTTCGTATAAATAAACCTCAGGGCATCGCCTATGTTGTACTTCCACTTCTCACATTCAGGCTCGCCCGAATGGCGAATGCCGTTGTACGGACATCCACCCATACAGATGGGAAGAATCTCACAGCTAAGACACTTCTCATGATCGAATGGTGACCATAAGAGATAGGAACTGAGAAGTGATTGCTGAGCATCCGATGCCTCCCCCAGATCAAGCACCGAGCCCACGCTGCGCGAAGCATTTCCGATGTCATTCCAGCACTTGTACATTCTGCCGTCAGGATCAACGACATATGACCCAATGCTATCAGCACAGCAATAATTTCTCTTAATTCCAGGATAGAGAGGGTAATCGCTCGCTGGAAAGCCATTTTCAAACAAGAACCGCTGGTATGTAATGGACTTGGCGGCGTAATCCTCGACACTGAAGCAGCTTCCCTCTATATCTGCGCACGCCTCCGTAAAGGCATTGACGTGTCCGAAACTGATGTGACACTTCTCAAGCCCTTGCTCTTTGAAGTAGACGATGAGCTCTTCGAGGCGCGCGCCATTGGTCTTGTCGACGTTGATGCGAATGTCCGGAACAAGGCCAGAGTTCAAAAGACAGCAAATGTTCTTGATTATCCTGTCAAAGGTCCCGCCAGTGCCATGTTTGAGAATTCTTCGTTTGTCATGTATATCTCTTGGACCATCCACAGTAATCTGCATGCCACTGATTCGCACTGCCTTCAAGTCCTGGATCTTCTTCTCGTTCAGGAGGAATCCATTTGAGATCATGTAGGCCGAGTAGGGTACGTTTTGCGACTCGCATAAGGCAATCATGCGTTGTGACATCTCAAGAATGATGGGGAGGGCTAGAAGGGGCTCGCCGCCATACCAGGTTATGTGAACGCTCTGTCGTCTTCGGGTTGCGCCCTCAACCATATGAATGATGCAATCTTGGACTTCTTTTGTCATCATTCCATCTCGTGCCTGCTCATAGCAGTATGGGCATGCAAAGTTGCATGCAAGGGTGGGGGCGATGGTCAACCCTAAACTACCTTCGGAGAACTTTGCCTGCCAACTCCTCATACGCAGCAACGAGAGCTCATCGGAGTCATCGTCCACTACAAAACCGCCATAGCGCATCTGCTTGCCTAGCTCGTTGTTGGTGATGTGCCCTGTCTTGCGTACTTCTTCCAATGCCTCAAAAAACGATTCGTCTACCTCGGCAAATGCGCAAGTCATCGCATTGAATGCGAGACGATGCGACGAGCCATCCAATATGAGGTTATAACGAGATTCCTTCATGTGACTTCCCCTGCAAACGACTAGCAGACTTTGGCTACAGGAAATAGGTACATTCTAGCCTGTAACCCCTCTCAAACGATAAAGCGGACCAAGCGTATTCAGCTCATAGCAGCCCCCAATCCTCTCCATCCCCAGCATGCGCGTCATGCTGAGTACGGGCCTGCTGCCTGGATTGACCTTCCCCAAACACTCTTGCCAGTTAAGGCTGGACCCCTCGCGATAGCAGCCACACGCTTCTACGAATAAATTGATACCCATTCCTCTCATATTCTTTGCAAAGGAGATGAACCAGCGTGCCAACGAGATTCTGTCTCCCCGGACAGAAGTAATGATTGTGGAGAAGCCGATTGCAACGCACGGGATATACATGACAGAACTGACACTCGTCTTTTCTAGATGGCCATCGATCACTTGATATACGTCAAACTGCCTGGCGGCGTCATCATCGATGAATAGTGCTGTCGTAAGACCAACTGCATCGTCCTTGTCCGCATCACGGGCAATGATGTTGATGCACTTCCCTACAAATCCTTTACGGCCTACGCGATAGTCAAACATGATTCCCGCAGGAGGTGTCTCCTCAATTCCCAAGCGAAGCCGACCACTACGGCTGTTGAAAGCAGCAAGCTCCGTCAAACAGAAACTCCTAAATCCTTCCATGCAAGGTTCCATTACACGACCCATATCCCAAGTAAAGCATACCGTAATTTCTTTAGCTAATTTTACAGCATTGGCAAGCACTTGGACAGAGTTTATGTGATGAACGGTAGAAACGAACCCTTCGGTGGACCTGTGCTGACACGTCGGCATAGGTCCACCGTTCCGTAGTTCCTTAGCTGACCCGGAATATTCTCTGGGATCAGCTAATCAACTGCGGAAGAGTAGAGGTCAGATACAGTTGATCGAATTCGCATCGCCTTCCATCTTGACTTTTGCACTTGGGGAAGGGCGTCTATCCCCTTTCACGTGGCCGGATGCCTTCTCCTCCCGTGCGATAGAGAGTGGGTCTAGACGGCCTCTCGCCTGCGAATCCGGAATTTTGTGGCTCTTCGGGGTTTTTGGTGGGTAGCACGGGCTAGGACGGACAGTCCCGAGAACCCCGAGCGGCTCCTTGGGCTACCATCCTGTGGCCGTGCTGTGACGGACCACGGAGGTTGCCGATGCGCCGGGACGCGAGGATGCTGGCGGCGCTCTTCGAGCGCCCGGTGGGGCTGGGCGAGGCCTGGGAGGTCTCCGAGACCTGGTCCGGGGAGGTCGAGGGAGGCCCCGACGAGCTCCGCGCCGGGGTGGCCGAAAGGCGGGGCCACGCGGTCCCCTGCCCGGGGTGCGGCGTCCCCTGCGGCGCGCGCGACGCCCGCGAGCGCACCTGGCGCCACCCCGGCGTCTGGCAGTCCGGGACCTACGCCCGCTGCGCCGTGCCGAGGACGGACTGCCCCGAGCACGGCGCGGGGACCGTGCCCGTGCCCTGGGAGGTGCGGCCGAACTCACACCTCGCGGCCCTCTTCGAGGCCCAGGTGCTCGCGGCCCGCGTGCGGGGCTCGACCGTCAAGGCGGTGGCCGAGGCGCTCGTCGGGGGCGACCGCAGGCCCAGGGACATGCTCGGGCGCGCCGTCGCGCAGGCCAGGGGGTCTGCCGACTACCCGGGCGTCAGGCGCGTGGGCACAGGCGAGACCAGCCGCTCGAGGGGCCACACCCACACACCCACCATACCCGGCCCCGGCGGCGGGAGGTGCGCACGGCGCGGCCGACGGAAGCGACTGGGCACCGCGCCCCGCATGTGCGACCGGACCTGAGGCCCACGGCGGCGACAGGGCGGCGACCGCCGAGGCCGCCCGTGACATGTCGGGCCCCCTCTCCTCCGGCGTCCCCGGGGAGATGCCGCAGGCGACGCAGACCGCAGGCCGCTCCCGCGTCACGCGGCTCTTCCCGGGGGCGACGGATCGCGTCAGGTGCCGCGAGCGCGGGGAGTCCGACGAGAAGCGCGAGGCGCCCGGGCGCACCAAGCGCGCGTGGCCCGAGCGCGAGGAGAGCCCGGCGGGGCGACAGCGGGAGGTGCGCGAGAGGCTCGCGTCCGACAGGGGCCGCCCCGGGACGGCCCGGGCCTGCCAGACGGCCGAGGCGATGCGCGACGCCTGCGGACGGGCGACGGCAGAGGAGGCGAGGCCGATGCTCGACAGGCTCCCCGGCTGGATGATGCACTCCAACGTCCCCGATATGAAGGGGGTCGCCAGGACGGTCCGGGAGAGGAGGGAGGGGATCCCCGGCTACCTCGGCAGCAGGCCCGCAGACGCCTACCTCGAGGGCGCAAACTCGCTCATACAGTCCATCAAGAAGGCTGCCAGGGGATTTCGCAACGTGGAGTACCTCGCAACAGCGATCTTCCCCGGGCTGGGAGGCCTGTCGTTCGACGCCCTCGCTTGCGCTCAGTCCTAGCCCGTGCTACCCACCAGAAACCCCGAAGAGCCCAATTTTGTCGCCTGCGCGACGACCTTCCTGATCTCGCCCCTCGAGTAGACCCTCCTCGCCAGGTCCATGCCGCAGAGCGAGCCGATCTCGTCGGTCAGGTCGGTGCGGTAGTCGTTGAGCCACCAGTTCTCCCTCATGTGGTGCAGCCTGAGACCGCCGAGCGCCTCCCGCACGTCGGCCGCCGAGTGCCTCCACCCCATGTCGGCCTGCATGAGCCGCACGACCAGCAGCGCCACGTAGCAGATGAGGAAGTGCGCGCGTATGTGGGAGTCGGTGGAGACGTAGACGGGACGCGCCGATAGGTCCCCCTTGATCACGCGGAACGACTCCTCGATCCTCCACAGGTTGCGGTAGATGCCGACTATCTCCTCGGCGGTCCTGCCCTCCTCGCTGGTCACGATGCAGTAGTACCCGTCCGTCTCGGCGTCTCGCGCGACGGCCTCCTCGTCAAGCTCCACGACGCTCCTCGCCAGCTCGCCCGTCTCGGGGTCCACCTTCCTCTCGCGCACATAGCGCCCGGCGCCGGCCGCCCTCGCGTGCTCGTAGCTCGCGCGGGAGCGCACCATCCTCCTCGCCTTCTCGATTACCCTGCCCCGCTCGGCCGCCGCGCGCCTGGCGTACTTCGCGCTCCAGAAGGCGACGAGCCTCACCGGCACGCGCTGCACGTCGATCACCCTCCCGGCGCGGTCTCGCAGGGTGATGGCCTTGTCGCCCGGACGCGACTTTATCTTGAACCCGTCGCCCGACCCGTAGCCGTCGTCGGAGAGCACCCACTTCCTGAGCGAGGAGTCGCACCTCCTCACCGACTGCCCGAAGACGTAGCCGTTGCCGTCGAGGATGCAGGCGGCGATGTTGTCGGAGGTGTTGAGCCCCTTGTCGGCGACCACGACGGTCCTGCCCCCCATCGCCCCGCCCTCCCTCGCCTTCTTGAGCACCGGCATCATGGTCAGGCAGTCGTTCGTGTTCCCCGGGAACAGGTCGTATCCGATCGGTATCCCCTCGCCGTCGAGCAGCAGCCCCATCTGCACTATGGGGTTCGGGCGGTGCTCCTTGGAGCACCCGCGCTGCCTGAGGCCGCCGGGCTCGTCGCAGTCGCACTCGAAGTAGTAGTTGGTCACGTCGTAGTAGGAGCCGGAGCGGTCGCGCCCGCGTCCCGAGGCGACCTCGGCGTTCATGCGGGCCACGAGGGCGTCGGCGTTGGCCTGCAGGTAGTCGAGGCAGCGGTAGACGTCGTGCAGGGAGAAGCCGCACGCCCTCGGGAACGACGCCCTCGACTCCCAGGCGCCCCTCTTGGAGTGCGGGTCGATCACGCGGTCGCACACGAGGAGCTCGAGCACCCGGCAGGGGTCGTAGCCCAGCGCGCGGCGGAACGACCGGTTCTTGAAGAACGACGTCACGCCCAGGGCGCCCATGTAGGAGAGGACCGGCGCGCACCCGACCGAGACGGGGGACGGCCCGCGCTTGTCGACCTTCTCCAGGCGCGGGAACTCGATGGTGACCGGGGACCCGGCGTCCCGGGCCTCCGCGTTCCTGCGCTCGCACACGGCCCTGAAGTGGGCCACCGGGTCGTCGTGCGACCTCCTCAGCTCGTCGAGGCTGCCGAGCGACTCGAGCGTCTTCGAGCGCACCTTGCCGTCGGCGCCGCGATAGCTCTGGACGATCGAGAGGTACGTCCTGCCGGTCTTCTTGTTCTTGACCTGCCTTAGGTGCATGCGTATCTCCTGGCCTGTGGAAACATCCCGTCCCAAGTGTATGACAATCCACGAGAACCTACAAGTATTCGCAATCAATTTGACAAAGAAATACGCCCGTCCGGGCGTGCCTAGCAGGAGGTGTGCCAAGATGACCCCGTCAGATCAGTGCAAAACTAGGGACGGACAGCGGCTCCTTGGAGAGGTACTCGCACACCTCGATGTTCTCGCGTACCG